>Ga0114938_1000697_pt1 | contig 24506 bp, 17 predicted proteins | sample AshMeaBigSpring_FD_88675 | JGI IMG/M metagenome (GOLD analysis project Ga0114938, IMG submission 88675) | Groundwater microbial communities from Big Spring, Nevada to study Microbial Dark Matter (Phase II) - Ash Meadows Big Spring | ecosystem: Environmental > Aquatic > Deep subsurface >... | reverse complement strand
GGTCGTAGGGTTTTCTGGATTCGAGCCAGCGGGCGCGCTGGCGGTCGAGCGGGTCGGCTTTTTCCTGATCCATGCGCTTTTCGACCTGATAGATCCTGCCGACGAGCAGGAGGATGCGCGGGGCGATTCGCGGATGCTCGTGGCGGGCTTCCTTGAACTTGCGGGCAATGCGGGAAGCATCAGGGTTGGAGGACTTTCAACCGGCCGAAGATGACGCCGGTCGGGGCCGCGGACTTCGGGATGCTGATGGTGACGCTGCGGGCACCGGAGGCGGAGGGTCCGAACGCGACTTCGGGTCCGGTGGGGGAAGTGATGTTCACGGATGTCCAGGTGCCGAGGTTTGTGCCGTATTCGAAGGTCTGCGTGGTGGTGGCGGCGGATTCCTCGCGCTGGGTGAAGGTGAAAACGAAGTGGGTGGCGTTGAACGAGGGGACCGGGAGGATCGAGCTGTTGGGGTTGTTAGGAATACCGTTGAGCACGTATTCGAGGAGGTTGGAGACGCCGTCGGAATCCGGGTCGTCCGCGGGTGTGGAATTTGAAAGTCCCGGGTAGCCGCTGATCCATGAGGGGAAACCGATGGGTCCGGCGGTGAGGACGGTGAGCGAGCCGGTTCCGGATATGCGGCCGGAGGAGTTTGCGGAGGTGTAGGTGCCGGGAGCCTGCCAAACACCGTTGATGCGGAGGGCACTGACCGTGTGGGAGGAGGAGAGGCTGAGCACGCCGCCGTCGAGCATGATCGAAAGGGAAGCGGCGAGGGCGTTGGTGTTCGAAAGGGTGAGCGTGCCCGCGCCGGATTTGGCGATGGCGAGATTGCCGGTGATGATGCCGGAGTAGGCGAGGTTCGAGGGCTGGTTGAGCGTGAGCGTGGCTGCGGTGGCGGAGGAGTTGGTGACGGTGCTGATTTGGGTGGCGTTGCTGCTGGTGCGCTTGAGGCCGGAGAGGGTTTGGGAGAAGCCGTTGAGGTCGAAGGTGGTGTTTTCCACGATGCTGGCGGAGCCGACATCGATGATGGCGGTGGCGGGGAGCGTGTTGGCGGCGCCGAGTTTCAGCGAGCCGCGGACGATGGAGATGTTGCCGGTGAAATTGTTGGCACCTGAGAGAACGACGGTGCCGAGGGTGCTTCCGGAGCCCGAGCTGAGGGAAAGGTTTTGGTTGGCTACGCTGCCGAGGATGGGGCCGGTGATGTTGAGAGTGCCGCTGGCACCCGCGCCGAGGCGGCCACTGGTGTCACCCAGGGTGACGGAGCCGGTCCAAGTGGCAGTGGCGGAGGAACTGGTGGTGAGGGAACCGCCGAAGCTGCCAACGTTGGTTCCGTTATTTGCGCCCGAGCCGCGGATGGTGATGGGTTTGCCGGTGATCGTGATGCCGTCGGCGAGGACCAGGGCGGTGCCGCCGGTGCCGGACACGTCGATGGAGGGTGTGTTGCCGAGGGCGGAGTCGTGCGCGAGGATAAGCGAGCCGGAGTTGGTGCCGAGGGTGGTGACCCCGCCGTAAGTGTTAGAGCCGGAGAGGGTGGCGTTGTTGGTGTAAAGGCCGCCGGGTTTGTTGAGGGTTGCTGAGGCTCCGCCGATGCGGGCGCTGATGGTGCCGGTGGTGAGCGAGTAGGATGTGGCGGTGAGGAGGCCGCTGGTGCCGGTGATGTTGCCGGAATTGAGAGTCAGGGCGGCGACGGTGTCGGAGAAGGATTGCAGGTCGAGGGTGCCGCCGTTGAGGGTGAGGTCGCCGTTGCCGATAGAGTGGTCCGTGGCGGAGCGGAGGATGCCGGCGCTGACGGTGGTGAGGCCGGTGTAGGAGTTGGTGCCGGAGAGGATCTGGGTGCCCGAGCCGGTTTTGGTGAGGGCGATGTTGCCGCCAATGGCGCCGGTGAAGTTTCCGCCGGTGGCGTTGTTGTTGCCGATGGTGAGGGTGGCGGCGGTGGTGCTGGTGATGGAACCGCCATTTCCTGTTAGGATGCCGAGGCCGGTGGCGAGGCCGTTGATGTCGAGGATGCCGGAGTGGAGGGTGAGTGTGCCGTTGGCGGAGCCGAGGGCTCCGGCGACGCCTTGTTTCAGGGTGCCGCCGTTGAGGGTTAGGCCGCCGGTGAAGGTGCTGGCGGAGTTGAGGATGACATTGGCGGTGCCGGAGATGGAAAGGCTGCCCGCGCCGCCGGAGATGGGGCTGCCGAAGGTGAGGGTAGCGGTCCCGGCAGTTGTGAGGGAAACGGCGGTGCCTGTCGCTCCGATCTGGCCGCCTGTCAGGGTGAGATCGTTGGTGCCGAGGAACTGGATTTCTCCGGAAGTGAGAGTGAGGACGTTGGTGGCGGAGCCCATGTCGATGGTGCCGCCGGTGATGGAGGTGTCGAGGATGAGTCGGTGGGCGGCGCGGTTAGTGAGCAGGCCGCCGTTGGTCCAATCGAGAATGCCGCCGGGGTAGGTGGAGTTGAGTGAGGAAAACTCGGAGTTGGCGTCGTTGCTGGAGACGGTCAGGGTCGGTGGGACGTAGCGGACGATCTGGCCGGCGACGACGGTGGCGGGGCCGGTGGCGATGGTGTCCTTGACACTGACGCCGGGCAGGAGTCCGCCGGTGAGCGCGGGGCTGGCGGTGACGGTGGAGTTTCCGGCGGAGAGATCGATGAGCAGGGTGGCTCCGCTGCCGAGGGTCCAGGTATTGCCGAGCGTGAGATTGGCGGAGGTGGCGCTGTTAGGGGTGACGATGATGGTGGCGGAAGCGCCGGCGGGGATGCTGAGATTGCCGAGGGTCTGGGTGGAGGCGGTGGCGGGTTTGCCTTTGAGTTCGAGGGTGCCGCCGAGGGTGAGCGGGGAGACGGGGTTGAGGAGGTTGGTGGGGGTGGCGAGGGCGGAGAGGTCGAGTAGGAGCTTGCCGGTGTTGACGGTGGTGGGGCCGGTGTAGGTGTGGGCGCTTGCAAGCGTGAGAATGGCGGGGCCGGACTTGGCGAGGGCGGCGCTACCGGTGATGGGGACGGCGAAGGTGGAGTCCGCGGTGGTGTTGACCGTCAGCGTGGCCGGGGTGGCGGAGGTGATTTCGTTGGCGGTGCCGCTGATGCTGGCGAGGGCGGCGATTTCCTGGTTGAAACCTGCGAGGTCGAGTTTTCCGGAGACTCCGGAGAGACCGAAATTGAGCGCGGTGCCGACGGGCAGGGAGTTGGATGCGCCGAGTTTGAGGACGCCGCCGATGATGGCGGTGTCTCCGGCGTAGGAATTCGCCCCGGAGAGGACGACGGTGGCGGACATGCTCTCCGGGCGGACGGTGAGGCCGGTGCTGCCGGGTCCGCTGGTGATGGGGCCAGAGATGACCAGGGTGGCTCCGGCCTGTGCGCCGATGCGGGTGCCGGTGGCGGCGAGGGTGACGGGGCCGGTCCAGGTGTTGGTGCCGGATTTCGAATTGAGCGCGCCGTTGAAGAAGGAGGTGCCGCCGCCGCCTGAAATGGCTAGAGTTTCGCCGGTGACGGTGATGTTTCCCTGGAGTTCGAGGCGGGCGTTGTTGGCGACGGTGGTGGAGCCTGCCGCCGATCCGAGGGCGGTGTGGTCCTGGACGTTGACGATGCCCGCGTTGATGGCGGTGGGGCCGGAGTAGTTGTTGGAGGTGGCGAGGGTGAGCGTATTGGTGCCGGTCTTGGTGAGGCCGGTAGGGCCGTCGAGCGTGCCGGTGCCGGAGAGGGTGAAGGCTTTGGTGGAGTTGGAAACGGTGAGCGAACCGGGCTGGAGGCTGCCTGTTAGATTGATGGCGGGTGAGTTCGATCCGGTGTCGGTGATGGAGACGTTGCGCTTGTCGCGGAAGACGCGTCCGGTGGTGTTTTCCAGCCAGTTGGCGGTGGTGGCGAGGTCCCAGAGGTTGGAGCCGCCCCCCTGCCAGACGAGGGGGATGGAGGACGCCGCGCTCTTGGGATTGGTGCCGGCCTGGTATTCCTCCAGGTTGATCATGCCGTCGTTGTCGGGATCGGCGAAGGGCTGGCTTTCCGGTGAGGCGGTGCCGCCGAAATTCGTGGTTTGCCAGGATTGGTAGGCGGCGTTGTCGATGAGCAGGACGGCGATTTCCCCGGCGACCGAGGTATCCAGGACGGGGAGGTATGCGGATGGGAGCGTGGGAAAGGTGACGTTCCCGAGGGTGAGGTTGCCAGTGTAGGTGACGAGGGGTTTGCGGCCGAAGGAGAGGCCGGTGGTGGGGAAGGCGAGGTGGGCGTCGAGGGTGAGGTCGCCGGTGATGTTGAGGCGGTCGGTGAAGGATGGGAACTGGACCGTGCCGCCGAGGTAGGTGTTGCCGATGACGTTGAATGTGCCGCCGATGATGGAGACGGTGCCGGAGGAGTTGAGCGGGGCCTGAATGGTGCCGAGGCCGCGGAGGGTGCCGCCGGAGAAGACCTCGCAGGATGAGCCGATGATTTTTGCGCCGCTGTTGAGTTGCAAGGTGGCGGCGGGATCGACGGTGATTTCGCTGGTGCCGGAGACGGTATCGGCGGCGGCGTCGCCGTAGGAGAGGGTGCCTTGGTCGACCTTGATGCCGGCGCTGATAGTGCCGGTTCCGGTGAGGGTCCATGTGCCGGAGCCGGTTTTTTCGAGGCCGATGGGAGCGTTTCCGTACGGGGTGAAATTTCCGGCGAAGGTGGTGGAGGTGTTGAGCGCGCCGACACGCCAGGTGACCGGGGCGAATCCGCTTTCGGCTCCGGCGAGGATGGTCGTGGTGTTGTTGGTGCCGGCGAGGCTGCCGATGGGGATGACGAGGCCTTCGGATGGCGCTGTGGCGGCGTAGCTGAGGGTGGCTTGATCGAGGCTGACGGTGGCGAGGGGGAGGCCGAGGGGATGGGCAAGTTGGAAGCGCGGGTCGACTGCTCCGGAGGTGGCACGGGTGACATTGAGCGTGCCGGAAAAGGTGGACCAGTCGCCGGTGATGGCGCTGTAGGCGTAGTTGACGACGAGGTTGAGGGTTCCCGAGCCGGTCAGGTCGCCGCGGAGTCCGGCGATGTCGCCCAGGTAAGTGCCGCGCATGACGGAGCGGAGCGTGGCGGTTTTCCCGGCGGGGACGATGAGGTCGTTGGGCAGGGCTCCGGAAACGTGCAGGGTGCTCACGCTGTGGCCGAGCAGAGTGAGGGTTCCGCCGTTGAGGGTGATGGGTCCGGTGCCGAGGACGAAGGGGTTCGATGGCGGCGGGAAGGCGGAGCTGTAGTATTCCCAGGAATTGGAGGCGAGGGTGAGGGAGCCGTCGTTGAGGGTGGTGCCTCCACTGAAGGTGTTGCGGGTTTCAAAGATGATGCGAACGGAGGCACTGGTGGCGGTGGCGTTTTGCGAGAGGGTGACGGTGGTGGCGCTGTTTACCGAAACGATGGTGGTGCCGGCGGGGATGAGGGCGGGATCGTCCCTGCTGATGACCGTCATGCCGGGGACGAGTCCGGTAGTGCTGGAAACCGTGACGGTGGGGCTGCCGGCGGTGATCGAGCAGTTGGTCAGGTCGTAGCGCGGGAGACTGAGGGTGAGGGATCCGGTGCCGGATTTCACCAGCGAGGTGGTGCCGGTGATGGGCGCGCCGGAGAAGGTGTAGGCGCGGGCGGTGCTGTTGTTGACGGTGATGGATTGCGGGGCGACGGGCTGGGTGATGGTGACCGTGCCGCTGCTGGCGGTGTCGTCGAAGAGGACGGTGTCGAAGTTGAAGAAGGTGGCGGGGTTTCCGTCGGACCAAGCGGCGCTGGTTTGCTGGTCCCAGAGGCCGCCGTTGGTGCCGGTCCAGGTGAGGTCGGCGTTGGTGCCGGAGACGACGAGGCGGACGCCGGTGGCGTGGTGTTCGAGGGTGAGGGTTTGGCGGGAGCCGGTGGGGAGGTTTGAAGTGAAGGTGACACCGGTGGCGGTGAGGCTGCCGGCGGTGGTGACGAGGTCGTAGGTGCCGGGAGCGACGATGCCGTCGGTGAGGTTGAAGATGAAATTCTGGGTGCCGGTCAGGCTGACCGGGCCAGTGACCTGAATCCGGTCGTTTCCGGCGACGGGATTACTGGAGAGGTCGAAGCGGAGGGTGGGTGAGGTGAGGTTGAGCGAGGCGGCGGTGAGGGTGCCTGCGGCGGTGCCGTTGTCCGCGCCGGGGGAAACCACGCCGCCGGCGGCGGTGGTGAGGGAACCGCCCATGGTGCCGGTGCCTGATAGAGTGGCGTTGGCGGCGACGGTGACGGGCGAAGCGGTGAGGTTTCCCAACAAAGCGAGGGAGCCGGTGCTGATCGCGGTGGTTCCGCTGAAGGTGCTGTTCGGATGGGTCAGGGTCAGGGTGCCGGTGCCGGTCTTGATGATGGCTGCGGCGGCCTGTCCACCGTCGGTGATGCGGCCGTCGAAGGTGGTGGAGGTGTCGAGAGCGCCGATGGTGTAGGTGGATACCACTGCGGTGCTGTTGGTGCCTGATAGAACCGTGTTGGGACCGCCTCTGAGTGAGCCGAGCTGGTATGACGAACCGCCATTGCGTGAATAAAGCGTGAAGGTGCCGCTGCCGAGATCGAAGGCCGTGGTGGCGCTGCCAAGGTTGCCGTAGAGGCGTGCGCTGCCTGTGCTGGTTCCGAAATCCACATTTCCCGAGAAGTTGGCCATGCCGCCGATGAGGCTGAGCAGACTGCTTCCGGTGTTGTTGATCAGGAGGGTCCCGGATCCGGACCACGAGCCGTTCACGTTGCGGCCGCCGGAGGGGCTGAGTGCGACCGATCCATCGATGACCAAGGGGTTGGCAAGGTCCACGGAAAAGGCGAGGGTGCCCGCGGTGAAGGTGATGGGCGCGGTGCCGAGGGCGTTGGCGGTGGTGAGAGAAACCGTGCCTCCTTCGAGGGTGGCCGCGGTGAAGGTGTTAGGGCCGGAATTCGAGATCGTGAGTGAGCCGGAGCCGGATTTGGTGAAGCTGCCGGTGGCGGTGAGGGAACCGGTGCCTTGAAGGGTGAAGTTTTTCGAGGTGTTGTTGATGGTGAGGGAGGCGGGAGCGAGGGCTCCGACGACCTTGAGTGTCGGCGTGTTCGAGCCGGAGTCGTTGATGGTGACCGCATCGCCATTGGCAAAGGCGGTGGTGCCTAGGTTGGAGGTGAAATTGGCGGTGGCGGTGTCCCAGTTGTTGGTCACGCCATCGCCGATCCAGGTGATGGGGCGGGGTTGGGTCTTGGTGGAGATGAGCAGGCAGCATTGCTGGGTCCATGAGTCGCCGGTGGAGTCGGTGACGGTGAAGAGAAAACCGCCACGGCCGGAGGTTTCCAAGGTAGGAGTGAAGCGGACGATGGCGTTGCCGGGGCCGCTCTGGGCGATGCTGCCATTGGTGATGCTGGAGACGGTGAAGACCGGGCTGGCGGTGAAGCCGGAGGTGAATTTCGTGAGATCGATGTCGATGAAGCTCGGCGAGGCGACGGTGTTTTTGGCGACGGTGCCGTGGGGGACGGCCTTGAAGTGGAGGTATTCCTCAAGTTGGGTGTAGCCGGTGGGCGAACCGGCAGGAAAGAAGGAGGCAGCGGTTTGTGGAGCGGTTAGGACGGTGTTGTGGTTGGCAACAGCTTTGTTGTAGCCGACCGCTTCCTCCCAATCATCCGGCATGCCGTCGAGGTCGGTATCGGTGGGGGCGGCGGTGGATTGCAGGTCGGCGAAGGCGGTGCCGGTGGAGAGGTTGAGTTCGAGGGGGTTGGTGATCGGTGTGCGTTGGAGCGCGGCGGTTTTCGTGGCGAGGAGCTGGGTGATTTCGTCGCGAAGTGGGCGTGAGCCGACTTCCATGCGCGCGGCACCGACCTGGGAGAGGATTCTTTTGTAGGCGGTGCCGCGAGAGACCGCGCTGACCGGGACGCCGACGATCGGATTGGCGGGGTCGCCGTTGACGGACTGAGGCCATTGGGTGGTGGCTTTGTCGTAAAGGGTGGCACTGACCATGCCGTAATTGGTTTTGGTGGCGTTGAGGGTTCCGGCGGTTCCTCCGTCAAGGGCCGCGTCGGTCATGTAGAGTTTGAATTTATTGGTACCGTCGTCGTTGGCACCGCCGCCGTAGATGGCATCGCCGGCGTTTCCGCCGTGGACGAACCAGGAATTGCGGACATTGACGCGGTAGGTGTACCCCAAGCCGCCAGTGATTTCCGGGGCCATGTTGAAGCCGTTGTCCCAGCCGAAGGAAAGGTTGTTGACCCAGTCGAAGACGTCGCAGCCGATGAGTTTGGGGTTGCGGGTGTGGTTGTTGGCCCAGAGCGTGTGGTGGACTGTGGCGTGTTTGGTTTTCCAGAGGCCGCCGCAGGAGTGGCCGTAGAGTCCCCAGGCGTTGGCAGACCACTGGAAGGTGAGGTTTTCCGGAGCCGTGCCGAAGGACGACATGTTCTCGTCGGTGCCGAACATCAGGTCACAGTGGTCGAAGATGATGCGTTGCGAGCCGCTGATGTCCACCGAGTCGCCGCCGGCAGCGGAGTATCCGTAGCGCCAGCGGACGTTGCGGAAGACGAGGTCGTCTCCCGTGATGTTCATGGTGTTGTTCCAGAAACAAATGCCATCACCCGGAGCCGTTTGGCCAGCGACGGTGATCTTGTCTTTGGCGATGGTGAGGCCGCCACCGGAGCCGGATGGCAGGCGGATGTGGCCGCTGACGGCGAAGAGGATGGTGCGGCCGGCGGCAGGGGCGTTCTGAACGCCGTATGCGAAGGAGCCGGTGCCGGAGGCGTTGCGGTTGGTGACGTAATAGACATCGCCGCCGCGACCGCCGGTGGCGATGGAGCCGAAGCCTTCCGCGCCCGGGAAGGCGGGGACTTGGGCGTTGATTGGTGAGGCGAGAATTGCCAGGAGCAACAGGAGGAAGCGGCGCATGGGTTTCTTTGGGCTTTCTAAAAATCCGGTGGATGGCCGCCGGGCCGACCGAGTGAGTGGATGCGTGAGATCTCCTCGGCGGCGAGCGGTGAGGCGATGATGGCGAATTCATCGATCGCTCCGTGGAAATGGCGGTTTTCAGGGTTTGTGCCGCGGCTGGGTTGGTTGGCGCCGATGATGAGCGGGCCGAGCCTCAACAACCGCGGCAAGGGAATCTGGCCCATGCCGACGATCTTTCCATCCATAAAATGGGTGACGGTTCGGGAATTGGCATCGATGACGGTGGCGAGGAGGCTCCAGTCCGAGGAGGTCTCGGGCAGGCGTGCGGAGTGAAGCGGGTTCCATCCCCGGCCGGGCTGGTTCTTCACCGGTGAGAGCGCTCCGAACCCAAGGGTGTTCTGATAATAGAGGTACCAGTCGATCTCGCCGGACAGGAGCGGGCCGTCACCGGAGACCAAGTCCTGACGCCGGTGGCGATCGCGGATCTGGACCCACGCCAGCAAGGTGAGCGACGGGCTTTCCGCCGCCGCCTCCAAGGTCAGGCGCGAGGTGCTGCCATCGAAAAACACCGCTTTGCGTCCCGGTTCGCGGCCTTCGGTGAGGGAGCAGGCGTGCATCGCGAACGCGCTTCCCGAGGCGCGGGCCGCGGTATTGGGCAGATGGGAGCCGACGGCGGAGGAGGCGTCAAAATAGACGATCGCGTCCGGATGTTTCTCGATCATCCGGCTGGCCGCCTTGCGCAGGGCGGCGGGGTCCGATTCCCACCGGTCCAGGTCTTCCGGGGAGATAAAGAGCTCGGGCCGTGCGTCGATGGTTTCCGCGCCGCGGTCACGGATGGCGAGGGCCTGTTGTCTTTGGAGCCAGCGGTTTGGAAGGCCTCCGGGTTTGAATTCGACGCTGCCATCGAACACATGAAGTTCCGCGGGGCCGGCTTTCGGGATCGAGCATCCGAACTCGGTGCCGTGATCCACGGCGGAAAATCCGGGGCCTTCGATCGTGAAGCCCCGGGCGGCGCGCGGCACGGAGGCGCGGATGCGGCCGTTGTGCAGGCGGACCGAGTTGCGGGAAAGGATCTCCATGCGCCCGGGACCCTCGAAGACGAGTCGCGCCCCGGATCGCATGGAGAGCTCGATGATGCCGGAGGTCAGGTCGAGCGTTTGGGGGGAAAGGATGCGGGCACCTTGGTCGAGCCGGGTGTTTTCCCAGCGGACCATGGACGTGCGGTGAAGGGTGGCGAGGGACTTCGAGCCGCGGGTCTTGGCGACGACGCTCCAGATCGTGGCGGTGAGTGCGACGAAGATCACGGCCGCCGCCGCGAAACGCTTGGCCGAGCGGTGGACCACGGGGCCGACTTTGGCTGCCGGTCGAGGGGCCATCCGCGCGACGGGTGCCTTGGGAAAATTCACCACGTTTTGCTGGGCTCTTGCCGAGGCCCACTCCTCCAGCCCGAGCTCCAGGTCCTGATGGAGGAACCAGAGTTTCCTGGCCTCCGGAGATGCGGCGAGGATCTCCTCAAGACGGGCCGAATCCGTCTCGGATAGCGATTCCCCGGCTGCGGCTCCGAACAAGCGGAAGAGTTCGGCCCGGTCCATGGGTGAGGATTCGTTCATGGACGCACCTCCGAGGTTCGTTGTTCGATGCATTCCGCGAGCAGGCGGCGGAGCGTGTTGAGCTTGTTGTATAGCGTTTGCGGGGCGCGGCCGAGTTGGGCGGCGATCAGTCCGATGTTGGAGCGATCGAGGTAGGCGGCTTCCAGCAATTTTCGGCCGGGGTCGTCGAGTCTCCCCAGGCAGTCGTGCAAGGCGTCGATCCGCGAGTCCTGGGCCGGAAGGTCGGCGACGCGCTCGTGGGCGAGCACCTCGAGCAGGGCGTCGCTGAAAACCACCTTCGATCGTGCGGCGACACGCTGGAAATTCTTTGCCTCGTAGAAACAAACGGTCGAGGCCCAGGCGAGGAAGTCGGTGCCCGGCTGAAAGGTGTCGAAGCGTCGCCAGAGGGTGACCGACGCGCGCTGCAGGACATCCTCGGCGTCCTCGCGGCGTCCGAGCATGGAGCAGAGGTAGCCGAGCAGGCGGCGGTGGGATGCGGACAGCAGGCGCACGAAGAGGGCGTGCGGGTCTTCATCCGGTGCTGGCAGGCTGTCGATCATCGGGGTGCGGTCGAGGGGCCAAGTATGGCCCTCTGGAAACGGAATGTCCGGCCGATCCGGGATTTACCGGGAATTTTGCCGAGCGTTCGCGGTGCCGGGCTCAGAGGGTGAAACGGGGCGACTGGCGGAGGAAGGCGAGCGGGTTACGGTAGAGGATGCGTTCGATGGCGTCCGCCGCGTGTTGGCGGGCCTTCATCTGCAGCGCGCATTTCGGCACGGCGAGGGGATCGGAGACGCCCCAGTCGCAGGCGGAATTCATCCAAAGCCGCTCGGGGCCATGGATCTCGAGGATGTCGATGGCGCGGTCCAGAGAACACTTGCTGTGCGGGTAGAGTGTCATGCCGGCCCAGTAGCCGGATTCGAGGACGGGAGCGACGGTGTGTTCCTCGACGTGGTCGATGATGACCTTGGCGCGGTCGAGTTTGGAAAAGTTTGCGAGCGAATCCAGAATCAGGCGGGTGCCCTTGAGCTTGTCCTCCAGATGCGGGGTGTGGATGAGGATGGGCAGGTTGTGATCGAGCGCGAGTTGGACGTGCTCCTCGAAGATGGCGAGCTCATTGCGCGTGTTCTTATTGAGTCCGATCTCTCCGATGCCGAGCACGGTGGGGCATTTCAGGAATTGCGGGATCAGGCTCATGACCTCGCGGGCGAATCCCGGATCATCGGCCTCCTTCGGGTTGATGCAGAGCCAGGAGAAATGTTTGATGCCGAATTTCGCGGCGCGTTTCGGCTCGTATTCGGTGAGCTGGCGGAAGTAGTCGTGGAAACCATTGGCCGACGAGCGGTCGAAGCCGGCCCAGAATGCGGGCTCGCAGAGCGCCTCGCAGCCGGCAAGCGCGAGTTTCTCGTAGTCGTCCGTAGTGCGGCTGACCATGTGGGCGTGGGGCTCGATGTAGCGCATTTAGGATTTTGAATGTTGAATGTTGGATTTTGAATGTTGAGGAGCACCAAAAGCGCCTTGAAAGGTGGCTTGGGGAATGGGTTCCGCGCTTTGGTCGGAGAGGGCTTCGAGGATGGCTTTGGCGCGATCCGGACGGGATTCGAGCAGGATGGGCAGGGCACTTTTCATCGCGGCGAAGCGGTAGTCGTCCGGTCCGGGGTGGCGGTCGATGCGGTCGAGAAACGCGGCCAGGTCGAGGAGCTTGTGGCGCGCTTCGATGAATTGGAGGTCGAGGAGATCCTGCTTGCTCGGCATGGGGGGAAGTTCGGCTCTGGGAGGTCGGTGGTCAATGGGGAAGAGGCGGATCCCGGCTTGCGCGTGGCGGGGTGATGGTGTGAGGTCCGGGCGTGTTCGCGACTTACGTGCATGATCTGAATCCGGTGCTGCTGCGCATCACCGACGCGATCCAGCTACGCTGGTACGGGCTGGCTTACCTGATGGGCTTCGTGTGCGGGTTTTTCCTGCTGAGGAATTTGGCCCGGCGCGGGTTGTGGGTTCTGAAACCTGAGCAAACCGGGGATTTTATCGCAGCGGCGGCCTTGTTCGGGGTGTTCCTCGGCGGGCGGCTGGGCTACATCCTTTTCTATCAGATACCGGAGGCCGGATGGGCGGGGCTTGCGAAGGACCCGCTGATGGTGCTGCGGGTGTGGGAGGGCGGCATGGCCAGCCACGGCGGGATTCTCGGACTCGTGGTGATGACGTGGTTTTACGCGAAGAGGCACAAGGTGACGTGGACGGGATTGGGCGACGGGCTTTGCGTGGTGGCTCCGGTCGGTTTGTTTTTCGGACGGATGGCGAATTTCATCAACGGCGAGCTTTACGGCCGGGTGGCGGACGGGGTGGCGTGGGCGGTGAAGTTCCCGCTCTCGCTGGCCGAGTGTCCGAACGAGGTTCAGAACGCGGCCTGGCAGGCCTGCACCGTGGTGGAACCGAAGCTTTCGGAAGCGACCTCGCTGGAGCAGCTCGTGGCGGCGGCGCGCGCGAATCCCGAGGTGTCCGCCACCTTGGGTAGATTCCTGCCGCCGCGGCATCCCTCGCAGATCTATGAGGGCCTGCTGGAGGGCGTTCTCCTGTTCTCGATCCTCTGGTGGGTGAGGACAAGGTTCCCGAAGGCTCCGGATGGTTTGCTGACCGGACTGTTCTTCGGGTTCTACGCTCTTTTCCGGATCGTGGGCGAGCAATTCCGGGAACCGGACTCGCCGCTGGTGGGGTGGCTGACCAAGGGACAGTTCTACTCGGTGTTCATGTTCGCATTCGCCGCGGGGTTTCTATTCCACGCGTGGCGGGGGTGGAAGAGGCGGGAACCTTTCTGAAATGCCATGCCCTCCGACTCGTTGATCGAATTGAAATGCCGGAATTGTGGCGGGCAACTCGCTCCGGAGGACGTTTCGCCGCAGCTTGCCGCCGCGCGTTGCCGCCATTGCAACGCGTTGTTCGCGATCCCGGTCAGCAGTCAGGCGTCGATCCCACGGCCCGACGAGCCGCTGCCGAAGGGCTTCACGATCGAGCGCGGAATGGACGCGGTGACGATCACGCGCCGCTGGCTGACACCCGCGGCCTGGCTTCTGCTGTTTTTCGCGATCTTCTGGAACGGCTTCATGATCGTGTGGCACACGCTGGCGCTGGGCTCCGGCATGTGGTTCATGTCCGTATTCGGCCTGATCCACACGGGCGTGGGATTGTTTCTGATCTACACTGTGCTGGGCATGTTCCTCAATGCCACCACCATCCGAGCGACACCTTTCGAGATCGTGGTGAGCATCGGCCCGGTGCCGTGGAAGGGCAACAAGCGGATCGCCGCCGATGCCGTGGAGCAGCTCTATTGCAAAGAGAAGATCACGCGTGGGAAAAACGGCCAGACCAGCACCTATCAAGTGGAGGCGGTGTTGCGGGGAAATGCGCGCGAGACGCTGGTCGCCGGTTTTCCGGAGGCCGGGCAGGCGGTGTTCGTCGAGCAGGAAATCGAGCGTCACCTGCGGATCCGGGACGTGCCGGTGGCCGGCGAACACGGACGCTGAGACTCTGGATCGCGGCAAGTAGGTCGAGCGCTTCGAGAATGCGGTGTTTGTGGGTCATCCCTGTGCAACCAGCAGCTATCTCTCATAGAGTGGAGCTTCAGTGGAGCCCACTTGGACGACAACCTCATGAACTCAAACCAAGGCCAATCAATTCAGACCCGGAGCTGAATGATCACCCGCTCGATTTTCTGCTTACAGAAGATGCTTACGGTGAGTTCCCCGGAAAGGCGAAAGCCGCTTAACCTGTTGAGGCTAAACGGCTTTTATTGGTTGCGGGAGTAGGATTTGAACCTACGACCTTCAGGTTATGAGCCTGACGAGCTACCTGGCTGCTCCATCCCGCGATTGGAACCATGCGCCTTTCAGCGCGGGGCGGGATCTTTAGGGCCGTCCTCTCCGGCAAGCAAGGGAAATTTTGCCTTTTGCGGAACATCATGATTTCCTCGCCACGCGATGACCGCCACCCCGCTTCAATCCGTGCTCTCGCGTGCCGACTGGCTTGCCAAGGCCGAGGCGCACCGTGCCCGGGCGGAGCACCACACACTCCCGGCACGAGAACGCCGGGATCGCGGACTGCCTCATCCGATCGCCGATTTCCTCTTCGAATACTATCCTTTTCCCTTCGCGCTGCTAGAGCGCTGGCATCCGGGATTCGGCTTGGGCTTGGAACACGACTCCTCCACCCCGCCGGCTCCTTTGCCCGACCGCTTTTATTCACAGGAGAACGGTGTCCTGTTCGCGGATCCGGCGAGGCTTTCGGACAAGGAACTCCAGCGTCTTGAATGGATGCTCGATCTGTTGGAAGCCACGCGCGACCGCACTCCGAATTTCGGCTGCCACGGCCTGCACGAGTGGGCGATGGTGTATCGGGGCCGCGAGGTCAGGCATGAGAAGACGCTCAGGCTTCGTCTGCCGCAAGACCAGATCGACGCCTTGGTCGAGTCCCGGCCGTTGTGCTGCTCGCATCACGACGCGTTCCGGTTTTTCGCGGCGGAGGCGCGGCCGCTCAACCACTTCCAACCGACCCTTGAAACGCGGATCGCGCTGGAGCAACCTGGCTGCCTTCACGCGAACATGGATCTCTACAAGTGGGCGGCCAAGGCCATGCCGTGGCCGGGATCGGACCTGCTGCTGGAATGCTTCGAACTGGCGGTGGAACTCCGCGAACTGGACATGCGGGCGAGCCCCTACGATCTGAGTGAATGGGGCCGCGAGCCCGTGCGCATCGAGACGGCCGAGGGCCGCCGGATTTATGAAACAGAGCAGCGCGCCCTGGCCGCCAAGGCCCAACTCCTGCGCAGGCGTCTCATTGCAAAGATCCGCGAGACGCTGGCGTCCGCGCCGTGACCGCCGTCCTCACACACCCTGCCAGCCGAGTTTCTGGCGCAGCGCCTCGTAGAACGAACGCCCCTCGAGCCGCAGCAAATGGAAGGACCGTTCGGATTTCCTCACCTCGATGCGGTCGCCGGGTTCGATGTGCATGGTGTCCCGGCCATCGACGGTGAACAGGATGGGCCCGGTTTCATGACTCTCCGAAGAGAGTTCAACGACGCAGGAATCCGATAGAACCAGGGCACGCTGGCTCAGGCTGTGGGGACAGATGGGTGTGATGAGGAAAACCGCGGCACCGGGCGCGACCAGGGGGCCGCCGGCGGAGAGGGAATAGGCGGTGGAGCCGGTGGGGGTGGCCACGATCAAACCGTCCGCGCGGTAGTTGTTGAGGACCTCCCCGTTGACGCGCGCCGTCAGGGAGACCATCCGGCCGGTGTCCCCGCGCGTGAGCGTGACCTCGTTGAGGGCGGTGATGCGGGTGGGAGCCAGACCCGGCCGGTGAAGGACGACCTCCAAAAGGGTTCGGACGCTGGTGGCATAACGCCCCGCCGCGAGCGCGGCGGCGAATCCTCCAACCTCGGCGTCCGTGCAGCTTGTCAGAAATCCGAGCGTGCCGACGTTGATTCCCGCGACGGGTTTCTCGAAATCCCCGAGCCGCGATACGGCATGCAGGACGGTGCCATCACCACCGATCACGGCGGCGAGGTCGACATGATCCGCGAACGCTTCGGCCGGTATGCCGCCTTCCTCTCCGGCAAGTGCCGCGGTTTCCTCGTCGAGCACGCTGGAGATCCCCTTCCCCGCGAGTTCCTCCCTGAGCGCCCTGATGGTGGGGATGGAGCCTGGCTTGTGGGGATTGGCGAGGATTCCGACTTTCACGATAGAGGCACGCTAGCGCATGGAATCCCCCGCTGGCAAGCGGTGGGACGGGCCGTTTTCCCGGGCGGTGTCCGGATCAACCGAAGCGGCCGAGGATCGGAGCGAGGTCCTCCGCCGTCTGCCGCGGCCACATTTCCCGCGGGGTGAAGATCGCGGTGTCCAGCACACGGTGCGACGGACTGACGGGCGTTTCAGGGATCATCGGGATGACGCTGCGGACGATCTGTTTGGCAAGGGCGCTGTTGGCGTGGAGGTTTTCGATCACCGCGTCCACCTCCACGGCGGTTTCGTCCTCCTTCCAGCAATCATAGTCCGTGACCAGCGCGAGGGCCGCGGCGGAAATCTCCGCCTCGCGGCAAAGCCGGGTCTCAGGGCCGTTGGTCATGCCGATGAGGTCGGCGCCCAGCATTCGGTGCATCGCCGCCTCAGCGCGGGTGGAAAAGGCCGGGCCGTTCATGCAGAGGTAGGTTCCGCCGTCGTGAAGCCTGGCCGCCAAGGGGCGAGCCGCGTCCAACAGCAGCCTACGCAGGTCGCCGCAATAGGGGTCCGCGAATCCGACGTGCGCCGCGATGCCGTTTCCGAAAAACGTGTGCTTCGCCGCGGTGGCCGTGCGGTCGATCATCTGGTCCGGCACGACGATGTCCCGCGGGGCGAGTTCCTCCCGCAGGCTGCCCACCGCGGTCACCGAGACCAGCCAGCGCACACCGAGCGAGCGGAGTGCCCAGATGTTGGCGCGATGATTGATTTCATGGGGGAGCAGGCGGTGGCCCGTTCCGTGGCGGGGCAGGAAACACACCAGCCGCCCCTCGATCCGGCCGGTGACGACCTTGTCGGACGGATCGCCGAATGGAGTCCGGACGGACCGGGCTTCCACGTCGGAAAGCCCGTCCATTTCATAAAGACCGCTGCCGCCGATCACCCCCACCGCCGATTCCCCGTGCTTTTCCGAAATCATGCGGCACGGAATAGCCCAGAGGCTCCAGTGAGGCAAGGGCGGGATGGGAGCGGGGGCGGGGGCGGCCCCCGGAAGTTTTCACTCCCGGGTGATCGGGCTCTGCACCTGATAGCCCTGGTCGCGGGCGATGTAGCCTGCCGCGGCACCGGCGGCGAGGGGCAGGCAGGAGGAGAGCGAGGAGACGCCGGCGGCGATCAAGAGGAGGGAAACGATTTTCATTTTCATGGAGTTGTTCGTGGGGTGGGAACCAAACCTAGCAGCACGCGCCGGCCGGCGCAAGTTGCCAGTTCAATGCCCGCCGCCCGAGCCCTTCAGGTAGGTGCCGTAGCCGATGATGATCGTCGAGAGGATGAGCGTCACGATGCCCCCCGCGATGAGCAGGTGGGCCTTGTTGCTGGAGCCTTTCCATTCCTTGAAAATCCAGCCCCACATCGTGCTGAAAATGATGATCGAGGCCATGTGCAGCGTCCACGAGGAGAAGCCGAAGCCCTCCGGGTCCGAACCGCCCATGCGGATGTGGCCCATCGAGTAGAAGAAGAACTGGAAATACCAGGTGGTGCCCGCGAGGCCGGAGAAGAACAGGTTCGAGAGGCGCGGAATCCGGCGGTCGCCACCGGTTACCGGAGCGACGGCGGCATTCCGTGCGTTGGATTTCGGCGGATCGTATGGGGATTGTCGGCCGGATTGACCGACCACTTCTTCCGAGGGGGCGTCGATCGGATTCTCAATCACGCTGCCGTCCTTGCCGTGGGTGGGCACGCGCTGTTCGCTGGCCAGGTATTCGTAGCCGGTGCCGTTGCGGATGTTGAGCAGCACGCACCAGACGAAATTGGTGGTGAAGCCACCGAACATCACCACGATCAGGGCGGGCAGACCGGACCAAAGATCATCCGTGCCTGCGGCGACGGAGGCCTTGCCGATGGGTTCCGCGGCGGTGAGGCCGAAGCTGAAGCAGGCGCTCATCACTCCGGAGAATGTGGCCACCAACAGGCCTTTCTTGAAGTTGAACTCCTTGATCGATTTCAGCTTCTGCTCGGCGGGCATTTCCTTCTCCTTGGTGGCTCCGGCCATCGCGGCGATCCAGATGCCCAACAGGCAGACGGCCACCCCTACGAGCGTGATCTTGCCCGGGTGGGTGGCGGCGATCTCGGTGATCGACTCACCCACCGGAATGTCCGGCATGAAGATCTTGAGGATCGGCGGCAGCAAGGTGCCGAAGGCGGCGCAATAGCCCAGCGCCACGCCCATGCCGAGCGACATGCCGAGGTAGCGCATCGCCAGGCCGAAAGTCAGCCCGCCAAATCCCCAGAGCACGCCGAACAGATAGGTCCAACCCAGCGTTGCCGCGGACTGGCTGGTGATCACGCCGACCACGTCCTTGGTCATCAGGCTGGCGAACAACCACGGGCAGATGATCCAGGAGAAAAAACCTCCGACCAGCCAGTAGGTCTCCCAGGACCATCTTTTCACGCCTTTGTAAGGCACATAGAACGAACCGGAGGCGAGACCGCCGAGCCAGTGGAACACAACACCGAGGATGGGATTCATGGGATTTTCAATTGGGTTTTTGGTTTTCTATCAGGCGCGCCTGCTCAGGACGGCGTCTTCATAACGTTTCACCTCGCCGAGCCAGGCATTGCCGGCGGGAACATTCCGCGATTCGCAATACGCGTCCCAGACGGAGCCCCACGGCAGACCCTTGGCGTCCTCCATGAGTGCCAGGCGCGCGGTGAAATCACCGGCCTTCTCGGCCTCGCGCAGCGCGGGCGGTTCGAGCAGGGCGATGAGCAAGGACTTGAGCGTGTTGCGCGTGCCGATGGTCCACGCGGCGATGCGGTTGATGCTGGCGTCGAAGAAATCCAGGCCGATGTGCGTGCGGGAGAGCAGCTTGTTTCTAACGAGCTCGTTGGCGATCGCCTGGAGCGCGTCGTCGAGCGTGACGACGTGGTCGCTGTCCCAGCGCACGCCGCGGCTGACGTGGAGCAGGATTTCCGGCACGAACATCAGCGCGGAGCTGAGCTTGTCCGCGATGCCCTCGGTGGGATGGAAATGGCCGGCGTCCAGGCAGAGCACCTTCTGGTTCTTGATGGCGTAGCCCATGTAGAATTCGTGCGATCCGACCACATAACTCTCGCTGCCGATGCCGAAGAGCTTGCTCTCCACCGCGTCGAGGTGGTGCTTCGGGTTGAGTTTCTTCGCGAACACCTTGTCGAGCGAGTCGGCGAGGCGTTGGCGGGGTGACAAGCGGTCCACCGGAGTGTCTTTGAAGCCGTCCGGAATCCAGACGTTGGTGACGGTGGGCGAGCCGAGCGCCTTGCCCATCACCGCGCCGATTTCCCGGGAAGCGATGCAGTGCTCGATCCAGAAATCGCGGATCGCCTTCTTCGGGTGGGAGAGAGTGAAACCATCGGCCGCCTTCGGATGGGCGAAGCAGGTGGGATTGAAGTCCATGCCCATGCCATTGGACTTCGCCCAGTCGATCCAGCCTTTGAAGTGCTCAGGGCGGATTTCATTGCGGTCCACCTTTTTGCCGCCGAACTCGCCGTAGAACGCGTGCAGGTTGAGGCGGTGCTTGCCGGGGATGAGCGAAAGCGCCTTGTCGAGGTCCGCGCGGAGTTCATCGGGCGTGCGGGCCTTGCCGGGGTAGTTTCCGGTGACGGCGATGCCGCCGCTGAGGCCCTCGCCGGTGTTCTCGAAGCCGCCGACGTCGTCACCCTGCCAGCAGTGGAGGGAGATCGGGATGCTCGCGAGCGCGGCCATGGCGGCCTCGGTATCGACGCCCATTTCGGCGTAGCGGGTTTTGGCGGCGGAATACGACTGGGCGATGGATTTCGTGGGCTTGGCCATGACTGATGGATTACAGGTTAACGGGCTGCCGGAGTTCAACGCAGATTTCCGAAAAAAACCTCCACGGAACTGCCAAAAACCAGCACAATCCCGCCAGTGAAGCGTGTCCTGAAAATCGACGAATGGTTCCATGCGGATGGCTTCCCCATCAGCATCGAGAGGCGCGAGCCGCAGGAGGAGTTCGAGCCCCACGCCCACGAGTTCGCCGAGCTGGTGATCGTCACTGGCGGCAAGGGGTTGCACGTGAGCGGCAGGGACTCGTGGGAACTCACGGCAGGCGACGTCTTCGTGATCGCCGGGCCGCGCGAACACCAATACCGGGATCTCCGCGACCTGCGGCTGGTGAACATCCTCTATCAACCGAACCAGTTGAAAATGCGGCTTCTCGACCTTCCTTCGGTGGCCGGATACCACGCGCTCTTCACCCTCGAACCGAGCCGCCGCCCGCGCCAGCCGTCCAAGAACCGACTTCGCCTGGGCGGCCGGGAACTGGCAAGGGTCACCGAAGTCGTGGACCGCCTGGAGGCGGAACTCAAACACCGCGAGCCCGGCTTCGGCTTCATGGCCACCGCCTCCTTCATGCAAATCATCGGGCTGTTGTCCCGCTGCTACGGCCGCAGCCCGTCACCGGACGGCAAGGCGCTCCTGCGCATCGGCGAGGCGCTCTCCCATCTCGAACGCAACATCCGCAACGAGGTGAATCTGGAGGAATTGGCCAGAATCGCCCACATGTCCCGACGGAGTTTCCTGCGCGTCTTCCAATCCGCCACCGGCACCTCCCCGCTCGCCTGGCTGATCGAGCGCCGCATCGAACACGCGCGCTCGCTCCTGCGCCACACCGATCTGCGCGTCACCGAGATCGCCTTCGAGGTCGGCTTCAACGACAGCAATTATTTCACCCGCCAGTTCCGCAAGGCCACCGGATTCCCGCCGCGGCAATACCGGATGAGGCGGGAGCTCAAGTGAAGGCGGGGGCTCTTTCCGCCCAGCGCAGCTTCGCCGGAGCACTGCGCGGATTGAGGTGCCGCTCGTCCGGCCCGGCGGTGATGACTCCGTCGCTGGTTGCGGAAAACATCCCGTCCCGCAGTCCGGCCTGGAAGGCCTTCTTCACACGGCGGTCCTCACCGGAGTGGAACGTGAGAATGGCGGCGCGGGCACCGGGTTTCAGGCAAGCGGGCAGGGCACGGAGAAAGGCGTCGAGCGCGGTGAACTCTTCGTTCACAGCGATCCGGATGGCCTGAAACACGCGGCGCACGGTGAGATCGGTCTCTTCCTCGTCCGCATGGACGGCGGCGCGGACGGCCGCGGCCAGATCCAGCGTGGATCCAAAGGATTTCCCCGCCAGCACGGCGGCGAGCGACTCGGACCGCGGTTCGTCGGAATTCCCGCGCAAGGCCTCGTCGAATTTCTCCGGACTTGTCCGTGCGATCCACTCGGCGGCGGAAAGCCCGCGGTCCGGATTCATGCGCATGTCCAGCGGACCCGCGTGCTTGAACGTGAAGCCACGGGAAGGATCGTCGAACTGCATCGACGAGCAACCGAGATCGGCGAAAACAAAATCCACGGCGGAAATCCCGCGGGCGGCGAGGACCTTGGCAATGCCCGCGTAATTCGAGCGGACCGCCTCGAAGATCCCATCCCCGTAACCCGCAAGCCGCAGGCGCCGCGCGGTCTTCGGGAGCTCGATCGGATCCTGGTCGAGCCCGATCAATTTCCCGCCGGGAGCGATTTTCTCCAGAATCCGCGCGGCATGTCCGCCGTAGCCGAGTGTGCCGTCCACCCCGACCATTCCGGGCCGCAAGCGGAGCGCATCCAGGCATTCGTCCACCAGGATCGGCACATGCGATCCGGCGGGCGTCTTTCCAGAGGCGATCACCTTGGCCACGGTCTCCGCGTATCGCGCGGGATCATGCTCCTTGTATTTCTCCTCGAAGCGCCGGGGATTCCTGCCGCTGTATCGCTTGCGCCGCGGCGGGCGGGGTGGTTCATCGCTCATGTCGTGCGGAGGATTGCTGGCAGGAAGCGGGCGGGCCGTCAAAGTCATGTTCCCCACATTTCGGCTGTGCCCGGAGCGATCGGATGCTAGACCCGCAACATGAAATCGCTGCTTGTCTTCTGCGGGATCGGCTCCATCGCCTTCGCGGCCCCTCCCGATGCGGACGAGGCGGCCTATCCGGCGATCGAGCGCTTCGTCCAGGTTCTGGAAACCGTACGCAAGCGCCACCCGGATGCGGACCGACTGGCATACGACCGGCTCGTGAACCACGCGCTCGAAGGCATGCTGGCGGGGCTCGATCCACACTCGTCGTTCATCCACCCGGAAATGGCGGCGAGGATGAAGTAGACTCCCGGGCTCGATCCGGACGTGCCGTCGCTGGGCATGACCGTCGGCCTGCGCGATGACGGCCCGTATGTGGCCGCAGTGGCGCCACGGGGTCCGGCAGCGGAAGGCGGTGTGCTGCCGGGCTCGGCCCTGTTGGAAATCGACGGGCGGAAGACTTCCGGAGCGGAGTTTTCCGAATGGACCGGAGCCCTGCGCCGCCCCGCGGGGGCGGTCACGCGGCTGCTGCTGAAGTCGCCCGCCGAGCCGCGGCCCGGAGAGGTCTCACTCACCCACCGGCTGGTGGAGGAACGCTCGGTCGCAGAGGTGAAACTATGGGACAAGGCGAAGGGTGTCGGCTACGTGCGACTTGCCACCTTCGGTCCCGGCTGTGCTAGCGAGATGGAGGCCGCGCTCGACGAACTGGAGGACGGCGGCATGAAATCCCTGATCTTCGACCTGCGCGGCAACGGCGGCGGAGATCTGGGAGAAACCGTTAAAATCCTCGGGCTGCTGTTGCCTCCCGGGACCACCGTCGTCACCACCCGCGGCCGCGACGAGGGAGCGAACGAGACACTCAAGACCCCAGCCCGCCAGCGCAGGAAGCGCGATTATCCAGTGGCCGTGCTCATCGACCGCATGTCCGCCTCCGCTTCCGAACTCACCGCTGGCGCATTGCAGGATCTCAAGCGTGCCAAAGTGATCGGCGAGGTGAGTTACGGCAAAGGCTCGGTCCAGAACATCATCCCGATGGGCGGCGGCACGGCGCTGCGCCTGACCATCGCCACCTATCACACGCCGTCGGGGAACACGCCGCATCTCAAGGGCATCACGCCGGACGTGATGGTTCCCATCAGCGGAAACGACCGCGAAAACTTCGAAAAACGCTGCCGGGTCGATGCGTTGCCGGAGGACGAACGCAGGGCCGTCGAAGCATGGGAAGACCCGGTGATGAAGGCGGCGCTGGGCGGAGCGTGAGCCATCGCGCTGCGGATGCCCCGCCCAGCCTCACGTCACGCCGTGGCCCCCACGGCACCGGGGATCGGGCCGTCGTCTTCAGGGCGGCCTTCCTCGGAGGATTTCGGGGCGGGCTTTTTCTTGAACTCCTCGGGGACGGGCGGCGGCTTGGGTGCGGACGGCGGGTCCTTCATTTCGCCGAACTCGATGATGTCGCGCAGGTGGCTGGCATCGAGCGTCTCGTATTCGAGCAGGGCCTTGGCGATGAGTTCTACCTTGTCGCGGCCTTCGGTGAGGATGCGTTCGGCGGTCTCGTAGGCCTCGTCGATGAAGCGCTTGATCTCGGAGTCGATGATGCGGGCGGTCTCCTCGGAGTAGTTGCGGGACTTCGCCATGTCTCGGGCGAGGAACACGGGTGAGTCGCCCTCGCCGTATTCGACCATGCCGAGCTGGTCGGACATGCCCCACTCGCAGACCATGTGGCGGGCAAGCGCGGTGGCCTGGCGGATGTCGCCGGAGGCGCCGTTGGAAACGTCGTCGCTGTGGAAGGACTCGGCGATGCGGCCGCCCATGGTGACGATGAGATTGGCGAGCGCCTCTTTTTTCTGAGTGGAGTATTTGTCGCCCTCCGGCAGATACATCGTCGCGCCGAGGTAAGGGCCGCGCGGGATGATGGTCACCTTGTGGAGCGGGTTGGTGTGAGGCAGCACCATGTTGAGGTAGGCGTGGCCGGCCTCGTGCCAGGCGGTGCCGATCTTCTCCTTGTCGGACATGGCGAGGCTGCGGCGTTCGCGGCCCCAGCGGACCTTGTCGCGGGCCTCCTCCATTTCATCGAGCGTCACGGCGTTGAGGCCGCGGCGGGCGGCGAGCAGGGCGGATTCGTTGACGAGGTTGGCAAGTTCCGCGCCGGAGAAACCGGGCGTGCCCTTGGCGATGCGGGAGAGGTCCACGCCGGCGGCCAGTTTGATCTTCTTCACATGGACGCGGAGGATCTCCTCGCGGCCGTTCACGTCGGGAAGATTGATGGTCACCTGGCGGTCGAATCGGCCGGGACGGAGCAGCGCAGGGTCGAGCACGTCCGGGCGGTTGGTGGCGGCGATGATGATAACACCTTCCTGGGTGTCGAAGCCGTCCATCTCGACGAGGAGCTGGTTGAGCGTCTGCTCGCGCTCGTCGTGGCCGCCGCCCATGCCGTGACCTCGATGACGACCCACGGCGTCGATTTCGTCGATGAAAATCAGGCACGGCGCGTTCTTGCGGCCCTGCTCGAACATGTCACGCACGCGGCTGGCGCCGACGCCGACGAACATCTCGACGAAGTCAGAACCGCTG
>Ga0114938_1000696_pt1 | contig 24517 bp, 22 predicted proteins | sample AshMeaBigSpring_FD_88675 | JGI IMG/M metagenome (GOLD analysis project Ga0114938, IMG submission 88675) | Groundwater microbial communities from Big Spring, Nevada to study Microbial Dark Matter (Phase II) - Ash Meadows Big Spring | ecosystem: Environmental > Aquatic > Deep subsurface >... | reverse complement strand
TGCAAGGAGGAGGCCATCCTGCAGGGCATCTGCGAAATCGTCGAACGGCATGTGTCGTCCATCATCAGCCACGAGCAGCGCCGGGTGCCGGCAATCCGGGCCGATTCGGCGCGCGACCCCCTGGTCGTCGACATGCTGGCCAAATACCGCCGCTGCGGGGTTCGCCTGTTCCTGTCCGATTTTACCCTCGATACCGGAATACCCACCGTGGGCGTGCTGGCCTATGATCCCCAGACCCATCCGCAGGCGAGCGAGATCGTCTGGACGGCCGGCACCACTCCCAGCCCCGAAAAGGCCTTGAGCCGAGCGCTCACAGAGGTGGCCCAGTTGGCCGGTGACTTCAATACCGGCGCCAACTACGTCGCCAGCGGGCTGCCCAAATTCCGCCAGATGAGCGAGGCCCGATATGTGACCGACCCCGGCGCCGAGGTCGCCCTGTCCAGCCTGCCGGACCTCTCGAACACCAACCTCCGCATGGAAATCGAAAGCGGTGTGCAGGCGCTGGCCCGGCAGGGGCTGGAGGTCTTCGTGGTGGAGACGACCCACCCGGCATTGCGGATCCCGGCATACTATACGATCATTCCCGGGGCCCACTTCCGGGAGAGAGCGCGGCGCGCGAACGTGCTGATGTTCGCGGCCAAGCATGCCGCCGAAACCCTGGACACCCAAGCCGCCGTCACCACGCTGGAACGCATCGATGCGGCCTTGCCGGGCAGGTATTTCGTTCAATTTTACCTCGGCCTGGTCCGGCTGCGGGCGGCCGAGCCGCAGCGGGCGCTTTCCCACTTCCAGCGCGCGTTGGAACTCGACCCCGATCCGGTCGAGGCCCCCAGCATTTACAGCTACATGGGGGTGGCCTCCAAGGACGCAGGCCGTTACGATGCGGCGCTTGCCTTCCTGCGCCAGGGGGCGGCCCTCGACCCGGACCGCACGGATATTCACAACCTGATGGGGTTCTGCCACTTCAAACGCGGCGAGCACGCGGAAGCGGTGGCGGCTTTCCAGCGGGTGATTGCACTGGATCCGGGCTCGGCCATCGACTATGCCAATCTCGGCGTCAACTACCAGGCACTGGGGCAGACGGAGCAGGCCCGGGACTGCTTTCGCATCGCGCTGAGCATGGACCCCGGAATCGATTTCGCCCGGGAGCGCCTGTCGCAATTGGGCCCATAGAGCCCCCGGGCGCCGGCTCATGCGCCGGAAGCCGCCACCCCTGCCAGGCTCGCCTTCAACGCCGAAAGGGCGTCGCCGATCTTGCGGCAGCGCCGGTCCATGTCGGCCAGCAGCTCCGCGGCGCTGTCCTTGTCGCCCTGCTCGCTGCCCAGGCGCTCCGCCAGCACGCCGAAATCGGCCGAGTAGGCCTGAAGCTGCTGGAGAACCGCCTGCTCGTAGGACTGGGCGACGGTCTCCGCCAGGCGGAACAGGTATTTGAACTTGAGGTTCTCCTGGTAATCCTTCAGATGAAACTCCAGCGACTGGCGGGTCTCGCGCTGGATCGCCCGCATGGCTTTCAGGATCGCCCGCTCATCGTCCTCACCGTCCTTGACCGGCTTCTTCATCATTTTCCGGATACCGCTCACGGTGCGGTAGAACCCGCGCCGCACGACCGCTTCCGTCCGAATCCGGGCGGTATACCCGATGGCGGTCGCCAGCGGCGGCACCTGGAGACCTGTCTGGCGGAGCAGCGCCTCGACACTCGGCACCCCGATGCCTTCCGGCCCGGTACAGTCGATCGCAATGCGCAGCGTGCCCATCAGGCGGCAGAACTCCTGGTAGGCATCGGCGATCAACCCCTGGTAAGGGGAAGCAATCGTTTCCAGCGCATCGCGGATCTTGACTTCCTGACCGGCGATGAACCGGATGATCTCCGGGTTGATGTGCTCGGTGATGAACGCATCCAGGGCCTGCTTGAACATCTGAAACACCTGATACAGCGTCTGGAAAAAACCCGCCTGACGCAGGCGTTCCGCGTAGCTTTCCGGTGCCAGCCGATAGCCTGAAATAAAGGCGTTGATGGCGGCCATGACCTCGCCCGACCCCGGTTCGAGCAAGCGGTTGACGTCCGCGGCGAGCGTCTTGCGGATGCTGGGCACGACCCCGGTCAGTGAACTCTGCAAAGCGGCGAGAATCTGCCCGAAGCGCTGCTGATGCCTTCGGATGCGATCGGCGATCTCACGTGCGCCGGCGGCATCGCGCGCAAGGATGTCGCGGTTGACGCCGATCCAATGTGCCATGCCGGCCGAAACGGTGCTCAGCCGTTCGATGGGGTTCTGCAGCAGAAGCGAATAACGCTGACGCTCCAGAATCTCGGTGAAGACGGAAGTGAAGCGGCGGGTCTCCTGGTCGGAGAAATCCACTAGCTCGGTCTCGGCCAGCCAGTGGTCCCGTCGGCGCCGGTCTCTTTCGGGGAGCTGTCCGTCCAGGGTGCTGAAGAGGTTGAACAGGGCCGAGAACGCGTATAGCTGCGGCTGGGGCCGGATGAGCGCCAGCTCCTCGGACACCCGGCCGGCGAGGCATTTCAGGTCGTCGATGGAGGGATGCTCGTTGAAATCGCAGTTCAGCACGAACAGGACATTGTCGAGAATCCCCATCCGCTTGATCATGGTCAGAAACTTGATGTCGGCGCGGCGCAGACCCGTACGGCTGCTGATGACGTAGATCAGCAGATGCGCCACCCGCAGGTAATCCTGGATCATGGCCAGATGCAGAGGGTTGGAGGAATCACTGCCCTGGCAGTCCGCGATCTCGATGTTGCTGCCGACGGCTCCGGAATGAACGTCCAGCTGGATGTCCCGCAGGTACACCGCCAGCGCCTCGTTCCCCGTATAGGTCCAGTGGTCGATGAACCGCTCGGCGTCGTAATGCCGGGTGGTCTGGTGGTCCGTCAGGAAGGGACGGACGGTCTCATACCCCTTTAGGTAACAGGACAGCAGCACCATGTTGTGGTTGCGGGCGTCTTCGGAGATGCGCAGGTCGGCGTTCAGCGCGTTCAAGGCCTGTTGGAGCTCGGCGCGCTCCTGCTCGCGGCGGATGTCAAAGCGCTCCTCCGCCGAACGCCACTGCAGCGTTGGGAAGAGCACCAGGGCCTGCTCCATGTCGGCGTTCACTTCGCTCCAAGACTTGTAGTAGAGGGTCACCCCGAGTCGATCCCCCGCGCGGACCCGTGTCACGATCGATGTCACCACGCCGGCGCCGCGTTTCAGGAATTCGCCCCTGAGCAGGGAATTCAAAAAGGTGCTCTTGCCGGATTTGATGGCCCCCACCACGGCGACCCGGATGGTCGGCTCGGTCAGCTGCCCGGGCACCGCCGCGCAGGTCTTCTCCCAATCGCCGAAGCGGACGTCCGCGAGCCCGGGAATCGATCGCGCGATTTGGAAGAGCCCCTGCACGTTCTGATTGATCTGCAGGATGTTGCTTTTTTGGAATCCGTAACCGTCCATGAAGCCCGTCACCGTAGTCGCGGCGTGCCCGTTGCCGCCGGCGGCTGCGGGCGCGCCCGGCGTTCACGGCCATCTTGTAAGGAATGCCTGGATGTGGTATACAATTACGAGGGAATCACCCCTGGCGGCTCTCCGGTCGACGACCCGCTTAGCGGCAAGGAGACGTCGATCGCAAAGGAAACGTCGGCGCATGTCCGTGAAACACCCTGAATGCCCTCTTTACAATCCGCTGAACTGCAAAGAATACTACAACCCGAAGCTCTGTGCCTTTGCCCGCAGGGACAAGGCCTGTCTCAAAAAGAAAAAACCCAAGACCAAAGAATCCGCCAAGGAATGACGGCGGTTTCAGGCGTGCCCGGCGGTGTCAGACAGCATGGCCGGGTCGATCCCCATTTTGCGCAGCGTTTTCTCCCAGCGCGCCTCCACCGGAAGAACGAAGATCGGCTCTGCGAACACCGGGTGCGTCAGCCAGGCGTTTTCCTTTAGCTCGGCCTCCAGCTGACCCGGCCCCCAGCCGGCGCAGCCCAGGCTGATCATGAAGTCCCTTGGCCCCTGCCCGGCCGCGATGGCTTCGAGGATATCCCGGGTGTTGGTCAGCGCCAGTGACGGCGTGACCCTGAGCGAGGCGCTCCACTCCAGAGGTTCGCCGTGAAGGATGAACAGCTCCCCGCGGTGCACCGGACCGCCGGCATGGACCGGGATGGATGCCGCGTGCCTGCCGCCGCGAATCGCCAGCTCCTCGAAGAGATCCTGGGCGTGCAGGCCATCGTGAACGCGGTTCACCACAATCCCCATGGCGCCCTGCGCATGGTGCTCGCAGATGCAGGTGACCGTCTGCGCGAAGTTGGGATCGCTCATCCCGGGCATGGCCACGAGAAAGTGTCCCTTCAGGGAACCGTCATAGGTGCTGGGCATGTGTGCTCCAGGGGATTGCGGCAACCGAAACGTCGAAGTTTTGTAAACTAAAGGGATCAGGCAGGTTTGTCAAGTTCGAGCAATTCGTAGACTTTCAGGCTTCCCAGGTCGCTCGGAGAATCCGCCGGCAGCGGCACGGCATGTACGACCGGGCGGGAGCGCACCGCGCGCAGGGTCGCATCGCTGATCAGGATCCCATTGGGAAAGGCCTTGGCCAGACCCTGCAACCGAAACACCGTGTTGACCGCGTCCCCGATCACGGTGTAATCCATTTTCTTTTCGAAGCCGATGTTTCCGGCAACCACTTCCCCGGTATGCACGCTGATTCCCATTTCGATGGGGCGGCCCAGCTCGCGGCTCAGCATCAGGTTCATGTCCGCCAGCGAGCGCTTCATTTCCAGAGCCGCCTGCAGGGCGTTGTCCGGATCGGCGACGCTGGAGACCGGCGCCCCGAAGACCGCCAGGAACCCATCGCCGATGTATTTGTCGACGATGCCGTGATGCTTGAACACGAGCTCGCCCATGGTCTCGAAAAACCGGTTCAACAGCGCCACCGTCTTGGGCGGGCCGATCTGCTTGGAAATCCGTGAGAACCCTCGGATATCAATGTTCAGCAGCGTGATGGTTTTCACCTCTTCTATGAGCGGGTTCCCGCCTTCGAGGCCATGAATGATCTTGTCCACGACCTCTTTGGGCACGAAGGTTTGGAAGAGGCGGCGCACATCGCGCTCATGTTCGGCGGCCGCCACGGTTCTCTTGTAAAGGCGTGCATTCTCCAGCGCAATGCTGACCGAAGCCGCAATGGCCTGCAAAAGGTCGCGGTCGTTGACGTCGAAATGCCCGGACACTTTGTTCAGCACTTCAATCACGCCGATGACCCGGCCCTGGGAGATCATGGGAACGCACAGCGCCGAGCGCGTGCGAAACCCGGAATCCTCATCGATGACCGGGAAGAACTGCATGGATTTTTCGGTGTCGTTGACGATGACGGCCTCGCCCCGCGCCGCCACATACCCGGCGATGCCCTGCCCCAACTTGAGACGAAAGGCCTTGAGCACCGGCAGGCTTCCGTTGAAGGCCACGGCCACCTCCAGTTCCTGCCCTTCCAAGAACAGCAGGGAGCCTGCTTCGACATTGACCACCTCGCGGATCAAATCCAGCGTGTATTGCAGGACCTTGTTCAGATCGAACGTGGAGGAGGCCAGCGCGCTGCCGACCTGACGGATCGTCTCCATTTCCTGTGAGCGCTTGTGCACGGCAGCGAGCAGCCGGTTGCGATCCACCGCCAGTGCGAGCCCGCCGGCGATCCATGCCACCAGGCTTTGGCATTCGATGAAGGCCTCCCGGCCGCGGCCGACCATCACCAGAACGCCCAGGAGGCGGCCGGCCGTCTTCAGGGGAGCCAGCAGGCAACTGTCCGCGCTGTAGGGGCCGAAGAGGGCCTGCTCCAGCGGCGTCCGGTCCTGCGAGGGGAGCTCCAGAATCAGGCCGGATTCCTGCTCAAACGCCTTTTCGACGATCGATCCTTCGTAGCTGTGCTCGGAATGCGTGCGGACGTCGCCGCCGGAGCAACTGACCCAGCCCTTGACCAGCACCGTCTTGTCCTTGGTTTCATCCTTTACCAGAATGCCGGCCGCATCATACGGCACCGCGTTTTGCAGTTCGCGCAGAACGGTGTGCATCAGATCCCCGTTGCGAAAACTCGAGTTCAGCAGCGTGACAATCCGGTCGATGGTGCGCCGCCCGACGGCGGCACGGTCGTTCTCCCGCAGCAAGCGCAAATTCTCAATGGTAAAGGCCGCGTTGCTCAGCAGCGGCGTCAACAGCTCGATCTCTTGTTGACAGTAGGTCCGTTGCGGGTCGCGGCTGGATATCGTCAGCACGCCGATGATGGCCTTGCTGGTTTTGATCGGCATGCACACGAAGGATTTGGAACCGTAGTGGGGAAGGTTGGTGCGGCCGAAGCGCCTGTCCGTCTCGATGTCCGCCACCACAAGCGCCGATTTGTTGATGACCGCATATTTGGCGATGCTGGTGTCGAAATCGATCCGGTCGCCGGGCTTGACGTGCTCACCCAGCCCGATGGTGGTCTTGACCCAAAAGGATTTGGGCTCGGCCGGGTCAAGCGTCAACACCGATCCCATATCCGAGTGGGTGAGCGCCAGCGCTCGTTCCAGCGCGACGCACAGGATTTCCTCGGAGTCGAAGGTGACGTAGCAGAGCTCGGACAGGTCCTTGAGAACCGAAATGCCGGCCGAGGTTCTTTCGAGCCGCTGAACCGCTTGACCGAAGTGGCTGCGAATCGACTGGAAAGATTGAGCGATGGCCTGGAGCTCGTCGACGGGAGTTGCCGCTGCTTCGCCGCCGTTCGGCATCGCCGGCAGCGATCGCACCGCATCCGACAGGTCGGTGATGCGCTGGAAGAGATTCTTAAGGATGCCGAAGCCGAAATAGGCGCAGACCAGCAGTCCCAGGAAATAGTAGGAAACATAGTCGTCGCCGAGGATGCCTTGACGTTGACTGAAATAGATGAAGCCCCCCACCGGCAGCAGAAAAAACAGCCCGAAGGCCATATGCAGCTTGCGCTGCAGCCGGGTCGAGGGACGGCGTTTGGGAAGATGCCAAGAGCTCAAGTTCATCGGGCGGACCCCGTTCGGGGAAGCGATATCGGACGGTACGGCCTGAAGAGCCTATCGGCCAAATGCCGGATCGTCTTAAGCGTCCCTGGCGGTCCTCCGGTCGTTGCGCGGATGGGCCCCGGCCGCGCGTCGGCCGTCGGCTTGACTTTCGCCGCGGGCGCGGGTAACGGGGTCCGCATGCGGGCGGTGGTTCAACGGGTGAGCAAGGCGTCGGTAAGCGTCGGGGAGGAAGTGATCAGCCGCATCGGCACCGGGCTGGTGGTCCTCCTGGGCGTGTCCCGGAGCGACGGCCGGAAGGACGCGGAGGCCTTGGCGGCCAAGATCCCCCATTTGCGGATCTTCGAGGATGCCGACGGGAAGCTGAATCGATCCCTGCTGGAGGCCGGCGGGGAGATCCTGGTCGTTTCCCAGTTCACGCTCCTGGGAGACTGCCGCAGAGGCCGCCGGCCCTCGTTCAGCGCAGCGGCGGAACCGCCGCAGGCCGTCGAGCTCTACGAGCATTTCATTCAGCAGACGCGGGCGCTGGGGGTCTCGGTCCGAACCGGACGGTTCCAGGCGCGCATGGCGGTGGCTCTCGTCAACGACGGCCCGGTGACCCTGCTTCTAGAGAGCTGAGGCCTCGCGCCGGTCTGCGCCCGGGAATTGCGGCACTACCCGGAAATGATGTGCGCATACGCGCTGTGGTTGTGGATGGACTCGAAGTTTTCGGCGCTGACCGAGAACCAGGTGATGTTGGGGTCCGCCACCAGCCGCTTGGCCACATCCCGGACCATGTCCTCGACGAACTTGGGGTTCTGGAAGGCCCGCTCGGTGACGCATTTTTCATCGACCCGTTTGAGCACCGAGTAAACGTCGCTCGAGGCCGTGGACTCCACCAGCTCGATCATGTCCTCCAGCCAGATGAACTTCCGAAACCGCAGGCGCAGCCGAACCTCACCGCGCTGGTTGTGGGCGCCGAAATCGCTGATTTCCTTCGAACACGGACAGACCGAGGTGATGGGCACCACCACCTCGGACATCAGATCCACCCTGTCGGAGGCGTCGCTCGAACCGACGATCCGGCAGGCGTAGTCCATCAGCCCGGTGGCCATGCTGATCGGCGCTTTTTTCTCGATGAAATACGGAAATGCCATTTCGAGGTGGGCGGAGGCGGCGTTCAGGAACTTCTTCATATGCTCGAGGATGACCGAGAATTTCTGCAGCGACACTTCCGGTTTCAGGACGTGCAGCATCTCCACGAACCGGCTCATGTGGGTGCCTTTGCATTCGTGGGGCAGGTCGACAAACATGTTGATCGCGGCCACGGTGTGCTGGTACCCGTCGCGCCGGTCGCGCACGCGAATCGGGTAGCGCAGGTTCTTGATGCCCACCTGGTTGATCGGGATGTTGCGAAAATCCCTGTCGTTCTGGACGTCCCGCAGGCTCACTTCAACAGGTACTCCGGTTTCAGGTGGCGCATGGCCCTGAAAATGTTCCCCTTGATCTTGCGGTTGCTGCGATACAGCTGCTGCAGGAGGTGCTTGATATCGGATCTCCGCGACCGCCCGGCCGACGGGCAGGGGTTTGGGCTGACCGGCAGCAGCCGTTCGTTGGCGAACCGCCGGATGAGGTCCGCCTCCGCGTAGGCGAGCGGGCGGACCACCCTGAAGCGGCCGCTGAACATGTCCTGCGCCGGCCGCATGGTGCTGATCTCGCCCGCATAGCAGATGTTCAGAAAAAGGGTCTCGATCACGTCGTCCTTGTTGTGGCCCAGCGCCAGGACGGAACAGCCCCGCTCCGCGGCGATTTCGAAAAGCCGTTTGCGCCGCAGGCGTGCGCAGAGAAAACAGGGATTTTCGCGATTCAGCGGGCCGTGGCTCATCACGCCGAAATCAGTGGCTTCCACGCGCAGCCCCACTTCCAGCCGCTCGCAAAACGGCCGCATGGCCTCGCCGGCGCCGCTGCCGAACCCCGGATCGATGTAAGCCGCCTCCAGGTGGTAGGCGACGCGGACGCGCGGCCGCCGCTCGGCAAGCATCCACAGCAAGGCCAGGCTGTCGGACCCTCCGGAAAGCCCCACCAGGATGCGCTCCCCGTCCCGGATCATGTCGTAATCATGAATGGCCTTGCCCATGGCGCGGTTCAGCGCCCGGTATGCGTCGCCGGATCTGCGCAACCGAGGGTCAGGCCTCGTCGGTTGTGGGCGCTCGCGAAACGATTCGGCCCGCGGCGATCTCTCTCAGCGAGATCACCACATCCTCGTTCTTGGGAGAGCTGACCAGATAATCGGAACCCTCTCGAATCTGCCGCACCCGTCGCGCCACCATGTTGACCAGCTGGAACCGGTTGGGAACCTTTTTCAGACAATCTTCCACCGTAATTCTCGCCACGTTCGCTCCTCCACGTAATTCATCGGGATCTAATTGATTTCAACCAGTTCGTAGGCGCGTTTACCGCCCGGCACATGGATCACGAGCTCATCGCCGGGCTTCCGTCCCAGGATGGCCTTGCCAAGGGGAGAGGCGATGGAGATGCGCCCGTTGTTCACATCCGATTCGTCGGGACCCACCAGCTGGTATTCCACATCCTGCCCGGTTTCCAGGTTCTCCAGGCGCACCCGGCTGCCGAACACCGCCCGATCCTTGGGCAGGTTGTGGGGGTGGATGACCTCCAGGCAGGCCAGCTTGGTTTCCAGCTCGCTGATGCGGCCCTCGATGAAGCTCTGGCGGTCCTTGGCGGCGGCGTATTCGGCATTTTCGCTCAGGTCGCCGTGGGACCGGGCCTCCTCGATCGCACGGATGTTCTCGGGGCGCTCCACGCGCTTGAGATTTTCAAGTTCTCGCCGGATGGCGTCATAGCCTTCCGGAGTGACGGGGATTCGTTCCAACGTTTCGCTCCTGATGACGGATGGCGGTTTCGGTAAGGAACCGGGTCGTCGGTCTATAGGTGGCTCTGCGCCACAAGTTGGGCGATCTGGATCGCGTTGGTGGCCGCGCCTTTGCGAATGTTGTCGGCGACGATCCACAGGTTGATGCCGTTCGGCACGGATTCGTCCTTGCGGATGCGGCCGACGAAGGTCAGATCCTGCCCGGCTGCCTCGATGGCCAGCGGATAGCGGTTCTGCGCGGGGTCATCGACCACCTGGATGCCGGGAGCGGAGGACAGGATGCGACGCACCTCGTCGGGGGGACAGGGCCGCTCGGTCTCCACGTTGACCGATTCGCTGTGGCCGAAAAACACCGGCACCCGCACCGTGGTCGCCGTAACGGCCATCGTCGGCGCTTCCATGATCTTGCGGGTTTCGTTCACCATCTTCATCTCTTCCTTGGTGTAGCCGTTGTCGAGGAATTTGTCGATGTGCGGCAGGCAGTTGAACGCGATGCGATGGGGATAGACCGACCGCTCGACTGAAAGGAAGTGGATCATGGCCCGGGTCTGGTTGAAAAGCTCGTCGATGGCTTTCTTGCCGGTGCCCGAAACCGATTGGTAGGTGGACACCACCACGCGCCGGATGCCGAAGGCGCGATGAATCGGGTTCAGGGCGACCACCATCTGAATGGTGGAACAGTTGGGATTGGCGATGATCCCTTTTTGCTTGTATTGCGCCACGGCCTGCGGGTTGACTTCCGGGACGACCAGGGGCACCTGCGGATCCATGCGCCAGGCGCTCGAATTGTCGATCACGACGCAACCGTCCCGCGCGGCGGCCGGCGCGAAGGTCTCGCTGGTGGCGCCCCCGGCGGAGAAAAGCGCGATATCAACCCCCTTGAAAGAACGATCGGTGAGCTCCTGCACGTCGATCAGCTCGCCCCGGTACCGCAGCTGGCGCCCGACCGAGCGGGCCGATGCCAGCAGCGTCAGCCGCCGCACCGGAAAATCCATTTCTTCGAGGCAGGCGACCATCTGGTTGCCGACCGCCCCGGTGGCTCCCGCAACGGCCACGTTGAATTGTCTGGATCCCATTTTCTCCCTCCTGAACCTCAACTGCCCTTCGGGCGCAACGCGCCTCAACGCGGACCGGCGGCGTCCGCAAAGCTTCCAATGATCGAACTTCCCGCCTGGACCTTGTCGCCCACCGATACCGCCAGGCGGATTTCCGGCGGCAGATAGACGTCCAGGCGCGAGCCGAAACAGATCATGCCGAAGCGCTGACCCCGTCGCACGGTTTCATCTTCCTGCACGCGGCAGATGATCCGGCGGGCGATCAACCCGGCGACCTGCACCATGCAGAGGCGTTTGCCGTATCCGGTCTCGATGTATACGGCGTTGTGCTCATTGCGTATGGAGGCCTCGGCGCGGTCGGCGGCAACGAATGTCCCCGGTCGATAGCGGATACGGTCGATCCGGCCCTCGGCCGGAATGCGGTTCACGTGGACATCGAAGACCGACATGAAGATGCTGATTCGGGTCATCTCCGCATCGAAAAAGGCATTGGACCGGACCCTCTCGATCGAAATCACGCGCCCGTCCGCAGGCGACACCACCAATCCGGGCCGGCTCGGGATCGCCCGATCGGGGTCCCTGAAAAACCCCGCGACGCACAGCGTGCCGGCGAGCGCCGCCAGCGCCAGCGGCGTCAGGCCCAGCAGGGCCAGCACCAGCGTGACGAAAGCGGACCCTGCCAGCAGTGGATAGCCCGCGCTTGCTATCGGAAACGCCCAGCGGCTAGGCGTTTCCGGCCACATGAAGTCGTCCATGAGAGTCGGGTCCCAGGTTCATTTATTTCGGTTTTGATTAAAAATTTTTTTGTTACCTCATAATTGCGGTTTTGTAAATGAAAACTTATGGATGGAACGATTCAGGCACTTCCCGGGCGTTTCCCGCTCGGCCGCGGTGGAGATGCCGTTCGGCATCTGACGCACGCAGGTAGCGAGGGGAAAGGAGTTGCGGGTCGACGCCCTGCCCTGCGGCCAGCAGCGGCTGCGCCAGCCGAGCCACGCGTCCGGCGCGCGCAAGACTGCGCTCCGGCGGGGCGAATTCAGCCAGACCGCCCAGCATCGTTCGGATGCGCTCCCGCAGGCGCTCGGCCCCGTCGCCGACAAAGAGCTGCGGCGCATTCATCGGCTGCAACGCCTCCTCGAGCGGCAGGACCCGCTCCGGCGCCAAAGGTTCCAGCCGGCCGCCGCCATCACGGTACCACCCGACATAGACCTCGCCTTTGCGGGCATCCATGAGCGCACAGATGCCATGCGGCCAAGGCAGGCATCCGGAGGCCAGTGCTTCCAGGCTTGAAACCCCCGCGCATGGCTTTCCGCCCGCGAACGCCAGCCCCTGAACCGTGCTGATGCCGATCCGCAGTCCGGTAAACGATCCTGGACCGATGGCCACCGCGAATCCATCGATCAGGGGAAGGTCGAGTTCTGCCATCCTCAACGTCTCCCGAATCATCCGCATGAGGTGTATGGAATGGGTTTGCTCCGAAACGACCGTGGTTTCGGCTGCCAGCCGACCACCGGCGCGTATGGCCACGCTGCAACAGCGCGTGGCCGTGTCCACCGCCAGAATCCTCGGGGCCGGTTGCATTTCAGATGCCTCCCATGAATGGCCGTCCCCGGCGTTTCAGCGCGACGCGGGTTTGCTCCGGACCCGGGGCTTGCCGGTCTGCGCGGGCTCCAAGGCGTTTTGCAGGACTTCTTCCATGGTCTTGACCGGGATGAACTTCAGGCGGCGTTTGAGATGGGGGGGGATCTCCACGAGGTCTTTCACGTTCTTCTTGGGGATGATCACGGCCTTGATGCCTGCACGCGCGGCGCCGAGGGCTTTTTCCTTAAGCCCGCCGATGGGCAGCACCCGCCCCCGGAGGGTGACTTCGCCCGTCATGGCGACGTCGTTGCGCACGGCGTGTCCGCTCAGGACGGACACCAGCGCCGTGGCCATGGCGATGCCCGCGGAGGGACCGTCTTTCGGGATGGCCCCCGCCGGCACATGGATGTGAACGTCCTGGGTGTCCAGACCGGTGCGCCGGATGCGCGTCTGTTTCACATAGCCGCGTGCATAGGTGACCGCGGCCCGGGCGGATTCCTGCATCACATCGCCCAGCTGGCCGGTGATGATCAGGTCGCCCTTGCCCTTCATCAGGGAGGCCTCAACGTACAGCACCTCGCCGCCCGCCTGCGTCCACGCCAGACCGGTCGCCAATCCCGTCTGGCTGGCTTCTTGGTCCATTTCGGGTACGAACTTGGCGGGGCCCAAGTATTTCGCCAGCCGCTGCGGGGTGATGCCGCCCGGCAGGCGCTGGCCTTCAGCGATCCGCCGGGCGACTTTGCGGCAGATGTTGCCGATTTCCCGGTCCAGGTTCCGCACGCCGGCCTCGGAGGTGTATTCGGCGATGATCTGCCGCAGGGCTTTATCGCTGATCGCGACCTGCCTGGCTTTCAGTCCGCTCTCGCGGATCTGCCGCGGAATCAGGTGCTGCCGGGCGATGGCGATCTTTTCTTCCTCGGTGTAGCCGGACAGCGAGATGACCTCCATGCGGTCGAGCAGCGCCGAGGGAATGGTGTCGGTGAGGTTGGCCGTCAGGATGAACATGACCCGCGACAGGTCGAAGGGCAGGTTCAGGTAATGGTCGCTGAACGCGAAGTTCTGCTCCGGATCCAGGGCCTCCAGGAGCGCGGAGGAGGGGTCCCCGCGGAAGTCCGCTCCCAGCTTGTCGATCTCATCCATCATGAAAACCGGGTTGCTCGTCCCGCACTGCTTCAGGCCTTGCAGGATCCGGCCCGGCAGCGCGCCGATGTAGGTACGTCGGTGCCCCCGGATTTCGGCCTCGTCGCGGATGCCCCCGAGGGAGATGCGCACGAACCTGCGCTTGACCGCACGCGCGATCGCCTGCCCGAGCGAGGTCTTGCCCACCCCGGGAGGGCCCACGAAGCACAAGATGGGGCCTTTCATGCGCGGGTTCAGCTTGCGGACGCTCAGGTATTCCAGGACGCGGTCCTTGACCGATGCCAGCCCATAGTGTTCCCGGTCCAGGATCTGGCGCGCCTTGCGGATATCGATGACATCCGCGGACCAGCGGCTCCACGGCATCTCCACCAGCCAATCCAGGTAGGTCCGGATCACGTTGGATTCGGCCGAATCCGGGTGCATCTGCTCCAGGCGCCGGAGTTGCTTCAGGGCCTCCTCGTGGGCTTCCTTCGACATGCGCGCTTTCTTGATCTTGCGCTGGTAGTCCTCCACCTCCATCGAACGCTCGTCGTGCTCGCCCAGCTCGCGGTAGATGGCCCGCACCTGCTCGCGGAGGTAGTAATCGCGCTGGCTCTTGGAGATCTCGTCCTTCACCTCGGACTGGATTTTGGCCTGCATGGCCGAGAGTTCCAGCTCCCGCGAGAGCAGATCGTTGACGCGCTTGAGCCGCGCCACCGCCTCCAGGACCTCCAGCAGGGACTGGGCGTCTTCGATCTTCAGGCGCAGGTTCGAAGCCACCAGATCGGCGAGCTTGCCGGGATCGTCCACGTTTTGGAGAATCGAGATGATGTCGGGGTTGATCTCGCCGCGCAACGTCAGGATCTTTTCGGATTGCTCGCGCACGTTGCGCATGAGCGCTTCCACTTCGAGGGTCACCTTCTCCACCGGCTCTTCGGGAAGCAGGTCTATCTGCACTCGATAAAACGAGCGCTTGCGCACGAATTTCGCTATCGTAGCTTTGGCCAGCCCCTGAACCAGCACTTTCACCCGGCCGTCCGGCAGCTTGAGCATGCGCAGCACGCGCCCGACGGTGCCGGTATGGTAGATGTCCTCCTGGGAGGGGTTCTCGATGGCCGGATCCTTCTGGGTCGCGAGAAAGATGAATCCGTTGCCGTTGACGGCCTCCTCCACCGAACGCACGGATTTCTCACGCCCCACGAACAGCGGCAACAGCATGTCCGAGAAGATCACCACGTCCCTGACCGGAAGCATTGGTAGGTTCGTGGGGATCTCTATGGTTTTGTCGTCTTCTTCGATGATGCTGATTAAATCGTCACGGTCTGCCTCTGCCATGCTTGCTCCTGCCACCTCCGCTGGGATAGCGCCGTTCGGGAAGCCTTCGCGCGGGAAATTTTGGTAGGCAAATATCCGAAATCAGCTTATAATGCAGCCAGTGGATTCCATGCTGAACGCCGCCGATCCCCACCCCGCCGGTTCCGGCTCCCCATCGCTGGCGCATGGATTCGTCATTTACATTAAATAACACGTCTTTGGGAAATAACAACCGGAGCGCGTGCGCACCGCGGACAGCCAGTGCGTTCTAGGCGAAAAAGCGCCACCGGTCAAGCCCTACGCAAAGGAGCGGCCATGGAATGGGTTGGGTTCATCTTCGGGCTGCTCGTCGGCAGCTTTCTCAACGTATGCATCTACCGGCTGCCGGCCGGCCGCTCGATCATCCGCCCCCGCTCCCAGTGTCCGCAATGCGGCCGGCAGATCCGCGCCGTCGACAACGTTCCCGTGCTGAGCTATCTGATCCTGCGGGGACGCTGCCGGGACTGCGGGGCCAGAATCCCTCTGCGCTACCCGATCGTGGAGCTTCTGAGCGGGGCGTTCGCCGCCATGGCCGTCGCCCGCTTCGGTCCGGGATGGCAGGCGCTGCTCGTCTATGCCCTGATCGCCGCCTTCCTGGTCATCACCTTCATCGATCTGGACCACCGGATCATCCCGGACGCGATCACCCTGCCGGGAATTCCGATCGGCCTCGCCGCCAGCTTCCTGGCGCCGGCCGCCGGGGTTGAACTGCCCCCCTGGGTTACCCCGCTCGAATCGTTGATCGGCATCCTGGCAGGCGGGGGCAGCCTTTTCCTCGTGGCATGGGGCTACCAACTGCTCACCCGCCGCGAGGGCATGGGCGGCGGGGACATCAAGCTGCTCGCCATGATCGGCGCCTTCATCGGCTGGAAAGGAGTTCTTTTCACCATTTTCATCGCCTCCCTCACCGGGACCCTGGCCGGGATGGCCTTGATCTGGCGGCAGCGGGGCGATATGAAGCTGGCGGTGCCCTTCGGCCCATTCCTGGCCGTGGGCGCCATCGCCTATTTGTTCATCGGCCCGGAGCTCTGGTCGTGGTACCTCGCCGCCATGCGCTGAGGGCGGACACAGGCTAGCAACCATGCGGATCGCCGTCTTTTCCGACATCCACGGGAACATGGACGCCTTTGAAAAGGTGCTGGAGGATCTGGACCGCTCCGGCGCCGACGCCGCGTACTGTTTGGGGGACAACATCGGCTATGGTGCCGAACCCGAGCGGGTCATTCAGGCGTTGCGGCACCGGAGCATTCCGTCGGTGATGGGCAACCACGAACTGGCAGCCGTCGACCCTGGCTTCCTGGGCTGGTTCAATGCGGCCGCCCGGCAATCGCTGGTCAAGACCTTCACCCTGCTCAGCAGCGGGTCGCTGGCCTTCATTCAGTCGCTTCCGCGCCACATCAGCGCTGATGGCTGCCGCTTCGTTCACGGGTTCCCGCCCGACTCTCCCACCCAGTACCTGTTTCAGGTGGAACACCGGCGTCAGCGGGAGGTTCTGGACGCGCTTCCCGAGCAGATGTTCTTCATCGGCCACACCCATCTGCTGGACGTCACGGTGTGCCTCGGCGAGGCAATGACCGCGGTCGATTTTCGGATCGGATCGAACCCGCTGGACCCCCGCTTGAAATATCTTGTCAACATCGGCGCCGTCGGCCAGCCGCGGGACGGGGACCCGCGCGCCAAGTACGTGATCTGGGACAGCGACGCCCGGAGGCTCGACATCCGCTGCGTGTCTTACGACGCCCACGCCGCGGCCGCCAAGATCCGGGCCGCCGGGCTGCCCGAGTCGCACGCCCGGCGCTTGGTGGGCCCGGGCTGAACGGCAGGATGATCGCTGGCATGCGCTGCTCACGGAGCATTCGCCACCCCCGCGCGGCCGGAACTCCGGCCGCAGCCCCCTTCACATCCCCATGAAACGCATCGGCAAATACATCGTCCGCGGCTTGCTCGGACGCGGGGGCATGAGCCGGGTCTATAAGGTCGAGATCCCGCGGATCGGAAAGATCGTGGCCCTCAAACGGCTCGACCCCCATCCGTTGCTGACGCGCCTGATGGGCGCAGACGGGGTTCGCGAGCGGTTCGTCTCCGAGGCGCTCACGCTCGCCCGCCTGAACCATCCCAACATCGTCGCCATTCGCGATTTCGACGAAGCCGAGGGCGTACCGTACTACACCATGGACTACTTTTTCTCCAACCTGGGGCAGCTGATCGGCGAGACGCGCCGCACCGAGGAGCCTACCCGTCCCCTCCGGCTCGATCGCGCCGTCGCGATCCTGCGCGAGGCGCTTGCCGGCCTCGCCTGCCTGCACCATCACGGCATCGTCCACCGGGACATCAAGCCGTTCAACCTGCTCTTCGATAACCAGGAACGGGTCCAGATCGGGGATTTCGGGCTTTCGCGACTGCGGGGCGAGTCCGTGAGCACTCCGCGGGGCTTGAAGGTGGGTTCCCCCTGGTACGCCGCGCCGGAGCAGGAAACCTCCGCCGACCATGCGGACGGCCGCGCGGACCTTTACGCCATCAGCGTCACGTTTTACCGCATGCTCACCGGCCGGCTGCCCTGCAGCCCGCCGCGGCCGCCCGCCGACCTGAATGGGGACCTGGACGATTCCTGGAACGGCTTCATCCGGAGGGGCTTGGCGCGCCACCCGAACGATCGTTATGCCGACGCGCGCGAAATGCTGCAGGCGCTTCGCGTGTTGGAGCGCGACTGGAGGGAGCGCCAGGAGAAAATCTGCCGGTTGCCGGTACCGGACCCCCCGGCGGCGCCGGCGCCCCCGGCGCCGATGATCCGGCTGCGGTCCGATCCGATCAAAATCGACACCGCCGAGGCGGGTAGACGCTTCGGGGTCGACCGCCTGTGGCGTCCCCTGGATTACCACCTCGACCGGTTCAAGGCCCTCCCGGACGGCACGCTGCGGGATGCCGTTTCGGGATTGGTCTGGCAGCAGTCCGGCTCTCCGTATCCGCTCACCTGGGAAGAGGCGCGGACGTATGCGCACGAAGTCGGCCGGCGTCGGTTCGCCGGGCGCGCGGACTGGAGGCTTCCGACGGTCCCCGAGCTGCTGTCGCTGCTGCGGCCGACCCCGCACGGCCGGGAATTCTGCGTGGAGCCTCTCTTTGACCGCCGCCAGCGGACGCTGTGGAGCTCCGACCGCCGGTCCTTCACGGCGGCGTGGTTTGCGGACTGTGAGATGGGATTCGTGGGGTGGCGCGATACGAGCGCGGGCTGCCATGCCCGCGCGCTCTGCAGCGGGTAGACGCCTGCGAACGCGCGCCGTTCAGGATTTGGCGGCAGCGCCCAGTTCCATTCCCAGCTGCAGGGCCTTCTGGTTCATCTCCAGAAAATCCGCGGGAACCCGGCTCTGCAGGACATCGATGATGGACTTGGGTCTGACGACATCCGTCGAGGCGATCAAGGCGCCCAGCATGCAGATGTTGAAGACGATCGGCTTGCCGATCCGCTCCATCACGGTGCGGTAGATGGGAAGCTCGCGCTGCAAGGCGTCCACCTTGCGCTGGGTCTTGACGTAGCGGCTGTCGGTGATCAAGAGGCCGCCGGGCCGGATGATCCCGGAAAATCGGTTGTAGGCCTCCTGGGTAAGGCAAACCAGCACGTTCGGCTGCAGCACCTTCGGGTAGTATATGGGGGTGTCGGCGATGATCACGTCGGAACGGGTGGCGCCGCCGCGGGCCTCGGCGCCGTAGGATTGCGACTGGACCGCGTTCAGCCCTTCGCGCAAGACCGCCGCCTCCGCCAGGATGATGGCCGCCGTGATGACCCCCTGCCCGCCCGAACCTGAAAACACCAATCTGCACCGTTCCATCAGCCGCGCCCCTTCATCGCCCGATCGACGATTTTCTGATATTCCTCGCAGTACTCCGGCCCTTCCTGCTCGACGAAAATGCCGCGTTCGATGAGCTCCGGGTGTTCCTGCTTCGCCTTGGACCCGATCGGCGTGGTGTGGTCCTTGAACCACTTGATCATGTCCGGCGCGTCGCCGATCTTGTTCTTGCGCCCGAAATAAGTCGGGCACTGGGTGAGCACCTCGACCACCGAAAACCCTTTATGCGTGATGGCCTTGGCGATGACCTCGGTCATCTGCTGCGCATGATAGCTGGTGGCACGCGCCACGAACGTGGCCCCCGCGGCCTTGGACAGTTCGACCACATCGAAGCTCTTGTCGATCGTCCGGAAGGGGGCCGTCGTGGCGCTGATGTCGGGTCCGGACAGCGGTGAAAATTGTCCTCCGGTCATGCCGTAGATGCGGTTGTTCATGACAATGGCCGTCATGTCCACGTTGCGCCGCGCCGCGTGGATGAAGTGGTTGCCGCCGATCGCGAGCGCGTCGCCGTCTCCCATGGGCACGATGATTTTGAGCTCCGGGCGGGCGAGCTTGACGCCGGTCGCGAAGGCTAGCGCCCGGCCGTGGATGGTGTGCATGGTGTGGAAGTCCACATAGCCGGTGATGCGCGACGAGCAGCCGATCCCCGATACCATCACGATTTCGTTCTTGGAGAGGCCCAGGCTCTCGATCGCCCGCACCAACCCGCCCAGCACCTCGCCGTGTCCGCAGCCCGGGCACCAGAGGTGCGGGAAGAATCGCTCCCTCAAATAATCCTTGACTGCCATCGGTCAGACCCCTTTGCCTTGAATGATTCGCAGGATGTTGACGACGTCCGCCGGCGTGATGAAGACGCTGTCGATGCGGTTGGCGAGAAACACGCGCTCGGGATGCTCCACCGCCAGCTTCACCGACTGCATCACCTGGCCCATGTTCATCTCCACGACCACCACCGACTTGGCGTTGGCGCACTTGGTGCGCACGATGTCGCGCGGAAACGGCCACAGCGTCTGCAGCTCCAGCAGCCCCAGCCGCTCGCCCCGCTGGCGCCGCTCCTCGACCACGTGCAGCGCCGAGCGCGCCGAGGAGCCGTAGGAAATCAGGATGATCTCGGCGTCTGCGAGGTGAAACTCTCTGAAGCGGGCGAGCTCGTTGGTGCGATTCTCCAGCTTGTCCACCAGGTGCCGCATCAGGTCATGCACCACGCGCGGCTCGGTGGAGGGAAAGCCCCACATGTCATGCACCAACCCGGTCACATTGTAGCGGTGCACGCCGCCGAAATCGGACATCGGCAGCCGCCCGTCTTCGCGCGGCAGGTAGGGATGGTAGTCCACACCCTCCTTGACCGAGGTCCTGAGCCGCTCCACCAGCGGGATCTCGCCGGGCTCGGGCATGACCAACCGCTCGCGCATGTGCGCCACGACCTCATCGAACAGCAGGATCACCGGTGTGCGATAGGTTTCGGACAGATTGAAGGCCTCCACCGTGACGGCGAACACGTCCTGGTGGTTGGACGCCGTCAGGGCGATGATCGCATGGTCCCCATGCGTGCCCCAGCGCGCCTGGTTGACATCGCCCTGGCTGACATGGGTGGGGATGCCCGTGGAAGGTCCGCCGCGCTGCACGTCCACGATCACACAGGGGATTTCGGCCATGACCGCATACCCGAGCGCTTCCTGCATCAGCGAAAAGCCCGGGCCGCTGGTGGCGGTCATCACCTTGCGGCCGGTGAGCGAGGCGCCGATGATGGCGCAGATCGAAGCGATCTCGTCCTCCATCTGGATGAACTTGCCCCCCATGCGCGGCAGCCGGTAGGCCAGATGCTCGGCGATCTCCGTAGACGGCGTAATCGGATAGCCGGCGTAGAAATCCATCCCGGCATAGAGCGCTGCCTCCACGCACGCCTCGTTGCCCTGCACGAACTTGATGGTTTTTCCCATGGAATCTTACTCCTGCGTCTCCACTTCGATGGCGAAATCCGGGCAGCGCAGCTCGCACAGACGGCAGCAAATGCAATCCTGGGGCCGCACGGCCACCACCTTGTCCTGGTCGTCCAATTCGAGCACGTTCTTGGGGCAGAGTTCCACGCAGATTCCGCAGCCCTTGCACCAGTCGCGGTTGATAAGATGCTGCTTCAGCTTGGGCTTGGCCATTGAGTCGTCCTTTGATATCCTAGCGCAGATTCGCATCCACCCAGCGGCGCGCGCTGTGACGCCTCCCCGCGCCGGCGCCGCCGATCGAACGCCTTAAAAAGGGAAGGACATCCTATCTCCAGGCGCAAGCCAAGTCAAGGAGGCCTGCCATGAGGATAAAAGCAGCCGCGCTGACCGCCGGCGCTCTGGGTCTGTTGCTGGCTGCGGCCTTCGCGGCTTACCTCGACCTCAGCGTGTTCGCGCGTCGCCCGGCGGGTGACAGCACTGAGCCGCACCACCTCGTCGTGCCGCCGGGCCAGCCGCTGACGGCGACCGCCGATGCGCTGCGTCGCCAGGGGTTGATCCGGAGCGCATTTAAATTCAGGATGCTCGCCCGGCTGGAAGGCTACGACCGCCGGCTCAAGGCCGGCGAATATACCATGACGGCTTCCATGTCGCCCCGCGAGATCCTCAGTTTGATGGAGAAAGGAGCGACGCGCCAGCATCGCCTGACCATTCCGGAGGGCCTCACGCTCGCGCAGATCGCCGATCTGGTGGAGAAGGCAGGGCTCGGCCGGGCCGCCGACATCCTCGCGCGCGCCAGGGATCCCGCCTATGCCCGGGCGCAGAGCATCGAGGCGCCCACCCTGGAAGGCTATCTGTTTCCGGAAACCTATTTTTTCCCGCTGACGGTTACGGTCGATGCCATTTTATCGGCGATGCTGGAGGCCTTTCGCTCCGCGTTTCCGCCGGAGTGGGAAAAGCGGGCGGCGGAGATCGGTTTGACGCGGCACGAAGTGGTCACCCTGGCCTCCATCATCGAAAAAGAAACCGGAGACCCCTCAGAAAGGCCCCTCATTTCATCGGTCTTTCACAACCGGCTCAAACGCGGCATGCGTCTTGAAACCGACCCGACGGTCATATACGGAATCCGGGATTTCGACGGAAATCTCACCCGCAAGCATCTTGAAACGCCGACTCCGTTCAACACTTACATCATCCGCGGCCTGCCTCCCGGACCGATCGCCAGCCCCGGCCGGGATTCCCTGAAGGCCGCGCTCTATCCGGACCAGACCGAGTTTCTCTTTTTCGTGTCCAGAAACGATGGAACACACCGTTTTTCGACCAACCTGGCCGACCACGCCCGTGCCGTCCAGCAATACCAGACCGGTTCGAGCCGCTCCGAGACCGGCGGACGCAAGCCCCATTGATGTGACGGATTTTTGACGCCCGCACGGGAGTGTGCCCGGCTCCCTTGCTGTCTCCGATTTAAAACAACCAATTGTTATAATTATAAGTTTCTAATTCATGGGGCACTGGCACAAATGTTGAATCATACCAAAATCAGCTAAGGCTTCTCGGATGTGCGTGCATCTTTTCCGGCGGGCTTCCAACAACAATGCTTGAGAAGATTCCCCACGAAAATAACGGCATCGTGGGAAGCCGAAGGAAGAGGACAGAGTCATGACGGCTCTGTCCTTTTTCTTTTGGTGGCAACGGTCTCAAGCTGGCGGCGCTGTCTGACGATATAGTTCTAAATTTCGGCCATTTCCTTACATCGCTTGCGAGGTCCCGTGGCAGCTAAGGGTCGTTCAGGCATCCTGGACAATGCCGGCCTTCTCATCATCGGCGGGGGCGCATCCCTTTTTTATTTCTACTTCGAGGTGATGCTGCAGGGCAGCAGCATCACCATTTTCATCACGATCGGCATGATCCTGTTGATCAGCGGCTGCACCCAGGTGCTGTTGAACAATATCAGCCATTCCAAGCGCGCGCTGCAGGAGATGAACGAAACCCTTGAGCAGAAAGTTCGGGACCGGACCGAGGAGCTGCGCAGCTCGGAGGTCAAATACCGTACGATATTCGAGAATACCGGCGCGGCCACCATTATCATCGAAAAAAACATGCAGATATCGCTGGCGAACTCGCAATTCTTGACCATGTCCGGATTCAGCCGCCGCGAGGTCCAGAACCGCAAGTCCTGGCTGGAGTTCATCGATGAAAAAGGCCACCGCACGCTCTTCGGCGACGACGCCCCGACGGCGGCGGGCACCCTCGCGGTGGTCAACGGCAAGCACGTGGGCTGTCAATTCATTGACAAGCTGGAAAACCGCAAGGATGTCCTGATCACCTTCGCGTCGATTCCCGAGACGGATGCAAGCCTCGCCTCGTTCACGGACATCTCCGAGCTGAAAGAAGCCGAGCGCCAGATCTACTACCAGGCCTTCCACGACACCCTGACGCACCTGCCCAACCGCGCCCTGTTCGTGGAGCACCTCACCATGGCGATCAAACGCACCAAACGGCGGCCGGATTATCATTTTGCGGTCATCTACCTGGATATCGACCGCTTCAAGCTGGTCAACGACAGTCTGGGCCACAGCGCCGGCGACGACCTGCTGGTGGCCTTTGCGGAGCGCATCCGCGAGTCGCTGCGCGAAATCGACATCCTGGCGCGCCTGGGGGGCGACGAGTTCGTGATCCTGCTGGAAGATATCGAAGCGGGCGACTATGCCGTCACCGTGGCCGAACGGCTTCAGATCGCCCTTCGCAGGCCTTTCCGCATCCACGGCAAGGAAGTCTACGCTCCGGCCAGCTTCGGTGTGGTATCGGACACCGGCCATTACGATCTGCCGGAGGCCATCATTCGCGACGCCGATACGGCCATGTATCATGCCAAGGAAAGCGGCCGGTCCCAGGTCAAGACCTTCGACCGCAAGTTGCATGAAAAGGCCCAGCATCTGCTCCAGCAGGAGACCGACCTGCGCAAGGCCATCCATACCAGCCAGTTTGAGAACCACTACCAGCCGATCGTGCGCCTGGACACCGCCGCCGTCGTCGGCTTTGAAGCGCTCATCCGCTGGCCTCACCCGCAGCAGGGCATGGTCTATCCCGGGACGTTCATCGCGACCGCCGAAGAAACCGGGCTGATTATCCCCATTACTCGCCTCACATTGGAGCTGGCCTGCAGAGACCTGCAGGGCTGGCAGCGGATCCTAGGCCATGAAACCGAACTGTCCGTTAGCGTCAACATCTCCAGCCGGCACTTCCTGCTGCCCAGCCTTCTCGGCGACCTCCGGGATGCCCTGGAGGCGTCGGCGCTTGCGCCCGATCTTCTGAAACTCGAAATCACTGAAACCGCACTGATGGTGGATTCCGAAGAAACCATGCGGCTGGCGCAGCGGCTCCGGGAGTTCGGCATCCGCCTGGTCATCGACGACTTCGGCACCGGCTACTCGTCGCTGAGCTACCTGCAACGGCTGCCGATCGACACGCTCAAGATCGACCGGAGCTTCATTTCCAAAATTCACGACCAACCGGAAGGCAACCGCAACATCGTCGAGGCGATCGTGTCGCTGGCCCACAAACTGGGCATGACCGTGGTGGCCGAAGGCATCGAAACCCCCGAGCAATACGCCGCCCTGCGGGATATGGGCTGCGAACTCGGTCAGGGATACCTCTTCTCACCGCCCATCCCGAAGATCCAGGCAGATCAACTGGTGGAGCAGCTGGCACACCACGCCAGAGGAAACGGCGCCGCCCCCTATCCCCTGACCAGTTTTCTGGCGAACTAG
>Ga0114938_1000695_pt1 | contig 24543 bp, 14 predicted proteins | sample AshMeaBigSpring_FD_88675 | JGI IMG/M metagenome (GOLD analysis project Ga0114938, IMG submission 88675) | Groundwater microbial communities from Big Spring, Nevada to study Microbial Dark Matter (Phase II) - Ash Meadows Big Spring | ecosystem: Environmental > Aquatic > Deep subsurface >... | reverse complement strand
CGGCTCGATCGCTCAGAGCAGGGTCGCATCTTCCCGGGAGGGCGAGGCTCCCGCCGAGCCGCCGGCTCGATCGCTCAGAGCAGGGTCGCATCTTCCCGGGAGGGCGAGGCTCCCGCCGAGCCGAAAAACGGGCTCGACGCACCGGCTCGGCCGGAGCCTCGCCGCTCCCGGGAACACGCCGACGCGATTGACATTTTTTTCCGGCTCGCGCAAGGTGATTCAGACCGGCCCGCGGGCTCGCCACCCGCGTCCGTCCGTACCGCCTCAGCGGCCAGGATCATGTGGGGAATCCGATGAGCACAGTCCTCGACCAGCAGCCAGCCTTCGAGTTGGCGCCCTACAAGTCGTTGGACAACGCGGCGCTGGCTGAGCGGATTCGGGCGGTCCGCAACCGGCTCGGCTCGCGGCTGCTGATCCTGGGCCACCATTACCAGCAGGACGAGGTGATCGCACACAGCGACCTGCGGGGCGACAGTTACCAGTTGAGCCAGATGGCGGCGGCCAGCGGCGATTGCCGGTTCATTGTCTTCTGCGGCGTGCACTTCATGGCCGAGACGGCCGACATCCTCGCCAACCGGCCGGAGAAGCTGGCGGAGCGCGGCGGCCGGCGGGTTACGGTCATCCTCCCGGACATGGCCGCCGGCTGCTCGATGGCCGACATGGCGGCGATCGAACAGGTGGAGCAGGCCTGGGCGGAACTGGGCGAGGTGATCGACACCGAGGACATCACGCCGGTGACGTACATCAACTCGGCGGCCAGTCTCAAGGCCTTCTGCGGGCGCCACGGCGGAATCGTCTGTACGTCGAGCAACGCGGCGGCCGTGCTGCGATGGGCCTTCCAGCGGACCTCGCGGGTCCTGTTCTTCCCCGACCAGCACCTGGGGCGCAACACGGCCCTGAAGATGGGCCTCACCAACGCTCAGATGCCGGTGTGGGATCCGCACCAGTTGGAACTGGGCGGCAACTCGCCCGAGGCCCTGCGGCAGAGCCAGGTCGTGCTCTGGCGGGGACACTGCAGCGTCCACCAGGTGTTCCGGGCGGCTCACGTGCACCTCTTCCGGGAGAAGTACCCCGGCATCAAGATTCTCGTGCACCCGGAATGTCCCCAGGAGGTGAACGACCTGGCCGACGTCTCCGGCTCCACCGGCACGATCATCCGCACGGTCGAGGCGTCACCCCCGGGCACCCGCTGGGCGATCGGCACGGAACTGCACCTGGTGAACCGGCTCAAGCAGGAGCACCCCGAACAGGAGATTCATTTTCTCTCTCCGGTGGTCTGCATGTGCGCCACCATGTACCGCATCGACCTGGCACATCTTTGCTGGAGCCTGGAGAACCTGGCGGCCGACCGCCCCGTGAACGTGATCGAGGTCGAAGCGGACACCGCTCGCTGGTCGCTGGTCGCCCTGGAGCGGATGCTGCAGGTGAAGTAACCGCGTTTGGAAATTGCAGGTCGCCCGGCCGCCACGATCAGCAGCGGCGTAACCGTTCACAGCACGATGGAAGGTTTCCCCCGATTCCAGGGGGTCAGGTCCATGTTTTCGGCCAGCGCGTATCCGCGAGGTCGAGTCTGTCGGCCGAAAAAGGGACCCGACCCCGACCCGTGAACGGTTACGCAGCGGCCCACCCGACCCAGCGGGACGGTTACTTGCCGTCGTGAGCGCGGCACCAGGCGAGAATATCTTCCGTCTTGGTCGGCAACGCCCCCGCCGGGCCACCGGCTGCGGGGCCGGCCGCCACTCCGCCAGCCTCCTGCTTGACCGGCGGCGCCGAGGCGGGTGGCGCGACATCCGCGGCGGGTGCCGGCGTGCCCGTGGGCACTGGGGTGGCCGGCGCAGCGGCCTTTCCGCCCCGCGCGGCGGCCAGGATCTCCTCGACGCTCATCTGCTTCACATCGGTCTTGGCGGCTGGCTTCTGGGCCGGGGCCGCTGGTGTCGGCGCCGCGGTTTCCGCCTTGGCAGCCGGCGCGGGCTTGGGCGCGCCCTTGGCCGGCGGGGCCGCAGCTCCGCCGCCCTTGCCGGCTCGCGCCGCCGCCAGAACATCCTCGACGCTCATCTTTCCCGCGGCGGGCTTGCCCGCCGGCGCCTTCGCGGGCGCCTTTGCCGGCGCCTCCGATTGCGCCGCGGCCGGTGCCGCGGCCGCCTTCCCCCCGCGCGCCGCAGCCAGGATGTCGGACACGGACATCTTGCCGGTTGCCGCGGGTGCCGCCGGGGCCGGTCCAGCTGGCGCCGCGGCCGGCTTGGCTGCTGCCGGGGCCTTCTTGGCCGGCCCGCCGGCCGCCTTGGCCTGGCGCGCTACAGGCGCCGCGGCTGCCCCCTCGGCCGGCGGTGCGTCCACGATCCGGAGGAAGTCCACGTCGATGTCGTACCAGCCGACGTTCTCATACAGGTTGAACTGCACCAGCGCGCGGCCCGTCATGTTGACCGTCTTGACACGCCCTGGCACGCCGGCAAAACGCTTCAGCTCGGGACGGGAATCATCGACGACGACGTACTTGTCGGTGTACTCCCGCTTCAGCTTCTCAATGAGTTCAAATACCATTGCCGCCCGCCCTGGTCCGAACCGCTCCCACCCGGTGCTCCCGCTCTCCAGCTTCGGCGAAGCCGCGATTGTCCGGCAACGATCGGGTAAAATCAAGGGACCCGGCCCGACCGCACCCTGTGCGCCACGCCCCCCACCAGGAACCATGCCGATGTACCAGGTCCGTCTGCCGTTCCCGCCACCATCCCCGCCCGTCCCACCTCGGGCGCGGATCGTCCGCCTCCTGGCGGCGGCGACCGCACTCGCCGCGCTCGCCGACGGTTCCCAGCTCCAGGCGGATGAGTGGAAGAGCGGCATCCAGTGGCCGCGTCCGCCGGTCGTCACGCCGGCCGCCCAGCCCGGTGGGCCTCCGTCCGACGCCATCGTGCTGTTCGACGGCCAGGACCTCGCTGCCTGGGAGGGCGGCGAGCGGTGGAAGATCGCGGACGGATACGCCACGGCCCACGGCGGGGACATCCGCACGCACGAGGCGTTCGGCGACTGTCAGCTGCACCTGGAATTCGCCGCGCCCGCGGAGGTCAAGGGCCAGGGGCAGAACCGCGGCAACAGCGGTGTCTACCTGATGGGCCGCTATGAAGTGCAGCTTCTCGATTCGTTCGAGAACAACACCTACTTCGACGGACAATGTGGAGCGATCTACAAACAGCAGCCGCCGATGGTCAATGTTTGCCTGCCGCCGGGCCAGTGGCAGACCCTCGAGATCCTCTTCACCGCGCCGCGTTTTGCCCAGGACGGGCAGCTCGTCAGCCCGGCCAGCGTGAGCGTGCTGCACAACGGCGTCGCCCTGCACCACCACGTGCAACTGCAGGGTGCCACCGCCTGGCACAAGCCGCCCACATACGAACCGCATCCCGACCGGCTGCCGCTGACACTGCAGTTTCACGACAATCCGGTCCGTTTCCGCAACATCTGGATCCGTCCCCTCGCGCCACTCGTGGGCCAACCGCCCACGCCCGCCGAGCCGGCTCCGGCCGTTCCGACGTCCGACTCGCCGCCGTAGCCTTGGCCAAGCGGACGGGCTGCCAACCACCCCTCGTGGAAAGGAAGACCAGCATGTCTGGGAATACCGTTCAGCTGCACCGCGTGCTCCGGGCGCCCCCGGAACGCATCTACCGGGCCTTTCTGGATGCCGCCGCCATGGTCAAGTGGCTCCCGCCGCACGGTTTCACCGGGAAGGTGCACCACTTGTCAGCGGAAGTTGGCGGTACGTTCCAGATGTCGTTCACGAACCTCTCCACCGGCCACAGCCACTCCTTCGGCGGTGAGTATCTGGAGCTGGTCGCGAACGAGCGGATTCGCCATACCGACACGTTTGACGATCCGAACCTGCCCGGCGAGATGGTGATCACGATCACGCTGAGAAAGGTGTTCTGCGGGACGGAACTGCACATCGTGCAGGAAGGGATTCCCAGCCTGATTCCGCTCGAGGCCTGCTACCTGGGCTGGCAGGAGTCACTGGTCCTGCTGGCCCAGCTGGTCGAGGCCGAGATTCCCGGGTGACAAACGGTGATCGACGTGCCGGCGGCATCCGGCCTCCTGAATAGCGTTGCGTCATCCTGGGAGATACGGGACGAGCTGACCCGAGGTGAAGGTGCATGGGAGGGCGAGACTCCTGCCGAGCCGGCGCGTGCAGCGGGTTTCGGCTCGGCGGGAACCTCGCCGACCCGAAATCACGCTAGCCTGTTCGGTCCAATCCGCACGCGGTATGATGTCGGGCTGAGCGCGGCCCGGTCGCCCCTGGCCGAGCCGCGTGTGCGATACCTGCTCCCTAGACAGGGTCTGGTACGTCTTTCGGCCGGTAGCCTCCGCCAAGCCCAAGATGCGCCGGCCGACGACATGACCCACCCCCCTGGGATCAGGGGGAACGTTGACCCTGGGCGTGTACGGTTACCCTGTGCCTGCCTGTTTGGGACGGGAGGAAAGTCATGTCCAAGACGCATCGCTCGCGGAGGTTAGGCGCTGCACGACAATTACCTACCGGTTTTGTGGATCCGCCGCGGGGCGCTAGCCCGCGGTCTTTCGCGGATGAACCGCGGGCTAGTGCCCGGCGGCTGATGAGTGATTTCGGTAACTTATTGTTGAACAGCGCCTTACGTACCTGGCGGCTGCCTCGACCGATCGGGGCCTTTGGCCGCCCCGTCGTGGCGCCGCAGCGAGTCACCCGCCTTCGCGGGGAGTGGCTGGAAGATCGCTGCCTGCTGGCGTTTTCCGCCGTCGCCGCGACGGTCGCCCCCATCTCGCAGGCGGAGGTGATCTCGTTCGGCGACAACTGGAAGTACCTGGACAACGGCAGCAACCAGGGGACCGCGTGGAGGTCCACGGGCTTCAATGACGCGGCGTGGGCACAGGGACCGGCCGAATTGGGTTACGGAGACGGAGACGAGGCGACCACGGTGGGATATGGCGGCAATGCGAGCAACAAGTACGTGACAACTTACTTTCGCCGCGCCTTCACCCTGAGCGACCCCGCGTCCATAACCACTCTGGACCTCTCGGTGATCCGTGACGATGGCGTGGCTGTGTATCTGAACGGCGTGGAACTGCTGCGCAATAACCTGGCCGCTGGCGCGACCTACACCACCCTGGCCACGACGGCCATCAGCGGCACCGACGAGTCGACACCCGTCTGGGCCACGATCGATGTGAGCACCCTGCCGCCGGGGACGCTGGTCAGCGGCACGAATGTGCTGGCCGCCGAGATGCATCAGTCCGCCGTGAACAGCTCCGACATCAGCTTCGACCTGGCCCTGACGGCCAGGGGCAACCCCCTGCAGTTGACCGTCGACTTCAACGCCGCGGCCAGCGCCGCGACGCTGCAGGCCGCGGACCTGGTGATCAACGGATCGCTGACCGCCACCCAGGTGACGCTGGTGAATCCGTACACGGCCGTCTTCACGCTGCCGTCCCTGTCGGGCGGCAGCCATACGGCGACGATCGCCGGGGGCGCGGTCCAGAACACCACCCAGGAGGGCATTTCTCCTCTGAGTCATCCGTTTACGCTCGGCGCCACGCCCCAGTACGTGCTCCAGCACACACCGCGGCTGCAGCTGGGCAACGCCCCGTTGGCCGGCTATCCGGGAGGCGACCAGGACCAGGTCGAATTGCTCTGGCAGACCATCCCCGGCGGCACCGGCACGCAGGATACCTTCCAGGTCGAGTACCGGCCGTCCGGTACGCTGGGGCCCTGGACCCCGGTGACAGCGGTCTCGCCAACCAATACCGGCGTGGGAGGCCGCGTCGTGCATGCCAATCCGATCACCGGCTTGAACTGGGACGCCGACTACGAATATCGGGTCCGGCACCTGCGGGCCGGAGTCCTGGCGGCTGCCTACCAGCACACGTTCCACACGCGGCTGCCCGCGGGCGACCCCACCTCCTTTGCCTTTGCGGCCTACGGCGACTCGGCGGCCGGAAACGCCGCGGGGTTCCGCGCGGTACAGGCCCGCATCAATCAGCTCGACCCGGCCTTTGCCGTGCTGCTGGGCGACAACGTCTACGAGGCCGGATCGCACGCGGAGTCGGACCTGCGCTTCCACGCCAAGATCAATCCGGAGGCTGCTGAGTGGATCGCGGGACACATCGATTACCTGGGGCTGGGCAACCACGATGTGGCGACCGGCAGCGGCCAGCCCTCGGAGCATAATTTCTCCGTTCCCATCCCCGTGGCGGGCGTCAATGCCTCGCACGCACCGCCGGCCACGGAGCGCGCCGAGCACAATTTTTCGTGGGACTACGGCGATGTACACTTCGTGACCTTCGATACCAACGCCTTGAGCAATCCCAGCCGACTGGACGGCCTGCTGGATTACGTTGTGGCCGATCTCACCGCCTCCAACGCCCGCTGGAAGATCGTTTACGGCCATCATCCGGTGGCCGGCGTGCCCGACAAACCCGAGAGTCCGGCGGACTACTACTACCAGCAAGTTGTGCCGCGATTGAAGAACGCCGGGGCCGACCTGTTCCTGGTTGGCCACTCGCACACTTACAGCTGGACCTACCCGCTCACCGGCCAGGTCGGCGGTCTGGCCACCTACGTGGCAGGACCCTACGACGACTTCCAGACCGGTGCTGGCCTGCCCCAACTCGTCTCCGGCGTCGGCGGCAAGGACGTCCGGTCGGGCAGCTTCAGTCAGTTCCCGTTCGTGGCGGCCGGCTACACCAGCACGACCGCCACACCGGGCAGGCTGGGGTTTACCCTGGTCGAAGTCACGCCTGGAGCCCTGACGCTGAGCTATCTCGCCGCCGACAACGGCGCGGTGATCGACGCCTTCACCATCCACGACGATGCCGAGCCACCCGCCGCGAACCTGGTGGCGCCCGCTCACGGCGGCAGCATCGCCCAGGCCACGCTCAACAGCCGCGGCTACCTGGATGTGACCTTCAGCGACACGGGCGGCAGCGGGCTGGACCCAGCGACCATCACCGACGCGGGTGCGGAATTGTCGCTCAGCGGCAGCGGGGCGGGAACGGCCGCGCTCAGCGGTGCCGCCACGCTCGTCAGCGGCACAACCTATCGCTATGCCTTCACCGGCAGCTTTGGCGCCGGAACCGTGAACGTGAAGTTCCTGGCGGGCAGCTTCGCCGACCTGGCGGGGAACCCAAACTCGCTGGAGGCGGAGAGCTTCACCGCCCTGGGACCGACCGTGGTGCAGGTCGTCGACAACAGCCAGGCTGGCTTCGCGATCGTCTCGGGCAGTTGGAGCACCGGATCGGTGGGTTACCTGGGGAACAACCGGCACAACGTCGCCGGGACCGGGGCGGATAAGGCGCGCTGGACTTTCAGCGGACTTCCCGCGGGCCAGTACCGCGTGTCGGTAACCTGGCCGGCGGGGAGCAACCGGGCCACGAACTCGCCGTTCACGGTCTTGAGTGGGACCACGCCGCTGGCCACGGTGCCGATCAACCAGGAGCTGACGCCGAACGACTTCAGCGCCCTGGGGGTTGGCTGGGAGGACCTGGGCGGTCCGCACACCATCACCGGTTCGACGCTCGTGGTGGAGTTGACTGATCAGGCCAACGAATACGTGATCGCCGACGCGGTGCGGATCGAGCGGATCGGCAACCTGCCGGAGTCGCTCATCGTGTCGATCTCGCCCGCATCGTTCCTGGAAAATGCGGGGACCAGCCCCGCGACAGGCACGGTGACGCGCAGCGGCTCGATTGCCGAATCACTGGTGGTGACGCTCACCAGCAGCGACACGGGCGAGGCCGCGGTCCCCGCGACGGTGACCATCCCCGCCGGCCAGGACGCAACGACTTTTTCCGTCGCCGCCGTGGACGACACGCTCGCCGATGGCACACAGACACTGACCGTCACGGCCACGGCGGCGGGATACAGCAGCGGCAGTACGACTCTCAGCGTGCTGGATGACGAGCCGCCCGCGTTCACGCAGGTGATCGACAACAGCCAGACGGGTTTCACGATTGTCTCAGGCAGCTGGGGCACCGGATCCGTGGGTTACCTGGGGAACAACCGGCACAACGTCGCCGGGACCGGTGCGGATAAGGCGCGCTGGACCTTCAGCGGACTTCCCGCGGGCCAGTACCGCGTGGCGGCAACCTGGCCCGAGGGGACGAACCGGGCCACGAACTCCCCCTTCACCGTCTTCCAGGGAACAACGCTGCTGGCCACGGTCCCGATCAACCAGGAACTGGCCCCAAATGACTTCAACGCCGTGGGAATGGCGTGGGAGAACGTTGGCGGTGCGTACGACATCTCCGGCTCCACCCTGGTGGTCGAACTGACCGATCAGGCAAACGAATACGTGGTCGCCGATGCCATCCGGATTGAGCGGATCGGCATCCTGCCGGAAACGATCTCGGTGTCGGTCACCCCGTCCTCGTTCCTGGAGGATGCCGGGACCAACGCGGCGACCGGTACGGTGACCCGCAGCGGTTCGACCGCGGGGGCACTGGTCGTGGCGCTCTTCAGCAGCGACACCACGGAGGCAGCCGTGCCCGCCACGGTCACCATCCCGATCGGCCAGCCGTCAGCCACGTTCCTCGTGCACGCGGTCGACGACGTGCTGCTGGACGCGACCCAGACCGTCACGATCACCGGTTCGGCGCCCGGCTTCCTCAGCGGCAGCACGACTGTCAGCGTGCTGGATGACGAACTGCCCGCGTTCTCGCAGGTGATCGACAACAGCCAGGCCGGCTTCACGATCGTCTCGGGCAGCTGGGGCACCGGCCCCGTGGGCTACCTGGGGAACAACCGACACAACGTCGCCGGGACCGGTGCGGATAAGGCGCGCTGGACTTTCACCGGACTTTCCCCGGGCCAGTACCGCGTCGCGGCAACCTGGCCCGAGGGGACGAACCGGGCCACGAACTCCCCATTCACAGTCTTCCAGGGGACAACGCCGCTGGCCACCGTCCCGATCAACCAGGAACTGGCGCCGAACGACTTCAGCGCCCTGGGGGTTGGCTGGGAGGACCTGGGCGGTCCGTACACCATCACCGGTTCGACGCTCGTGGTGGAGTTGACTGATCAGGCCAACGAATACGTGATCGCCGACGCGATTCGGATCGAGAAAATCGAGTCGATGACGGTCAGCGCGGCGGATCTGCCCCCGCCGGCTCTCTCGCTCCGCGCCGTGGACATGTCGGAACGTGGGGAGCGACCGCGGATGCCGGAGGGGGAAGCGAGTCCCAGGACCAGGTTGCACCTGCAGCCGCTTGCAGGCGAGCGTGAAACCATCCCCACCCGGCGGTCTCCGCCGGCAGGGCTTCCCCTAGGGCCCCGCAGGCTGGCAGGGTTGGCACCGGAAGCGCCGCCCTCCGCCGCGACCCTGGACCGGTGGTTCTCGCCCGACACACTCGCGAACGCCCGCCGGCACGCAGCGCACACGGATGACGTCTTCGCCGATCTGCTGCGCGTCGATCAGGTGTGCCAGGCCGCCCCAGACCTCTGAGGCTTACGCCGCGCGGGAAGCGGCGGATGGAAGGGGCGGGCACGAACCGCCGGATGCAGCCGGGAATTGGGTCGCGACAGGGCGCAGGCGCTGCAGGACAATTACCTGCCGGTTTTGTGGATCAGCCGCGGGGCGCTAGCCCGCGGTTTTCGTGCTCCAACCGTGGGCTAGCGCCCGGCGGCTGATGAGTGATTTCGGTAACGTATCGTTTAACAGCGCCGAAATGGCCTTGCGTGACCCTGGGAAATACGGGACGTGCTCACCAGAGTTGCGCGACCCTGGGAGGGCGAGGCGCCTGCCGAGCCGGCGCGTGCAGCGGGTTCTCGGCTCGGCAGGAGCCTCGCCCTCCCGGAGTCACGAAACCCTATTTAACAACATGCACTGAACGACATGTAATCCACATCCAGGATGCGACTCGCCGTCCCGCGCAATACGGCCCTGCGACCCCGGCCGGGCCATCGCGCCGCCCACCGGTCGCCGAGCCTCTCGCGCCAGGGGCAAGCCGACGAGATACCGACGCCAAAAACAGAACCCCAGGTCCTCTGGGTCCACGACCCTGACCGCGCGACAGATGGCCCCCGCTTGCCGCAGGTGCGCGCGCTGCCGACGCCGCGTCATCAGCAATCCGGGCCGGTAGCGGCAGCCCCGGAAAGTGTCCTGCGGAGAACCGGTCGACTTTCGCATGCGCGATGCCCGAAGTGCTAACCAAACCTTCATCCGCTCTACCCGTTCCAGCGGTATAATCGGGCATCCGACCGGAGCCAACGACACGACGACGAACAACATCGCACCAAGATCACCCCGCTGGCGTGCGGCTTGCACGCCACCTCAGTCCCACCCGGATCGAACCTTGACCGCGGCGCGGTCCCGCAGGGGCGCATCGAACGGTGGCGGTTCCTCCGCACAGACTCCAAGGACGACCTCATGTCTGCCATCTGCCGCACTACGTCGATCTCTGACCTCCTGAGAACCTTTGTCGCCAACCACGCCTGGTTTCTGGCGACGTGGGTCTTTATCGGCATCGTGTCGGCCTACGACGCATACCTGGTGGTGCGCTACCGGGACATGATCCTGCAGGCAGAGGAGAATCCGGTTTGCCTGCTGCTGATCCAGATGGACCACGAGCATCTGAGCGTCTTCCTGACGGCCAAGTTCGTCGCCACCTGCCTGGTGCTGCTCACCCTCTTGGCCCTGTACCGGGTCTGGCGGCGATTTGCCCGCCCGATCGTGGCCGGCGTGGCGTCGTTCCAACTGGCGCTGCTCGTCTACCTCTGCGTGGGATAGTTCGCCGCAGGCGGGAAACGCGGGCGCCGTGGGTACCCGGAGGAAACGACTGTCGCGCCGCCTGTCCGGCGGACGGTGGCCCGATGGGCAACCGGCGCCCGCGAACGAGCGGGCCACGTGGTACCCAGACGCAACGGTCAGCGGCGGAGATCTCACCGCCGTCCAGAGTGGATCGAGGCAGGCCGCCTGTCGCGCCCGTGTCGCGCCTGGCCCGCGCAGTCAAGACGGTTGCATCGGAAACGAGACACCCAAGGCGAGCTCGCCGACTACCACTACCGGGTCACGGCAGCCTGCTCGCCTGGACTGGCCGGAGTGCCCGTCGCGGGGCGTGCTCCCGCGCGGCGCACGGCCTCGGCCACGATCCGCTGCGCCTGCGCCAACTCGCTCGGCGTAAAGTACATCTGGGTGGCCCCATTCAGGTGGCGGAGCTTGACCTTGTGCGCTAGTTCCGCCCAGCTGAGCCCATCCGTCAGGTGCCAGGCAGCCGCCTGGGCCGATGTCTGCTTGATCTCGCCGCGACCGAGCATCTTGCACAGTTCGATCACGTCCCCCTGGTCGGTGTAGCTCTCGATCGGTTGCAGCCGATACGGGATGCGCGGATTCGGTTCCGGCTTTCCATGCTCCAGACAGACCGTGGGCACCTTGATCTTGACCACCCGATCGGGGCCAATATTAAAGAATCCGCCACCGCCGCCCTGGGCACCTCCACCGAAGCCGCCGCCGCCACCGCCAAAACCGCCGCCCAGGCCCTGCCCCCCGCCGCCAAAGCCCTGGTCGCCGCCGCCAATCCCACCGCCGAACTGCGCCAGCACCGGCACGCCGGCAAACGCCTCGGGCAACTCAATCCGCAACGGCTTCTCCGTGCGGTTGCGCATCAGCACCATCGCCTCGGCCGAATTCTTCGGGATCATCTTCACTTCAATCTGCCCCGCAGCGACGGCCGGAAACAGGGCCACCGAGGCGCCGGCGTCAGCAGCCTGGGGCGCCGCTGCGGCGACGTCGGCCGCATCGACTCGGTCGATCACAGCCAACGCCAGCGCACCGCACACCAGGTGGATGAACGACACTCCGCTAGGCATGGCAAACTCCTCTCGTGATGAAATCGCGCTCGGCCCCACGCTCCAGGAACCGCATCGCGAACGCAGCGCTCTGCCGGCCCCCAGGGTTGCGCATCCCCCAGCCCGATCGCCCCACGGCAGCCCGCCACAGCAATCCAGGATAATCTCCAGTGGGACGATTTCCAAGCTGGTGCTTTGTCAACGCCCGAATTTCGGATTAGCCGCCGGGCGCAAGCCTGCGGTTGTGGCGGTACAAACCGGGGGCTAGCGCCCCCGCGGCTGATCGGTCCAGCCCGAATTCTCAAGCTTGACGCGGCACTAGACGCCCCGGGGAACTCGCGCGCGGGCCGACACGAGACTGCCCTGGCGGGATCGCACAACTCCCCCTGGAGACGATGGTTCGGCCGCACGTGAGCGATCACACCCCGGCTCAAGGTGCGCCGTGCACCCAATATCCGGGGGCCAGGTGGCTTCGACACGCGCTGGTTCGGAGCGTGGGTTCCAGCGGCCGATCAAGCGACCTGACCCCGCCACGTGGGCTACACCTCGAGCCGGCGCCGGCCGCGAGGAGACGGCAGCGGTGGACCCGCGCTAGTCCTCCTCCGCACCAACAACACCCAACCGCCAGGTGGAACCATACCCCCACAAAGTAGTATCGCGGTCGGTATCGGTCGGATCGTGGGACTGGCATGCGTTCGGCACCAGAAGGCGCACCGGTCGACCGCAGGCACCTGTTTACCGGGTGGTCGCCAAAGCGCCGAGTCGTGCCGGATCGCCGCCAGCTCTGGCCGCTACCCGACTGCGTTGATCGCATCTGGTTCGAGGGGTACCGAACCACGGCCCGGATCTTCAGCGCGGGCATGCGCGCGTTGCACCGGCGACGTGTGCGGTAGTGCGCAGATTGGAAGCAAAATCGGTCTTGGTGGTCTGACCAACTGTGCCGAGGGAACCGCTTCCCAGTCGGAGCGCCGTCGCTGAAAAAAAGGGGCTGACCCCTTGGCGGACCTCAGCACGTGGTTTACACTCCGGCACCTTGAGAAAACGTGAACGTGAGCGTGCATCGCAGCTGGTGGTGAGAAACGAAAGCGCGTGCCGCCCGTGACCACGAAGCGTCATGCGGGCCGCGCGACACGTGCAGCGGCCTGCGGCGCCGGCCCGCGCCGGGAGCGGCGGGTATGGGCCGACTTTGCAGGAGCAGCACGGTTCCTTTGCTCGGCCTTCCTTCAGGTCCCCGCCAGAACGTATTGCGCGGTGTTTCGTGGCCCGCGCGTCTTCGGATTTGGGTCGTGCGAACGTGCCATCTGGCTTGACCCTCTTTCCCGCCGATGCACCCGGCTTGCGGACTCGACGTGACGGATCAAGCTGCCAACCCAGCAAGCAAATGGCATGGTGTGATAAGCGTCTGGAGAAGGTTGTCAATCTGTAATCGGGGAAAGCATGATGAGGACGATGGTGAACGACATGGCGGGGTGGAGAAGGTACTTGGTGGCGGGACTCGTCGGGGCGTGCCTGTGGGCCGGGCAGACCGCGGTGGCCGTGGCGGCGGACGCGGCGGGACAGGTGCCGACCGCCACGGATCAGAAGTTGTTCCTGGTCTGGCTGGTGGCCCTTTTCGGCTCGGTGGCGGCCCTCGTGCAGGCCTACCTGTTCTATAAGGGAATGATGCGGGCCGATGCTGGGAACGCGCGGATGGTCGAGATTGCGGGCTACGTGCGCGAGGGGGCCAATGCCTACCTCCGGCAGCAGTACGTCGTGGTGGCCGGCTTCTTCGTCGTGATCAGTCTCCTGTTGTCGTATGCCGCGTTCGGGCTGAAGGTGCAAAGCGAGTTCGTGCCGTTTGCCTTCTTGACCGGCGGTTTCTTTTCGGGTCTGGCGGGGTGGTTCGGCATGAAGACGGCGACCCATGCCAGCAGCCGCACGTCGGCCGGCGCCCAACGCTCCCTGAACCAGGGGCTGCAGGTGGCTTTCCGTTCGGGCGCGGTGATGGGCCTGACGGTGGTGGGGCTGGGCCTGCTGGATATCTCGCTCTGGTTCGGGTTCCTTTACTGGGTCTGGCCGATGATGGGGTTTGCCCCGCTGAGCCTGGTCGAAATCACCGTCACGATGCTCTGCTTCGGGATGGGCGCCAGCAGCCAGGCCCTCTTTGCCCGTGTGGGAGGCGGCATCTTCACCAAGGCGGCGGACGTCGGTGCCGACCTGGTCGGTAAGGTGGAACAAGGAATTCCAGAGGATGATCCGCGCAACCCGGCCACGATCGCGGACAACGTGGGCGACAACGTGGGGGATGTGGCCGGCATGGGCGCCGACCTCTACGAGTCCTACTGTGGTTCCATTCTGGCCACCGCCGCGCTGGGTGTGGCCGCGTACTCGGGCACCGACCTGGTGCCCGCCGGCATGGATCCATTGACCGCCCAGGTGCAGGCCCTCTTCCTGCCGATGGCGATCGCGGGCGCGGGAATCTTCCTGTCAATCGCGGGCATCTACCTGGTCCGCACCGAGGAGGGAGCCACGCAGAAGAACCTGCTGGCGGCGCTGGCTCGCGGCATCAATGCCTCGACGCTGCTGATCATCGTGGCGTCGATCGGCCTTTCGATGTGGCTCATGCCCCCCACCGCCGGAACGGCCTCCCTCTTCGGGCTGCCGGGGGTAGCCTTCAGCATCATCGTGGGTCTGCTGGCCGGATGGTTGATCGGCAAGTGGACCGAGTATGCCACGAGCGACGAGTTTGCTCCGACCAAGAAGCTGGCGGACCAGTCGGTGACCGGGCCGGCCACCGTGATCATCGGCGGGGTGGCGGACGGCATGATGAGCGTCTGGTTTCCGGTCATCGTCGTCTGCGTGGCCATGATCTGTGCCTTTGGATTTGCCTGCGGCTGGCATTTTGGGGAGGTGCAGTATTTCGCCTTGGGCCTGTACGGCGTGGGCATCGCGGCGGTGGGGATGCTGAGCACGCTCGGGATCACGCTGGCCACCGACGCCTACGGCCCGATCGCGGACAACGCCGGCGGCAACGCGGAGATGTCTCACCTCGATCCGATCGTGCGGAAGCGGACGGATGCCCTGGACAGCCTGGGCAACACGACGGCGGCCACGGGGAAGGGGTTCGCCATCGGCTCGGCCGCCCTGACCGCCCTGGCCCTGCTGGCGGCCTATGTCGAGGAGGTGCGGATCGGGTTCGAACGCTGGGGCACGGAGGCGGTGGCGAAGTTGCCGGAGGACGGTTTCTACAAGGCCGCGCCGGGTTTCATCATCGAGAAGCACGGCGACCATGCGCACACCTACCTCGCGATGCCGGCCGACCTGCGGCACCCGGCGGTCCGCGAGCAGTGGGACGGCCTGGATTTCTCCGCCGGGCCGGTGCGGGTTCCCGACGCGATGCTCGAACACACGCATGGAGGCGAGGGGCACTTCGATCACGGACCGTTGACGTTCGCCGCCACCGGTGCGTCGCTGCCGGGCCTGCCCTTGGCGACGCTTCCCGACTTCATGACCTACTACGATGCCAACCTGATGAACCCCAAGGTCCTGGTCGGCGTATTTCTCGGCGCGATGGCGACCTTCTTGTTTTGCGCCATGACGATGAAGGCCGTCGGCCGCGCGGCCAAGGGGATGGTGGAGGAGGTACGCCGCCAGTTCCGGGAGAAGCCGGGCATCATGAATAACACCGAGACGCCCGACTACGCGGCGCCGGTGGCGATCAGCACCAAGGCGGCGCAGCGGGAAATGATCGTCCCTTCGCTGCTCGGCCTGACCCTGCCCATCGTCACCGGAATGGTCCTGGGAGTCGGCGGTGTCATGGGGCTGCTGGTCGGCACCTTGACCACCGGCTTCTGCGTGGCCGTCTTCATGGCCAACGCGGGCGGCTCGTGGGATAACGCGAAAAAGTACATCGAAGCCGGGGCACACGGCGGGAAGGGAACTGCGGCCCACAAGGCGGCGGTGGTGGGCGACACGGTGGGCGACCCGTTCAAGGACACGAGCGGGCCGAGCCTGAACATCCTGATCAAGCTGATGAGCATGGTCAGCGTGGTCGTGGCGGGCCTGGTGGTCCGCTACAGTCTGGTGGCGCTCGGCATCTTCTGAGGCCCAACCGCGGTCGCCATGCCGCCGATCGCAACCACCCCCGCGGCACACCGGTGCCGCGGGGGTGCTGCTTCTTGTGGGCCGCGGTGGAATTCGAGGGATGGTCAGATATTTCGCGGCACAGGCGTCCCGCATCTGTGGAATCACGGTCACCGTTCGCTTGCCTGCATCCCCCGTCGACACGCAACTCAGGACTGTCCCGAATGCGACGTCCCTTCGGGCGGTCGTGCCCGCGGGGCGCCTTTCTTCCGGTGACAGGCGGCGCGGGTTGGTATAAAATCCCCCTGGCGGAGGCGCCGCATCTCCTGCCAGCCGCCTGCCCGCCAGGAGCCCGCGTGATCGACACGAACGTCTCGCCGTCCACCGAAAACGACCGCCGCTGCCGGCTGAGCCTGCCGACCGCCCTGGCGGCCGCTCAGACGGCATCCGACCTGCGGGGCCGCGAGATCGTGCTGCTCGATATGCGGCAGGTGACGAGCATTTTCGATTACTTCGTCATCGTCACCGGGACCAGCCGCCGACAGCTGCACGCGATGAGCGAGGAAATCGATCGCCGGCTGGAACAGGAGCTGGGCGAGCGGCGTCTGGGGATCGAGGGCTACGCGGAAAGCCGCTGGATCCTGCTCGATTATGGCTCGGTCGTCGTGCACCTGTTCGACGAGCCCACCCGCAGGTATTTCGCGCTGGAAGATCTTTGGGCCAGCGCCGGGCAAGTTCCCTGGACGCCCGACGCACCGCCGGGCGACCGTGCCTCGCCGGCCCACGCATGAACATCCTCGCCGAACTGAAAGGCCGACTGCGGTCAGCCCTGGAGGGTCTGGTCGCACAGTCCGACCGGCGGGACGAGCTGGCCGAGATGCTCCGGCCTGCGCAAGATGCCCGCTTCGGCGACTATCAGGCCAATTGCGCGATGCCGCTGGGCAAACTGCTGGGCCAGCCCCCGCCCGAAATCGCGCGTCAGCTGCGGGCGCGATTGGCCGTCGACGACTTGTGCCACTCGGTCGAAATCGCCGGTCCGGGCTTCCTCAATTTCCGGCTCCGCGATGAGTGGCTGGCCGCACAGCTGCAGCGGGCCTGCCCCGACCCGCGCCTGGGGCTGGAACCGGTCCGTCGGCCGCGAACCTACGTCGTCGACTACTCATCGCCGAATGTCGCCAAGCCGATGCACGTGGGGCATATCCGCTCGACGGTGATCGGGGATGCCCTGGTGCGGATGCTGCGGTTCCTGGGACACCGCGTGATCAGCGACAACCACCTGGGCGACTGGGGCACCCAGTTCGGCATGATCCTCTACGGCTACCGCCGTTTCGGCGACCCGTCCCGCTATGCGGCCCAACCGCTAGAGGAGTTGGGCCGCGTCTACCAGCTCGTGCGGCGGTTGATCGATGTCCAGGAGGCGCACCGCCGCTGGCCGGAGCTGGAGGAACGACTGGCGCGGCACCAGGAGCTGGCGGCGGCCGAGCAGCCGGCGGCGGAGGCTGGCGACAAGAAGGCGGCCAAGGCCCTGCGCAAGCTGCAGGCGCACGGCCAGCAGTTGCGCGACGAGCTGGACAGCCTGCAGAACTTGATCAGCGGCGTCGAGACGGACGCCGAACTCCGCAGCCTGGCCCAGGCGCATCCCGAGCTGGAGCAGGCGGTGCTGCAGGAGACCGCCCTGCTCCACGCCGGCGACGCGGACCGGCGCCAGCTCTGGCAGCGGTTCCTGCGGGAGTGCCGCCAGGAGATCCAGCACATCTACGATCGGCTGGGCGTCTCGTTCGACGTCGAACTGGGCGAGAGCTACTACCACGACCGGCTGGAGGCGGTCGTGCAGGAACTCGTGCAGCGCGGGCTGGCCCGTGAAAGCGCCGGGGCGATCTGCCTGTTCCTGGACGGCTTCGACGCGCCGATGATCGTGCGGAAGAAGGATGGCGCCTTCCTCTATGCCACCACCGACCTGGCCACCATCCAGTACCGCCTGGAGCGCTGGCAGCCCGACGTGATCCTGTACGTCGTGGATTTCCGCCAGGGCGAACATTTCCAGAAGCTATTCGCCGCCGCCCGCCGCTGGCTCGACACGCCCGTCGAGCTGGTGCATGTCAGCTTCGGCACGGTGCTGGGCGAGGACGGACGGCCGTTCAAGACCCGTGCCGGCGACACCGTCGGTCTGGAAGGACTGCTGGACGAGGCCGTGCGGCGCGCCGAACAGGTCTTGCGGGAAAACGACGAGAGCAAGCCGGCCGGTCCCGAGCTGTCGGCCGACGAGCGCCGCCAGATCGCCCAGGTCGTGGGTCACGCCGCGATCAAGTACGCCGACCTGTCGCAGAACCGGACCAGCGACTACCTGTTCAGCTACGACAAGATGGTCGCCATGCAGGGCAACACGGCGACCTACCTGCAATATTCGTATGCCCGCATCCAGAACATCTTTGCGCGGAGCGGCTGCGACGTCCAGGCCCTCCGCCAGTCAGCCGCCACGATCCGGCTGGAGCACCCTGCGGAACGGGCCTTGGCCCTGGTCCTCCTGCAGCTGGCCGAGTCCCTGGAGGAATCCCTGGTCGATTATCGCCCCAACCTGCTGACCAACTACCTGTTCGACCTGGCCAAGAAGTTCTCGGACTTCTACGAGGCCTGCCCGGTTCTCCGCGCAGCTGACGCGGCACAGCGGGACAGCCGCCTGCTGCTCTGCGACATGGCGGGGCGCACGCTGAAGCTGGGGCTGGAGCTGCTGGGGATCCAGGTGGTAGACCGGATGTAGCTGTCTCGCGGGACGGAACCGTGCGCCGATGACCGCTTCCCCTTCACCTTCCCATTTCCGTTCCCTGTCCCCGGCCCAGCGTCTGGCCAACCGGATTCTATGCGGCGATGCGCTCGCGCGCTTGCGACGGTTTCCCGACGAGCTGGTCGACGCGATCGTGACGAGCCCGCCTTATTTCCGGCAGCGGGACTACACCTCCCCGCAGCAGCTGGGCCAGGAAGCCACGCCCGACCAGTACGTGCGGCGGCTGGTCGCGATCCTGGCCGAATGCCGCCGCGTGCTGCGGCCCACGGGGTCGCTCTGGCTGGTGCTGGGCGACAAGTACCTTAACGGGCAGCTGCTCGGCATGCCCTGGCGGGTGGCCCTGGCCCTGGCCCAGGACGGCTGGCTCCTGAGAAGCGACATCATCTGGCACAAGCCCAACGCGATGCCCTCCGCCGTCCAGTCGCGACCCACGACCGATCATGAATACCTCTTCCTGCTGACCCGTTCGACGCAGTACTTCTACGACGCGGACGCGATTCGCGAGCCCCATGTGACGTTCACGCCGCAAAGCCGGATGCGCGGCGGCCGACGCCATTTTCACCAGCGCGGCGGGACACCTGAAAACGGCAAGAACGCCGGCAACCCCAACTTGCATCGAGGACGTTGGGACCAGGCCTTCCACCCCAAGGGCCGCAACAAACGCACGGTCTGGTCGGTGCCGCTGTCGAAGTTCCGGGGAGCGCATTTCGCCGTGTTTCCCGAGGCCCTCGTCGAGACCTGCGTGCGGGCCGGCTGCCCAGCCGCCGGCGTCGTGCTCGACCCGTTCCTGGGCAGCGGCACCACCGCCGTGGTCGCCCGCCGTCTGGGACGCCAGTTCATCGGCATTGAGTGCGTGCCGGAGTACTGCCGGATGGCCCGCCGGCGCCTCGCGGCCAGCTGCGGCACGCACATCTCCCTAACTCTGTCGTAGGGACAACCGGCGCGGGGCCGCGCGCCCTCGGCGGCGGACTGTCGCCTGGATCGTCGATCGCTCAAGATCACCGCGCACGCACCTCGTTGCCGCGCGATCCGCGTCGCGTCACGGCCGCCACGCTGCACTTCATCGCTTATTCACCGGAACGTCGCCATTCCTTGATCTGCCATCTCTAGAATGCCGCCGATCCGCCGCCGGACGGAGATGCGGGAGCGGGCAGCAGCAGGAAAGGGCAGGGCGATGCACAGGTCTCTTCCAGGTCCGATTCCTCCATTCCCCACGGCGTGCCGTCGCCGCGGCCAAGGTGCCCCGTACAACCTCGTCCGGCGCGGTTTCACCCTGGTCGAGCTGCTGGTCGTGATCGCCATCATCGGAATTCTCGTCTCGCTCCTGATGCCGGCCGTGCAAGCCGCCCGCGAGGCGGCGCGGCGGTCCCAGTGCATGAACAACCTCCGCCAACTCGGCTTGGGCCTGCACAACTACACCACCCAGCACGGAGTGCTGCCGTACGGCTGGAACGAGCACGGCACCGGCTGGCAGGCGATGGTCCTGCCGTTCATCGAGCAGCAGGGCCTGTATGACACCTTGGCGTTCACCGAGGCCGACAATTGGGGCTCCACCCCCAGCCAGGAAGCGGCCTGCGGCACCTATCTGGCGATCTTCCGCTGCCCGAGCATGATCCAGCCCACACACGTCGACGACGATGGCATCCCCGCACGCGTGCCCGCCAGCTACCGCGGCCACGCCTCGTCCAACGCCACCTCCGACGGCAGCACCGGCATGGTCGCGGGTACCTCGGCGATGAAGGAGCCCGACCAGGACGGGTTGATGTTCGGCTGCAGCAGCATCTCCTTCGCCCACGTACACGATGGCTTGTCCAACACGATCGTCCTGGGCGAATCGTATACGGACATCAACTTCCAGCAAGACGGCCAGGCGCTGGACTACTGGTACCTCGGCTCCCCGCAAGTCGATCCCTACAACTGCGACGGCTCGGGCAGCGGCGCGGAGTACACGGAGTTCTGCGGGTCGACCGGGGCCCCGATCAACAGCCGGCTCAACGCCGCCCTCAGCGGTTACCTGAAGGAGGTCGCTTACGGCAGCTATCACCCTGGCGGCGCGTTCTTCTGCCTGGCCGATGGCTCCGTCCACTTTATCGCCGACTCGATCTCCATCACTGTGTACCAGGCGTTGGGCAGCCGGGCGGGGGGCGAATCGGTAACGCTGCCCTGACACGGTCCGGCGCGGCGCAGGTTATTACATCGTAACCGTTCACAGGCCGGGTCTGGCTCATTTTTCGGCGGGAATACCACTCGGCGTCGTGGGACGCTGCCGCCGAAAAATGTGCCTGACCCCCCGGGGTGCAGCAGGTTTTGGCGTCCACCCCTGAACGGCTACTGTTCTGTCCATCTCAAAGTTTGGGTTCCGCAAATTAGCCGGAGGGCGCTAGCCCCCGGTTTTTCCCGGATGAACCGGGGGCTAGCGCCCCGCGGCTGATCCGAAAATTCAACTCGGACAAGGCACTCCTCTCGCACATGCCCCGCGGCCAGGCCGTTGTTGCGGCAGCCACACGCAATGGAAGCACCCATGCCATATCCCCCGCGCTACCAGCAAATCATCCTGCTCGCCGCCCTCCTCCTCCCGCTGGCGACATCCTGCCAACGTCGCCGCCAGCCGGACTATGCGTCGCTCGATCTGGCGCGGGTTTCCGGCCAGGTGACGCTGGACGGCCAGCCCCTGGAAGAAGCCACCGTGATCTTCGAGGACCCCGAAGGCCGTCGCTCGTACGGCACCACCGACCGCCGGGGGCGGTACGAGCTGCGTTACAACTCGGAGCAACTGGGGGTCCCGGCCGGGCCTAAGTCGGTCCGCATTCAGCTGCACGCCCCGGCCGAGGGAGAAGAGCCGGAGAGCGACGGGACGGAAGGTGAGGAACTGGACCACGTCCCCCCCGAACCGGTCCCAGCCCGCTACAACCGCCAGTCGGAACTGTCGGTCGTCGTTGAGGCCGGGAAGTCGCAGACGTTCGATTTTCCCCTGCTGACCACCGCCCCCTGACAAGTAGCTCACCAAGATCACACGCCAGATTCATCAGGCCTTCATTCCGCCGTACTACCATGCCGCTCGACCGGATGGGTCAAGACAGCCGGCCGTTCCGCAGGCTCGTGTCAGCCGCGCGGTGCGGTTGGAGATACCCGCTACCGTGTCCTTCGTACCTCGCGGTGAGCCTTGGGCACTGCTGGAACCACTTGAAAAGGGGGGGGAAATCCATGTGTTACCGTTCGCTTAGGACTATGGGCTTGCTCGTGTCTTGCATCCTGGCACCGGGCACGCTCGCCGCGGCGCCCATCACCGCGACGACGCAGACGATCGACTTCACAGGTGTTACGGGCGCCGGATTTGCCAATCCACCGGGTGCCGGCCAGCTGGACAGCAACGACTGGGCAGTTACCGGTGTAAACGATGCACCTGGAAGTACCGTCTTTGGCGGGGGCCCTTACGCGAGCGGGGACTTCGCCCGGGGCACGGCCGCCGGCGCGGTGGCCACCGGTGGGGTCTACGCATTCAACCGGGGCGGGGGCAACATCGCGCTGGGCGTTCAGCCAACCGCAGACGACTTCACGCCGGGACGGTTCATCCTGCGGCTGACCAATACCACCGGCCAGGACATGACGGGGTTTGAATTGGGATATGAGCTTTTGGTGCGAAACGACCAGGGGCGGGGGAACAGCTTCAACGTGAACTACCTGATCAATGGCGATCCGTTCGCCGCCGGACCTCCGGGAACCAGTCTGTCGACCTCGACATCGGTCGACGCGTCTGATCTACTCGGCTTGACCACACTGCTCAATTTCGGCCCCACGATCATCACCGATGCACTCCTCAACGGCCAGTATCTGGACCTGATCTTCTTCGGAGACGACGTGAGCGGGAGCGGCAGCCGCGATGAGTTCGGCATCGACAATATCTCCTTCCGCGGCATTCCCGAGGAGACCGGTGGTGGCGGAGGGGGAGGGGACGATGCCGACGGCGTGGTTCCCGAGCCGTCGACGCTGCTGCTGATCTCGCTCGGCCTGATGGGACTGCTGGCACTTCGCTTACGCGGCAGTCGCCAGACAAGATAGCGCTGCGTGACCCCGGGAGGACGAGGCTCCTGCCGAGCCGCCGAGCCGCAATTCCGGGAGGGCGAGACTCCCGCCGAGCCGCGGTGGCCAGAAACTCGGGAGGGCGAGGCTCCTGCCGAGCCGCCGAGCCGCAATTTCGGGAGGGCGAGACTCCCGCCGAGCCGCCGAGCCGCAATTTCGGGAGGGCGAGGCTCCTGCCGAGCCGCCGAGCCGCAATTTCGGGAGGGCGAGACTCCCGCCGAGCCCCCGAGCCACAATTTTCGGGAGGGCGAGGCTCCCGCCGAGCCGCGATTCCGGGAGGGCGAGGCTCCTGCCGAGCCGCCGAGCCGCAATTTCGGGAGGGCGAGACTCCCGCCGAGCCCCCGAGCCGCAATTTCGGGAGGGCGAGACTCCCGCCGAGCCCCCGAGCCACAATTCCGGGAGGGCGAGGCTCCCGCCGAGCCGCCGAGCCCCTGGCTCAGTGGGAGACTCGCCCTCCCATCCCAAGATCGCAGGAGACCGCTTAGCTGACGGCGGATCGAGAAAGGCACCCGCTGTCGGACCGGCTCGGAGCCGCCCGTACCGATCGCCCTGGCGAGTCCTCCCGATGCGAGGACCCTCCCAGCCACCAGCGGTTGACGCGCGGGCCGAACCTGTCGCGTCGCGATTCCGCCGTCGCCTCAGCGAAGCTGGCTCAGTACAGGCGCTGGGGGCGACTGTTCTGCCCGACCCACCGTTCCAGCAAGCCGAGACCGGTCGATACCAGGCGGGGCAAGACAGGACCGGCGCTCGCACCGCCCAAACCGCGGCCGGTTGGCGATGATTTCCGCAACTCCACCCCGTCCGTTCGACTCGACGCGCTGTCTGTCGCGCCGCGCGACTCGGAGGCCGCAAGCTCGTCCTCCGAGTCAACGTCGACGATCAGCGGAACCCGCAGCAGCGTCTGACTGGGACTGAGCACCTTGGAGCGCGGGCCGGTGAGCCAGGAGAGGGTGTGAAAGTCCAACTGTGAGTCGACGGTAACAACGTCCGGCGAAGCAGGATTCGGCCGGACCTGAATCCTGACTGTGGCTGTCCGCGATGACTCCCGGCCGTCGAACGCCTGGTACTGGAACGCGTCACTCCCCGTGAAGCCGGCGGCGGGAACGTACAGGAACGATCCATCCCCCTGCACCTCCAGGCGTCCGTGCCCCGGCTGCCGCACCAGCCGCGCGACCAGGGGATCGCCGTCGGGATCGCGGTCATTCCCCAGCAGTTGCCCGCCGCCCAGCAGGAGCGAACCTCCCTCGGGCATCTCGAACCGGTCATCGGCCGCCAGCGGGGCATCGTTGACAGCGACCACATCGATCGTAACCCGAGCGGTATTCGAAGTCGCGGTTCCATCCGCCAGCCTGTAGCTGAAGAAATCGGTCCCGAAGAAGTCGGCATCGGGCCTGTAGCGGAACGACCCATCCGGCTTCAGGGTCAAGCTGCCATGCGCCGGCCCCGCCACTAACTGTGCCGTCACGTGGCTTGCCTCCACGTGTGAATCGTTGGCCGTCAGACCACCCGCCGGCACGGTCAGCGTCTCATCCTCGTCGACGATGTACACGTCGTTCTGCGCCTGTGGCGGGTTGTAGGCGTCGTGGACCGCGATCGTGACCACGGCTGGGTCCGAGTAGTCCGTGCCGTCGAAGGCCTGATAGCTGAAGGAATCGATACCCGCGAACTGGACTTCCGGGATGTAAAGCAATGTCCCGTCGCTTTGCATCTCCACGCGCCCATGCGCCGGCTGGCCCACGATCTGCACGCCGAGCCCGTCGCCGTCCGGGTCACGGTCATTGTTCAGCAGCTGGTCCGGGGCAATCACCAGCGCGGTGCCTTG
>Ga0114938_1000694_pt1 | contig 24547 bp, 20 predicted proteins | sample AshMeaBigSpring_FD_88675 | JGI IMG/M metagenome (GOLD analysis project Ga0114938, IMG submission 88675) | Groundwater microbial communities from Big Spring, Nevada to study Microbial Dark Matter (Phase II) - Ash Meadows Big Spring | ecosystem: Environmental > Aquatic > Deep subsurface >... | reverse complement strand
GTGAACTTGCACCGCTACGGCAACATGTCGGCCGCCACCGTGGCGGTCGCGCTGGTCGAGGCGCTCGAGGAAGGGCGGGTGCAGCCGAACTCGCTGGTGCTGCTGCCAGCGTTCGGCGCGGGCCTCACCTGGTGCGCCCATCTCGTGCGCTGGGGCGAGCGCGTGACGCCGAAGGGCACGACCGACGTCGACCTGCCGCCGTTTAAGCAGACGGCGCTCGAGCTGGTGCAGGAGTTCATCCGGAAGAAGGCTGCCGACCCGTACCGTCGCTGACGGTTGCGCGGCCCGGGCGCGCCTCACGATGGCTCCCGAACGCAAGGCGCTGCTGCAGATCCACTTCTGCGTGCTGCTGTGGGGCTTCACGGCCATTCTCGGCAAGCTGATCACCCTGCCGGCGCTCGAGCTCGTCTGGTGGCGCATGCTGATCGTCGTGGCGGTGCTGCTGGCGTGGCCGCCGCTGTGGCGCGAGCTTCGCTCCGTCGGTTCACGCACGCTCGCCGTGTTCGCCGGCATCGGCGTCGTCGTGGCGCTGCACTGGCTGACGTTCTACGGCGCGATCAAGCTGTCGAACGCATCCGTCGCGGCGAGCTGCATGGCGGTCGGCCCGCTGTTCCTTGCGGTGATCGAGCCGTGGATCGTGCGGCGCCCGTTCGACGCCCGCGAGCTGGTGGTGGCGTTGATCGCGCTGCCCGGCGTGGCGCTGGTCGTCGGCGGCACGCCGGCGGGCATGCAACTCGGCCTCGCGGTGGGCATCCTGTCGGCGTTCCTGGTCGCGATTTTCAGTGCGCTCAACAAGCGCCACGTCGAGCGCGCCGGCCCGCTGCTCGTCACCGGCGTGGAACTCGCGGCCGGCACGGCCTTCCTCACGGCGGTGGCGCTGGTGTGGCAGGGGCAAGCGCCCTGGCACGCGATCCCGGATGCGCGCGACACATGGCTGCTGGTGGCCCTGTCGCTCGGCTGCACGCTGCTGCCGTTCGCGCTGGCGTTCAAGGCGCTGCGCCACATGAGCGCCTTCACCGCGCAGCTCGTGGTCAGCCTCGAACCCGTGTACGCGATCGTGCTCGCGATCGTGCTGCTCGGCGAGCAGCGCGAGCTGACGCCCGCGTTCTACGCGGGCGTGGCGCTCATCCTCGGTGCCGTGTTCGCGCACACCTGGGTCAAGTTGCGCCACACGGCGCGTTGAAGCGTCAGCCCGCCGCTCGCGCCAAGGAGGGCCGGGCCGATCGTTGCCGTGCACGCCGCACCCGCCAGGCCAGCAGCAGCAGCAGCGCGGCCGCGTAGACGGCAGGCTCCCTCCAGTCGGCCTTCACCTGCCACCAGAAGTGGATGCAGCCGAGGATCGCGGCCGGGTAGACGAGCCGGTGCAGCGCGTGCCAGCGCCGGCCGAGGCGGCGCATCCAGCCGGCGGTCGAGGTGACCGCGAGGGGCACCAGCAGCACGAACGCCGTGAATCCCACGGTGATGTACGGACGCTTGGCGATGTCCGCCGCGATCGCGGTCACGTCGAACCACTGGTCGAGCACGAGCCAGTTCAGGAAATGCAGCGCCAGGTAGGTGAACGCGAACAGCCCGAGCATGCGCCGCACGCCCATCAGCCAGGGCTTGCGCAGCATGGCAGCGAGCGGCGTGACGCACAGCGTCGCGAGCAGCAGCCGCAGGCCCCATTCGCCGAGCCGGTCCATGAGCTCGTCCACCGGGTTGGCGCCGAGCCCGAGTCCCGCGACGCCGAACGCGCGCGCGGCGAGCCAGGCGAGCGGCAGCGAGCAGAATAGGAAAAGCGCGGGTTCGAGGAAGCGACGCATGGGGCAGCGGGTCGTGGATAGCGGGTGGGTGCAGCGAAAATTTGATTGTCCGCTGCCCGCCGTCCGCTTCCTCAGAAGTTCTTCCGCAGGTCCATCCCGCGGTACAGCCCGGCCACCTGCTCGGCGTAGCCGTTGAATGGCAGGGTTGGCACGCGTGGATTGAAGAGGCCGGCGCCGATCTTCCGTTCCTTCGCCTGGCTCCAGCGCGGATGGTCCACGGCCGGGTTCACGTTGGCGTAGAAGCCGTATTCGTGTGGGGCGGACAGGTTCCACGAGGTCGGCGGTGGCTTCTCGGTGAGGCGGATCTCGACGATCGACTTGATGCTCTTGAAGCCATATTTCCAGGGCACTACCAGTCGCAGCGGGGCGCCGTTCTGGTTCGGCAGAGCCTCGCCGTACAGTCCCACCGCGAGGATCGTCAGAGGGTGCATCGCCTCGTCCATGCGCAGGCCTTCGACGTAGGGCCAGTCGAGCACGGGGAACCGCTGGCCGGGCATCTCCTCGGGCCGCAGGACCGTCTTGAACGCGACGTACTTCGCGCGGGACGTGGGCCGGAAGCGCTTCAGCAGTTCGCCGAGCGGAAATCCGACCCACGGGATGACCATCGACCACGCCTCGACGCAGCGCAGCCGGTAGACGCGCTCCTCGAGCGGGTGCGGCTTCAGGATGTCCTCGAGCGTGAAGGTTCCCTTGACCTCGGCTTCGCCCGCGATCGTGACGCTCCAGGGCTTCGGCCGGAACTTGCCACCGAGGCGAGCCGGGTCGCCCTTATCTGTGCCGAATTCGTAAAAGTTGTTGTAAGTGGTTATTTCTTCATGAGAATTTTGGACCTCAGCGAGGCTCAGACGAGCGTTCTTCGTGAACTTCAGGCGCTCGCTCGCCAGCGCGTCGAGCGCCCATCCGGACAGGCCGGCGCCGGCCAACCCGGCCATGACCTCGCGGCGGTTGAGATAACGTTCGCGCGGGGTGATCTCGGACGGTGCCGGCGTCGGAATGTTCGGTCGCTTCATGCCGAGTCGTTCGCAGCAGTGCCCGATTCGGTTGCCCGTCGGGACGGACCAGACCGTGGCGCTCGATCAGGCCAGGGCCCGGAGGAGTTCCGGCAGGATACGACCTGCCGGGCCCTGCAGCACGACGTCTGCGCGCGGCGAGAGATCCGTGGCCGTCGGATTGATCTCGATCACCGGCACCCCGCGACGCACCGCCTCCTCGGCGAGACCCGCGGCCGGGTAGACGAGCGACGAGGTACCGACCGAAAGGAAGGCGTCGCAGCCAGCGGCGGCCAGGTCCGCCTCGACGAGCGCATGGCGCGGAATCATCTCGCCGAACCACACGACGTCCGGGCGCAGCAATCCGCCGCACGAGGCGCAACGGGGCAGGGGTGACCGGCGCGACGCCTCGGTGCGCTCGGCGACGACCTGCTCGACCGTGCAGCGGTCGCGCAGGATGTTGCCGTGGTACTCGAGCACGTGCGGGCTGCCCGCCCGCTGGTGCAAGCCGTCGACGTTCTGGGTGACCAGCGTCAGTCTCGGCACCCGGTTCGCGAGATGAGCGAGTGCGATGTGGCCTGCGTTGGGCTGGGCCGCGCGAATCATCTCGCGCCGCCACTCGTACCAGCGCCACACCAGTTCGGGATCGCGCTCGAAGCCTTCGGGCGTGGCGAGATCGAGCGGGCTGTACTGCGCCCACAGGCCTTCCTGCGCGTCGCGGAACGTGGGGATGCCGCTCTCCGCGGAAATGCCCGCACCCGTGAGTACGCAGACGTGCCGCGCCTGGCGCAGGTGCGCCGCCGCCTGCTCGATGAGCTCAAGCAAGGGAGCAGGGGAGCCGTTCTTCACTGTCCCCTGTCCCCCGTCCCCTGGGCCTCAGGCCGCCTTCGACGCCCCGGCGAGCTGCCGCAGCACGTACTGCAGGATGCCGCCGTGCTGGTAGTAGTCGCGCTCCTTCGGCGTGTCGATGCGCACGCGCGCCTCGAACCGGATCGGCGCACCCGCGGCCGGCGTGGCGACCACGGTGACTCTCTTCGCGGCGCCGGCGTTGAGGCCGATGATCTCGAAGCTCTCCTTGCCGGTGAGCCCGAGGCTCTGGGCGCTCTCGCCGTCCTTGAACTGCAGGGGCAGCACGCCCATGCCGATCAGGTTGGAGCGGTGGATGCGCTCGAAGCTCTCCGCGATCACGGCACGCACGCCGAGCAGCATCGTGCCCTTGGCCGCCCAGTCGCGCGACGAGCCCGTGCCGTACTCCTTGCCCGCGAGCACGATCAGCGGCGTGCCCTCGGCCTTGTACTTCATGGCCACGTCGTAGATCGACGCCTGCTCGCCGGAGGGCACGTGCACGCTCACGCCGCCCTCGGTGCCCGGGCACATCAGGTTGCGCAGGCGGATGTTGGCGAACGTGCCGCGCATCATCACCTCGTGGTTGCCGCGGCGCGAGCCGTAGGAGTTGAAATCGGCCGGCTGCACGCCCTGCGCCATGAGGTACTTCGCGGCGGGGCTGGACTTCGAGATGTTGCCGGCGGGCGAGATGTGGTCGGTGGTGACCGAATCGCCGAGCACGGCGAGCACGCGCGCGCCGCGGATGTCGGCGACCGCGCCGGGGGTCATGGTCATGCCGTCGAAGTAGGGCGGGTTGCGCACGTAGGTCGACGTGGCGTCCCACTTGTACACCTCGCCCTGCGGTACCTGGATGGCGTTCCAGTTCTCGTCACCGGCGAACACGCTGGCGTAGCCCTGCTTGAACATTCCGGAGGTGACGCACGACGCGACCGCCGCGGTCACGTCCTGCGGCGACGGCCAGATGTCCTTGAGGAACACCGGCTTGCCATCCGAGCCAATACCGATCGGCTCGTGGTTCAGGTCGATGTCCATCGTGCCCGCGAGCGCATAGGCGACCACCAGCGGCGGCGAGGCGAGGAAGTTCATCTTCACCTCGGGGTGGACGCGGCCCTCGAAATTGCGGTTGCCCGACAGCACGGAGGTGGCGATCACGTCGCCGGCCTTCACGGCGTCCGAAATCTCCGGGCGCAGCGGGCCCGAGTTGCCGATGCAGGTGGTGCAGCCGTAACCCACGAGGTAGAAGCCGACGCTCTCGAGGTCACCCATCAGGTCGGCGGCCTTGAGGTAGTCGGTGACCACGCGCGAGCCCGGGGCGAGGCTGGTCTTCACCCACGGCTTCGCAGCCAGGCCGTGCTTGCGGGCGTTGCGGGCGAGCAGGCCGGCGGCCACCAGGACCGCGGGATTCGAGGTGTTGGTGCAGCTCGTGATGGCGGCGATCAGCACCGCGCCGTCGGCAACCTCGAAGGACTTGCCGGCGGCCGCCGCCGTGCCCTTGCCGGTTGCGCCCGGGTTCTTCTGCGCGCGCTCCTCGGCCATCTTGGCGTGCGCCTTGCGGTAGGTGTCCTTGGCGGTGCGCAGCGGCACGCGGTCCTGCGGGCGCTTCGGACCGGCGAGGCTCGGCTCGACGGTCGCGAGGTCGAGCTCGAGGACGTCGGTGTAGTCGGCCTCGCGCATGCCGTTGGTGCGCCAGAGGCCCTGCGCCTTCGCATAGGCCTCGACGAGCGCGATCTGCTCCGCGCTGCGGCCGGTGAGCTCGAGGTAGCGGATCGTCTCCTCGTCAATGGGGAAGATGCCGCAGGTGCTGCCGAACTCCGGCGCCATGTTGGCGATGGTGGCGCGGTCGGCGAGCGGCAGGCCGGCGAGGCCGTCGCCGAAGAACTCGACGAACTTGTCCACCACGCCCTTCTTGCGCAGCATCTCGGTGATGGTGAGCACGAGGTCGGTGGCGGTGGTGCCGGCCGGCAGCGAACCCTTGAGGCGGAAGCCGATGACCTGCGGGATCAGCATGGTGACCGGCTGGCCGAGCATGGCGGCCTCGGCCTCGATGCCACCCACGCCCCAGCCGAGCACACCCAGGCCGTTCACCATCGTGGTGTGGGAGTCGGTGCCGACCACGGTGTCGGGATAGGCGCGCTTCGAGCCGTTCTTGCCCTCGGCGAACACCACGCGCGCGAGATGCTCGATGTTCACCTGGTGCACGATGCCGGTGTTCGGCGGCACGACCTTGAAGTTGCTGAACGCCGTCTGGCCCCAGCGGAGGAATGAGTAACGCTCGCCGTTGCGGGCGAACTCGATCGTGTTGTTCTTGCGCAGGGCGTCGGGGCCGCCGTACTCGTCCACCTGCACGGAGTGGTCGATCACGAGCTCCGCGGGCGCGAGCGGGTTGATCTCCTGCGGGTTGCCACCGAGGCGCGTCATGGCTTCACGCATCGCCGCGAGGTCGACGATCGCCGGCACGCCGGTGAAGTCCTGCATGATCACGCGCGCCGGGGTGAAGGCGATCTCGTGGCTCGGGGTGGCCTTGGCGTTCCACCTGAGCAGCGCCTCGATGTCCTCGCGCGTGACGTTGACGCCGTCCTCGGTGCGCAGCAGGTTCTCGAGCAGGATCTTGAGCGAGAAGGGCAGGCGGCCGAGGTCGTGGCCCTGGAGCGCGGGCAGGCTGAAGATCTCGTAGGACTGGCTGCCCACCGCCAGCGCCTGGCGGGTCTTGAAACTGTCGCGCATGAAACCTCCGGGAAGCGGACGTGCCCTGTTTAGCCGCGGAATTATAGCGGGTCAGGGGGGTGCCGCGGCAGGGGCGAGGGCGGTCAGGCGGCCGATTCGGGCTCGACCCGGGCGATCACGGCACCCCCGAGGCAGGCCTCACCGTCGTAGAACACTGCCGATTGACCGGGCGTGACGGCACGCTGAGGCGCTACCGTGCGCACCCGGCAGCGGCCGTCGTCGCCGATCGCGACGGCACAGGCCTGGTCCGGCTGCCGGTAGCGGGTCTTCACCGTGCACGCGAACTCGCGGCCGGGGGCGGTGCCTGCGATCCAGTGCGCCGGCTCCGTCTCGAACGCCCGGCTCATCAGCCGGGGGTCGTCGTGCCGTTGCGTGACGATGAGCACGTTGCGTCCGAGGTCCTTGGCCGCCACGTACCATGGAGCTTCGGCAGCGCCGCGGATGCCGCCCAGTGCGAGCCCCTGGCGCTGGCCGAGCGTGTAGTACATCAGGCCACGGTGACGTCCGAGGACGCGGCCGTCGGTCGCCTCGATCGTGCCGGGCTGCGCCGGCAGGTACTGGGCCAGGAATTCCGCGAACGGACGTTCGCCGATGAAGCAGATGCCGGTGCTGTCGCGCTTGTCGTGAACCGGCAACGCGCGCGCGTGGGCCATGCGCCGCACCTCGGTCTTCGCCAGGTCGCCGACCGGGAACAGCGTGCGAGCGAGCAGGTCGCCGGGCACGGTATGGAGGAAGTAAGTCTGGTCCTTGCCGCGGTCCGCGGCGCGCAGCAGGCGCGGCTGGCTGTCGACGACCGCGGACCGCGCGTAATGGCCGGTGGCGAACCAGTCGGCGCCCAGGCGCCGCGCGTGCTCGAAGCACGCGCCGAACTTGATCTCGCGGTTGCAGGCCACGTCGGGGTTCGGGGTGCGCCCAGCGCGCAACTCGGCGAGGAAGTGCGCGAAGACGCGCTCGCGGTACTCGGCCGCGAAGTTCACCGTGTGCAGCGGGATGCCGAGTTCCTCGCACACCTTGCGTGCGTCCTGCAGGTCCGCCGCCGCCGTGCAGTAGCCATCCTCGTCCTCGTCCCAGTTGCGCATGAAGAGCGCGTGCACGTCGTGGCCCGCGTCCACGAGCCGCGCAGCGGCGACGGCGGAATCGACTCCGCCCGAGATGCCGAGGACGACTCGCTGCGCGCTGGTCATGCGGCGGATTCTACCGTGCGCCCGCGCGTCGATTTCCGGCACGTTCGCGGAACCGTCTGCGGCATGGACGCCGCAGACGGAGCCTCCAGGGACGGATTCACGGCGTTTCCGCGGACGTGGCCGGGAAGCGGCGTGCAAGGGCGCCGACCGAAATCAGCCGCTCGCGGCGAGCGAGACGGGCGCGGCGATCAGGTGGTTGATCAGCGTGAGCGGGTAGCGCGTGCCGGCGAGGTAATCGTCGACGCATTGGGTGACGAGCGGGCTGCGCAGGCGCCTGCGGGGTTCGGCGAGCTGGTCACGCGTCAGCCAGCGCGTGCGCAGGATGCCACGGTCGAGGGGACGCGACGGATCGTGATCGCCCACCACGCCCGTGAACGCGACGCGCAGGAACGTGCGCTGCTGGTGCGCGGGACGCCAGACGTAGACGCCGAGGAGGGCCTGCGGCTCGAAGCGCCACGCGGTTTCCTCGAGCGTCTCGCGCACGACGGCGTCGATGAACGTCTCGCCGTCCTCGAGATGCCCGGCCGGCTGGTTGATCACCACGCGGCCGCTCGAGCGCTCTTCCACGAACAGGAACTTGCCGTCGATCTCGGTGACGGCGGCGACGGTGACGTCAGGTTTCCAGACCATGCCCGGCATTATACGGGCCCGGGAAACGCTGCCACGCTCAGAAGTCGATTGCCGTGGCGCGCAGCTCGGGCTGGATCAGGCTCACGGCCCACACCTCGTCGAAGTAGGCGAGGTAGCGCTTGACGATCTGCTGGTCGTTCAGCTCGACGATTCCTTCCCACTTCTCGCTGTCCTGCCGGTAGGCGATCGCCGAGGCGTCGGCGATGATGAAGGATGCCGGATTGTCGCGGAACTCGGGCGGCACGTTGCGCAGCTCGATGAAGCTGGTGAGGCGGCGGGCCATCTGCATGAAGCGGTTGCCCTCGCGCACGACACGCGCCGGGTCGGAAATCAGCACCCGCAGGCGGGCGTGGCCGCGCGCGAGCACCAGCCGCTTGAGCGGCTCGAGGAACATGTCCTGGTCGTAGATGAGGGGTTCGAGGTTCGGGGTGTAGATGGACATCGACCGGTTGGCGCGCTTCGCGATCTCCGCGACCGCCACCCGGTATTCATCGAGCGTCGAGAGGAGGTTCCTCGTGCTCGCGATGTCCTGCCTCGCTTCCATCTTGTCCGGCGATCCCCAGCGTCATCCGCAAGTGCGGAATCCCGCATTCCTCGAAGACGGGCCCTTCGGCCCGGAATCCCAGCCGCTCGTAGAATCCTGCGGCGGCGACCTGAGCGTGAAGATAGACCTTCGTGAATCCCGATTCTGTGGCGTGGTTCACGAGGTGGGCCATGATCAGGCTGCCGGCCCCGGTGCCGCGGTGCTGCCGCAGCACTGCGATTCGGCCGAGCTTACCGGTGGGTTCGAGGCGTCCCGTGCCGATTGCGTCACGGTTTTTCGAGAAGGCGAGCACGTGCCGCGCAACCGGGTCGACGTCGTCCCACTCGTCCGCTTCGGGGATGCCCTGCTCCTCGATGAAGACGCTGCGCCGGATCGACTGCAGCGCCGGGCGGTCATCCGCCCAGCTGGCCGCGCGCAACTGCAGGTCGGGGCGGCCGCTCATGCGTCGGCGGCGCTTCAGACGGCGCGGGCGAGCCGCGCCGCGAGCCCCAGGTAGGTGGAAGGCGTGAGCTCGAGCAGGCGCCGCTTGTCGGCGTCGGGGATCGGCAGGCCGCGCACGAACTCCGCCACGGCTGCCGCGTCGACCCGCTTGCCGCGCGTCAGCGACTTGAGCTGCTCGTAGGCTTGCGGCACCGCGTGACGGCGCATCACCGTCTGGATCGGCTCGGCCAGCAATTCCCAGTTGGCATCGAGGTCGGATCGCAGGCGCTCGCCATCGACCTCGAGCCGCGCCAGCCCGCGCGAGACGGACTGGATCGCGATGTCGGAGTGCGCCAGCGCCACGCCGATGTTGCGCTGTACGGTGGAATCGGTGAGGTCGCGCTGCCAGCGCGACACGGGCAGCTTGTCCGCCATGAAACGCAGCAGCGCGTTCGCGACGCCGAAGTTGCCTTCCCCGTTCTCGAAGTCGATCGGGTTCACCTTGTGCGGCATGGTCGAGGAGCCGACTTCGCCGGCGACGACCTTCTGGCGGAAATAGCCGAGCGAAATGTAGCCCCAGAAATCGCGGCACAGGTCGAGCAGCACCGTATTGCAGCGCGCCAGCGCGTCGAAGTACTCCGCCATCCAGTCGTGCGGCTCGATCTGCGTGGTGTAGGGGTTCCACTCGAGGCCGAGCGACTCGACGAGGCGGCGGCCGAGCGCCACCCAGTCCACCTCGGGCGCGGCGCTCAAGTGCGCGTTGAAGTTGCCGACCGCGCCGTTCACCTTGCCGCGGATCGGGACGCGCGCGAGCACCTCGCGGGCCTGGCGCAGGCGATGCACGAACACGGCGACCTCCTTGCCGAGCGTCGTCGGCGTGGCCGGCTGGCCGTGCGTGCGCGCCATCATGGCGTCGTCGGCATGCGCGTGGGCCATCGCCCGCAGCGCCTGCGTGAGCGAGTCGATGCGCGGCAGCAGCACGGTGTCGCGCGCCTCGAGGCACATGAGCGCATACGAAAGGTTGTTGACGTCCTCCGACGTGCACGCGAAGTGCACGAACTCGAGGCGCGTCTTCCAGGCCGTGTGCCTCGCGAGCTGCTGCTTGATGAAGTACTCGACGGCCTTGACGTCGTGGTTCGTCTCGAGCTCGATGGCCTTCACGGCCGCGGCGTCCGGCTCGCCGAACCGTGCCGCGATGGCGACTGCGACATCCAGGTCGGGGGCCGAAAGGCCCTGCATCTCGGCGAGGCCGTCCGGGCCCGCCAGCGCCTGCAGCCAGGCGATCTCGACACGGACCCGAGCGCGGATCAGGCCGGATTCGCTGAAGAGGGCGCGCAACTCGGTGCAGCGCGCGGCGTAGCGGCCGTCCACGGGGGAGATTGCCACGAGGGGGGTGAGGCTCATGCCGGCATCCGGAGGTGTTACGATTCCGGATGATACCGCAGGCCCCCGCCGTGGCGCCTGCACACCCTTCTGGAGCGCAGGTTCATGTCCGCAGACGAATATCGCGTGGAGCGCGACAGCATGGGCGAGCTGCGCGTCCCCGCCCAGGCCCTGTGGGGCGCGCAGACGCAGCGCGCCGTGCAGAATTTCCCGCTGAGCGGCCTCGCGATGCCGCGCGGCTTCATCCGGGCGCTCGGTCTCGTCAAGTGGGCAGCCGCCGGGGCCAACGTCGAGCTCGGCGAGCTCGACAAGGTGCGCGGGTTCGCGATCCAGAAAGCCGCGCTCGAGGTGGCGGCCGGGCGGCACGATGCCCAGTTCCCGGTGGACGTGTTCCAGACGGGATCGGGCACCAGCAGCAACATGAACGCCAACGAGGTGATCGCGCGCCTCGCCACGCAGTACGCGGGCGGCACGGCGGTGCACCCGAACGATCACGTGAACCGCTGCCAGAGCAGCAACGACGTGGTCCCGACGGCGATCCACCTGTCCGCCGCGCTCGCGATCACGGAGCAGCTGTTGCCCGCACTCAAGGAGCTGACGGAAACGATCGCGCGCAAGGCCGGCGACGTGGGCGACGTCGTCAAGACCGGTCGTACCCACCTGATGGATGCGCTGCCGCTCACGCTCGGGCAGGAACTCGGGGCCTGGCGCGCGCAGATCGAGGACAGCGTCGCGAGGCTGCAGGCTTGCCGGCCGCGCCTGCATGCGCTGGCGCTCGGCGGCACGGCGATCGGCTCGGGCATCAATGCACCCGAGGGGTTCGCCGCCAAGGCGGCCGGACTTTTGTCGCTCCACACGGGACTCGACCTGCAGCCGAACCGCAACCTGTTCGCCGCGATTGCCGCGCAGGACACGGCGGTCGAGGTGTCCGGCCAGCTGCGCACGCTGGCGGTCGCGCTGATGAAGATCGCCAACGACCTGCGCTGGATGAACAGCGGCCCGTTGGCGGGCCTGGGCGAGATCGCGTTGCCCGCGCTGCAGCCGGGCAGCAGCATCATGCCGGGCAAGGTGAACCCGGTGGTGCCGGAGGCCGCGGCCATGGTCGCGGCCCAGGTGATGGGCAACGACGCGACGATCGCGATCGCCGGCCAGTCGGGCACGTTCCAGCTGAACGTGATGCTGCCGGTGATCGCCTACAACCTGCTGCAGAGCATCGAGTTGCTCGCCAACGCGTCGCGCACGCTCGCTCGCAGCGCAGTCGCGGGGTTTGCGGTCAACACACGCCAGGTTGCGGCGGCGCTCGAGCGCAACCCGATGCTGGTGACCGCCCTCGCACCGGTGATCGGCTACGACCAGGCGGCCGCCATCGCCAAGCGGGCGCTGGCCGAAGGCCGGCCGATCCGCGATGTGGCGGCCGAGGTGACGGGCCTCGACGAGCGGCACCTCGGCCGGCTGCTCGATCCGACGGCGCTCACCCAGGGTGGCGTACGGCGGCGCGAATCCGGGGGCTGATTGAGCCGCGGCCCGATACACGCGACGCGCGAGCATGTCGAGCAGCGGCTGCGCGGCTCCGTGCCGGGCGGTGATCCGCTCGACGCGTGGATCGCCGGATTCACGCCCGAGCAGACCGTGGCACTGCGCCAGCACTTGCCCGCGCAGTTCATGCGCGCGGCCGTGATGGTGCCACTGGTCGAGCGGCCCGCCGGACTGTCGGTGCTGCTCACGCAGCGCGCCTCGCACCTGAAGAACCACCCGGGGCAGATCAGCTTCCCGGGCGGGCGCATGGAGTCGCACGACGCGGGTCCCTGGGAGGCCGCGGTGCGCGAGACCCGTGAGGAAATCGGCCTCGACCCAGGCTTCGTCTCGCTGGCGGGATATCTCCGCGACCACGTGGTGCTGACCGGCTACCTCATCACGCCGGCCGTGGCGTTCGTCCGGCCGGGCTTCATGTTGCAGCTCGACCGCACCGAGGTGGACGACGTCTTCGAGGTCCCGCTCGAGTTCGTGCTCGATCCCGCGCACCACGTACCGCGCAAGCGCACGTTCGGCGGGCACGAGTTCCTGACCCACGACATCCCGTTCGGCGAGCGCCACATCTGGGGCGCGACGGCGGGCATGCTGTTGTCGCTCTGCCGACTGCTGCAGGAGGCGTGACCGTGTCCATCGACCGGCTGCTGGCGATCATGGCGGCGCTGCGCGACGCCGAGCGGGGTTGTCCGTGGGACCGCGAGCAGACCTGGGCGACGATCGCGCCGCACACGCTCGAGGAGGCTTACGAACTGGCCGACGCCATCGAGCGCGGCGACGCGGGCCATGTGCGCGACGAGCTCGGCGACCTGCTGTTCCAGGTGGTGTTCCAGGCGCGCATCGCGCAAGAACAGGGCCTGTTCGACTTCGACGCGGTCGCTGCGTCGATCAGCGACAAGCTCGAGCGGCGCCACCCACACGTGTTCGGCAGCGCCTCCGTCGGCACCGCCGCGGAGCAGACCCGGGCGTGGGAGGAGCACAAGGCAGCGGAACGCCGCGCAGCGGGCGACGCGGCAGGCGCGCTCGGCGGCGTGACGCTGGGCCTGCCGGCGCTGACGCGGGCCGCGAAGCTCGGCCGGCGCGCGGCCGGCGTCGGATTCGACTGGTCGCAAGCGGCGGACGTTCTCGCCAAGGTCGAGGAGGAGTGCGCGGAGCTGAAGACCGCGCTCGAGGAGCAGCACGCCGGCGCGGTGGAGGAGGAACTCGGCGACCTGCTGTTCAGCATCGCGCAGTTCGCCCGGCACGCGGGCGTCGATCCGGAGGCTGCGCTGCGCGCCGCGAACGCCAAGTTCGAGCAGCGCTTCAGGCGCATGGAGGCGTGGCTCGCCGAGCAGGGACGTGTTCCGCAAGACGCCACGGCTGACGAGCTGGAGAACCTGTGGGCCAGGGCCAAGCAGGAGCCCGGCTGACCGAGCGGCTGGCGTCGTTGCGCGCGCGGGTGGACGAGTGCCAGCTGCGCGACCGACGGCGCCTGGCGGGCTGGCTCGGTCGCCTGGCGGGGCGCGGCGCCGCGCTCGACCTGCGCGAACTCGAGCGGCTCGAGGCTCAGGTGCTCGGCTCCGCAGAGCGGGTGGCGGCGCGCCGGGCCTCGCTGCCGCTCGTGCACTACGACGAGACCCTGCCGGTGCACGCGCGCCGCGAGGAAATCGCGCATGCCATCCGCTGCTCGCCCGTCACCATCGTGAGCGGCGCGACCGGCAGCGGCAAGAGCACGCAGTTGCCGAAGATCTGCCTCGAACTCGGACGGGGAGTGGCGGGACTCATCGGTCACACGCAGCCCCGGCGCATCGCCGCGCAGACGCTTGCCTACCGGCTGAGCGAGGAGCTTGGTACGCGGCCGGGCGATCTCGTGGGATATCAGGTGCGTTTCGTCGACCGCACCGGACCGCGCACGCTGGTCAAGCTCATGACCGACGGGCTGCTGCTGCGCGAGCTCGAGGCGGACCCGCTGCTCGAGCGCTACGACACGCTGATCCTCGACGAGGCCCACGAGCGCAACCTCAACGTCGACTTCCTGCTCGGCGTGTGCAAGCGCCTCGTGGCGCGCCGAACCGACCTGCGCGTGATCGTCACGTCGGCCACGATCGAGACGCGGCGGTTCGCCGAGTACTTCGGCGGCGCGCCGGTGATCGACGTGGAAGGGCGCAGCTACCCGGTGGAGGTGCGCTACCGGCCGCTGAGCGAGGACGAGGCCGAGGCGCCGTCGCTGCCGGAGGCCATCGCCTCGGCGCTCGACGAACTGGCCGGCAACGAGCGTGGCATCGACGGTGACGCACTCGTGTTCCTGCCGGGCGAGCGACAGATCGCCGAGGCCCGCGAGTTCCTCGAGCGCTCCGGCCGTCGCGACTGGGACTTCTTCCCGTTGTATGCGCGACTGTCGGCCGCAGAGCAGGAGAAGGTCTTCGAGCCGCACCCGCGACGACGCGCCGTGCTCGCGACCAACGTGGCGGAGACCTCGCTCACCATCCCCGGCGTGCGCTTCGTCGTGGACGCCGGGCTGGCGCGCATCAGCCGCTACAGCCCGCGCGCCAAGTTCCAGCGCCTGCCGATCGAGCCCGTCTCGCGCGCCAGCGCCGAGCAGCGCACGGGGCGCTGCGGTCGCGTGGGCGAGGGCATCTGCATCCGTCTCTACCCGGAGGAGGACTTCGCATCCCGGCCCGAGTACACCGACCCCGAGATCCTGCGCACCAACCTCGCGAGCCTGATCCTGCAGATGGCGGCGCTCGGCCTCGGGGCGCCCGAGGAGTTCCCGTTCGTCGACCCGCCGGACACGCGGCTGTTGAACGACGGCTACCGCCTGCTGCAGGAACTGAGCGCGGTCGATGGCGACCGGCGCATCACCCGGCTCGGACGGCAGATGGCCTCGCTGCCCGTGGACCCGCGCCTGGCGCGCGTGCTGCTCGAGGCCGGGCGCCAGCGCTGCCTGTCGGAGGCACTGGTGATCGCCGCCTTCCTGAGCATCCAGGACCCGCGCGAGCGTCCGGCCGACAAGAGCGAAGCCGCCGACCAGGCGCACGCCCTGTTCGCGGACGAGCGCTCCGATTTCGTGGCGGTGCTCAACCTGTGGCGTGCGGCGCGCGAGCAGGCTGACACCGGGACACGCTCGCTGCGCCGCTGGTGCAAGGAGCACTTCCTATCGTTCGTGCGCGTACGCGAGTGGCACGACCTGCACGAGCAGCTGGCCGAGATCACCGCCGGCCATGGTCTCGAGCGCAACACGGTGGCGGCGCCGGCGAACCTGCTGCACCAGGCCATCCTGACGGGGTTCCTCGGCGGCATCGGCGTGCTCGACGAGGCGCGCACCTACCTCGGGGCGCGCGACACGCGTTTCGTGATCGCGCCCGGCACGCCGCTCGCGAAGCGCAACCCGCACTGGATCGTCGCGGCGAGCCTCGTCGAGACGCAGCGCCTCTTTGCCCGCATGGTCGCACAGGTGCAGCCGTCGTGGATCGAGTCCGCCGGCGCGCACCTGGTGCGGCGGACCTACGGCGAGGCGCAGTGGATCGCGGCGCGCGGCATGGTGATGGCGCGCGAGACGGTGTCGTTGTACGGGCGCGTGCTGAGCAGCGGCCGCCAGGTCAATTTCGCCGCAATCGACCCGGCCGTCGCGCGGCGCATGTTCGTCGAGGAGGCGCTGGTGCGCGGCCAGTCTGCGCTGCGCTGCGAGTTCCTCGTGCGCAACGCGCTGCGCCGCGCGGACCCCGAGCAGCTCGAGGCCAAGCTGCGCCGCAGGGATCTCCTGGCCCCGGACGACGCACTGGTCGATTTCTACCTCGAACGCATTCCGGCCGACGTCGCGAGCACTCGGGCGTTCGAGCGCTGGTGGCGCAACGAGGAACGCCGGCACCCCGGTCGCCTCGACGTGCCGGCCGAGCTGCTGCTCGCCGGGGCGCCGCCGCCGGCGGATCCGCGGGACTACCCGGACCATCTCGACGTGGACGGCAATTTGCTGCCGCTCAGCTACCGCTTCGATCCCACCGACCCCGACGATGGCGTGACGCTCGAGGTGCCGCTCGCGCTGCTCGGCTCGCTCCCGGGGCGGCGGCTGGAATGGCTGGTGCGAGGGTACCTGCGCGACAAGCTGGTGGCGCTGCTGCGCGGCCTGCCCAAGGAAGTGCGGCGCGAACTGGTGCCGATCCCGGACACCGCGGCGAGGCTGCACGCGGCACTCCGCCAGCCAGGGTCGGACAATCTCCACGAACGGCTGGCAGAACTGGTCACCGCAGAGGCCGGCATGCGGGTCGATGCCGTGCAGTTCGCGTCCGTTCCGTTACCGCCGTGGCTGAAAATGAACCTGCGCGTGCTCGACGCGCGCGGCCAGGAGGTGCGGCGCGGGCGCGACCTTGAGGCACTGCGTGGGGAATTGCGCGCACGCGCCGCACAGGCGGCGCGGCCGGACGAGGCGCACGGCTGGGAGCGCGGGGGCGTGAAGCGCTGGGATTTCGGCGACCTGCCGCACGAGTTGCGCGTGGTGAACGGCCGGGTGACCCTGCGGATGTACCCCGGCGTGCAGGACACGGGCGACACGGTTCGCCTGCACCTGTTTCCAAATGCCGAGTCAGCGACCGCTGCAACGGTGCGCGGCGTGGTGCGCCTCGCCGCCCGGGCCCTGCCGCAGCAGCACGACCTCGTGGTGCGGCAATGTACGGGCGACCGGGAGCTCGCGTTGCTCGCCGCGGCGGCCGGATTCGACCGGCATCTGTTCGATGAGATCGCCGACCGGGCCGTCGGGGATGCGCTGCGCCTCGACGGCGAGCACCTGCCACGGAGCGAGGCGGAGTTCACCGCGCGGGTGGAAGCGGCTAGAACCCGTGTCGCAGAGGCCGGCGAGCACGTGGCCCGGGCAGTGAAGGGCGCATTGCTCGCCCTCAAGGACGCGCGGGCGGCCCTCGCCTCGCTCACGGCACCGGCGTTCGCCCCCGGGCGCACCTCGATCCAGCAGCAACTCGACGCACTGCTAGCGCCTGGCTGGGTCCGCGGAACGCCCACGCATGCGTTCTTGCAGCTGCCCAAGTACGTCAGGGCGGCCGGCCGTCGTGCCCAGCGACTGCGCGACGACGTCGTCCGCGACCGCAGGCTCGACGCCGAGGCGGCGCCGTTCGCGATCGCGCTGCGCGACCTCGTGGCGGCGTCCGGACCTTCCGGCCCGGGCCCCGAGGTCGAACGGCTGCGCTGGATGATCGAGGAGTTCCGCCTGTCGCTGTTTGCCCAGGACCTGCGCACGCTCGGGCCGGTGTCGGCGAAGCGGCTGGATGCGCAGCTGGCGAAAGCGCGGGCCGAGGCGGCGGGCGGCTGAGGGCTCGCCCGCCGTGCAGGTCACTGCTTTTCGATCAGCGGCTTGATCAAGTCCATCGGCAGCGGGAACACGATCGTCGTCGCCTTTTCGCTCGAGAGGTCCGACAACGTCTGCAGGTAACGCAGCTGCAGCGCCTTGGGGTCGGCACCGAGCGTCTGCGCGGCCTCGACGAGCTGTGCCGCCGCCTGCTTCTCGCCCTCGGCGTGGATGATCTTGGCGCGCCGCGTGCGCTCCGCCTCGGCCTGCTTGGCCATGGCGCGAATCATCGACTCGTCGAGGTCGACGTGCTTGAGCTCGACCGTCGTGACCTTGATGCCCCAGGCGTCGGTCGCCTGGTCGAGGATGCGCTGCACGTCGACGTTCAGCCTCTCGCGCTGCGAGAGCATTTCGTCGAGCTCGTGCTGGCCGAGCACGGAACGCAGCGTGGTCTGGGCCAGCTGGCTCGTGGCCTCGAACGGGTTCGCCACCTGGATGATCGCCTTGGCCGGGTCGACGATGCGGAAGTAGACGACCGCGTTGACCTTCACCGACACGTTGTCGCGTGAAATGACGTCCTGGGTGGGCACGTCGAGCACGATCACGCGCAGGTCCACCTTGACCATGCGTTGCACCAGCGGGATCAGGATGATCAGCCCGGGCCCCTTCACTCCGGTGAAGCGACCGAACGTGAAGATCACGCCCCGCTCGTACTCGTTGAGGATCTTGAAGATCTGCGTGGCGACCACCGCCAGCAGGACGACGACGAAGGCAACGATGGGCAGGTTGATCATCGTGCAGGGCTCCTCGGCCAGTGACTGTCGTTCATTCGCGCGCGGGCTCGACCTGGATCACGAGACCGTCCACCTTGCGGACCCTCAGGCGCTGTCCGGCGCGCACGGGCTCCGTGCTCTCGGCCGTCCACAGCTCGCCGTGCACGCGCACCATCCCCTTGTGCTCGAAGTCCTCGATGGCTTCGGCCAGCTCGCGCGTCAGGCCCTCCGCGCCGCTGACCACGGGTCGCCGCCGGGCGCGCACCGCGAACGAGACGATCGCGAGCAGCACGAGCGCGCCGGCGAGCGCCATCGCGGCGATCAGTTGCCAGGCGATCGAAAAGCCCGGCACCTCGTTGTCGAGCAGCATCACGGACCCGATGACGAATGCGATGATGCCGCCGAGCCCGAGCGCGCCGAAGGACGGCACGAAGGACTCCGCGACGATCAACACCACGCCAAGCGCGATCAGCGCCAGCCCCGCATAATTGACCGACAGCACCTGGAACGCGAACAGCGCGAGCAGCAGGCAGATGGCGCCCACCACGCCCGGCACGATGGCGCCGGGGCTGTACCCTTCGAGCAGCAGGCCGTAGATGCCGATCAACATCAGCAGGTAGGCGACGTTCGGGTTGGTCACGAGGGCGAGCAGCTCGGTGCGCCAGTCGGTGTCGATGTCCTGCAGCACGATGCCTGCGGTGCGCAGCTCGACCTCCTCGGCGCCCAGCTTGACCTTGCGCCCGTCGAGCGCCTGCAACAGCCCGGGCAAGTCTTCGGCGATGAGGTCGATCACGCCCGCGGCCAGCGCCTCGTCCGCGGGCAGGCTCGCGCCCTCGCGCACCGCCGCCTCGGCCCACTCGACGTTGCGGCCGCGCAGCTCGGCCAGTCCGCGGATGTAGGCGATCGCATCGTTGACGGCCTTGCGCTCCGTCGCGGAGCCGGGCCGCGGCGCGTCGTCGTCCGTCTGCGCCTCGCCGTCCCGGTCGGCCGGCGGGCGGGCGGGCGCGGCGCCGGGTGCCGGCGTGCCGCCGATCTGTACCGGGGTGGCAGCGCCGAGGTTGGTGGCTGGCGCCATGGCGGCGACGTGGCTCGCGTAGACGAGGTAAGTGCCGGCGCTCGCGGCGCGGGCGCCGCTCGGCGAAACGTACGCGACCACCGGCACCTCGGAGGCGAGGATCGCCTGGATCATGTCGCGCATGGCGGTGTCGAGGCCGCCCGGCGTGTCGATCGTGACCACGACCAGCGCGGCGCTGTCCTCGCCGGCTTCGCGCAGCTTGCGCACGAAGAAATCGCTGGTGGCCGGGCCGATCGGACCGCTGACCGGCAGCAGGACGCCGGACGGCGCACCGGTGGCCGACGCGCCGGCGAGCAGGATCCCGCCGGCGGCCAGCAGGGCCGCGACCGCCCACAGACGTCGCACGAGGAACCTCACGGCGTTCATGCGGGCATCATAACAGCCGTCCGCCGCGGCGGGCCGCGGCGGACGCCGTGGTTCAGCCGGACACGTCGAAGTTGATGCCCTGCGCGAGCGGCAGTTCGGTACCCCAGTTCACGGTGCAGGTCTGCCGGCGCATGTAGGCCTTCCACGCATCGGAGCCCGACTCGCGGCCGCCGCCCGTGTCCTTCTCGCCGCCGAACGCACCGCCGATCTCGGCCCCCGAGGTGCCGATGTTCACGTTGGCGATGCCGCAGTCCGACCCGGCCGCCGACAGGAAGCGCTCGGCGTGCTGCAGGCGGTCGGTGAAGATCGCCGACGACAGGCCGTGCGCCACGTTGTTTTGCATGGCGATCGCCTCGTCGAGGCCCTTGAACGGGACCAGGTACAGGATCGGCGCGAAGGTCTCGGTGCGCACGATCTCCCAACCGGCCTGTGCGACGACGATGGCGGGCTCGACGAAATACCCGGGCCGATCGAGCGTCGTGCCGCCGGTGAGCAGGCGACCGCCGCTTGCAACGGCCTGCGCGACGGCCGCTTCGAACTGGCGCACGGCGCCCGCGTCGATCAGCGGCCCCATCAGCGTACCCGGCTCGAGCGGGTCGCCGATGCGCACCTGCCGGTAGGCGCGCGTGAGCCGCTGCTCGAGCTCCGCGAGGCGCGACTCGTGCACGAACACGCGGCGCGTCGTGGTGCAGCGCTGGCCCGCGGTGCCCACCGCGCCGAACACGATCGACGGCACGGCGAGGTCGAGGTTGGCGAACTCGTCCACGATGATGGCGTTGTTGCCGCCAAGCTCGAGCAGGCTCTTGCCGAGGCGGCGCGCCACGCGCTCGCCCACGTCGCGGCCGACGTGCGTCGAGCCGGTGAACGAGACGAGGGCGACGCGCCGGTCGTCCACGAAGCGCGTCGCGAGGTCGTGCGAGGCATCGACGAACAACTGGAAGATACCGGGATAACCGTGGCGCTCGAGCACGCGGTTGCAGACGTGCTGCACGGCGACGGCGCACAGCGCCGTCTTCAGCGACGGCTTCCACACCGTGACGTTGCCGCAGACCGCCGACAGGAAGGCGTTCCAGGCCCACACCGCCACGGGGAAATTGAACGCGCTGATCACGCCCACCACGCCGAGCGGGTGCCACTGCTCGAACATGCGGTGGTTCGGGCGCTCGGAGTGCATCGACAGGCCGTACAGCATGCGCGACTGGCCGACCGCGAAGTCGGCGATGTCGATCATCTCCTGCACCTCGCCGTCGCCCTCGGCCTTGATCTTGCCCATCTCGAGCGAGACCAGGCTGCCGAGGTCCGACTTGTGCTTGCGCAGTTCCTCGCCCATGAGCCGCACGGCCTCGCCGCGCTTGGGCGCCGGCACGCCGCGCCACGCGAGCGCGGCCTCGCTGGCGGCGCCCATCAGCCGCTCGTACTGAGCGGCTGTCGTGGCGCGCACCGACGCGATCGGCTGGCCGGTGGAAGGGTTGATCGACTCGATCAGCGGCGCCGCATCGTCCGCGAGCCAGCCGCCGTCCGGCGTCCACGTGCCCGCGTTGACGGCGCCCAGGCCCAGTCTTTCGAGTATCGCGTTCATCGCTGCACTCCGTTGGCACGCTGCTGTCCCGTCCGGCCCGACACCACGAGGCGCGCCGAGACGTCCTTGGCGCCGCCGTCGGCGTAATGGCGCCCGAATCGGTTGTCGAGCACGTCCACCAGCTTGAAGTCCTCCTGGCGCACGAAGCCGCGGTAGCGGCCCGGGTGGCCCAGAACGAGATCGACCACAGCCGTGATGCCCGCGGCCGTCGTCACCTGGATCGCCGACCACAGGCGACCGGCGATCACCTGCGGATAGATCTTGCTCACGTAGTTCTCCTCGCGCAGCTCGCCGTCCTGGCGGCCGGTCACCGCGACGTACACGATCACCACGTCCTGCAGGGTCTGCGGCACCGCGTTCTCGAGGATGCGCTTGAGCGTGGCACGGTCGTGGTTGAGCTTGAGGTCGTTCATCAGCAGGCGCATCTGCGCGCAGTGGCCCGGGTAGCGGATGGTCTTGTAGTCCATCGTCTGCGAGCGGTCGCCATAGGTCTCGCCGAGCGAGCCCAGGCCGCCCGAAGTGTTGAACGCCTCGTAGGCCGTACCGTCGATCTCGATCTCCTCCAGGCCCTCGAGCGGGGCGACCTCGACCGCACGGCCGTCCACGATCGCCTCGCAGGGGTTGCCGTACTCGTTGATCAGGCCCTCGGTGGACCAGGTGAGGGAGTACTTGAGCACGTTGTTCGGGTGCTGGGGCAGGGCGCCCACGCGCAGCTTCACGCTGCGCAGCTCGTCGAAGTGGCCGATCAGGGCGTTGGCGGCGATGCTGATGAAGCCCGGGGCCAGGCCGCACTGCGGCACGAATGCCGTGTCGGCGCCTTCGGACAGCCGGCGCACCGCGCGAGTCACCGCGACGTCCTCCGTGAGGTCGAAGTAATGGTTGCCGGCCACGCGGGCGGCTTCGGCCACCGCCACGTTGCAGTAGAACGGCAGGCTCGAGATCACGGCGTCGACCGGGTGTGCCTTCAGGTGGGCCGCGAGGGCAACGGGGTCGCCGGCGTCGAACCCGTGCGCGTGCAGGTGGTCGAGGCGATGGGCGGCCACCACCGAGCGTGCGACGTCGCCGTTGACGTCGGCAACGTGGACCTCGTAATCGCCGCTTTCGGCGAGCAGGCCGGAGATGAGCGAGCCGATCTTGCCCGCTCCGAGGATGAGGACCCTGTGCATTCGTCTGACTCCGCCAGAGCGTGAGGGGCGCGATTGTGACGAAACCGGCGCCGCGCGTCACATGCGGGTTTCTTTTGCACTGCAGCGATCCGCGGTAGGATCCGCCGATGGCCGCCACGCCCGCCCCCCTGCCGATCCCGTCCGACTGGTCGCCGACCAGCTGGACCTCGCGACGCGCGGAGCAGCAACCCGTGTACCGGGATGCCGCCGCACTCGAGCGCGTGGTTGCCGAGCTCAGCCGCTTGCCGCCGACCGTCGTCTCCTGGGAGGTGGACGATCTGAAGCGCCAGATCGCGGACGCGCAACAGGGCCGGCGGTTCCTGCTGCAGGGCGGGGATTGCGCCGAAACCTTCGCCGATTGTGAATCCGGGCAGATCGCGCGCAAGCTCAAGATCCTGTTGCAGATGAGCCTGGTGCTGCTGCACGGGCTCAAGAAGCCCGTGATCCGCGTCGGCCGCTTCGCCGGGCAGTACGCCAAGCCGCGCTCGGCCGACACCGAGACCCGCGACGGCGTGACGCTGCCGAGCTACCGCGGCGACCTCGTCAATCGTCCCGGGTTCAGCGCCGCCGAGCGCGAGCCCGACCCCGAGCTGCTGCTGCGCGGCTACGAGCGGGCCGCGCTGACGCTCAATTTCATCCGTGCGCTGGTGGACGGCGGCTTCGCGGACCTGCACCACCCCGAATACTGGGACCTTGGATTCGTGCACCACTCGCCGCTGCGCGACCAGTACCGCCAGCTGGTGGCGTCGATCTCGGACTCGCTCGACTTCTACGAGGCCATGAGCGGCAACCGCGTGCACGAGGCGAGCCGCGCGCCGTTCTACGCGAGCCACGAGGCGCTGCACCTGCTGTACGAGCAGGCGCAGACGCGCTTCCTGCCGCGCCGCAGCCGCTGGTACAACCTCTCCACGCACCTGCCGTGGATCGGCATGCGCACCGCGAAGCTCGACGGCGCCCACATCGAGTATTGCCGTGGCATCTCGAACCCGGTCGGCGTCAAGGTGGGGCCTTCGATGGGAGCCGATTGGGTGCAGGGCCTCTGCGAGGTCCTGAATCCCGGGCGCGAGCCCGGGCGGCTGGTGCTGATCCACCGCATGGGTGCCGGACACATCGAATCGACGCTGCCACCGCTGATCGATGCGGTGCGCGCGACTGGCGTGCCGGTGCTGTGGGTCTGCGACCCGATGCACGGCAACACCGAGAGCACCCGGTCAGGGCTGAAGACACGCCGCTTCGACAATATCGTGAGCGAGCTCGAGAGTGCGTTCCGCATCCACGCACAGCTCGGCAGCTACCTGGGCGGCGTGCACTTCGAGCTCACCGGCGAGGACGTCACCGAGTGCACGGGCGGGGCCCGCGGCCTGGCCGACGGCGACCTCGCTCGCGACTACCGCTCGCAGGTGGACCCGCGCCTCAACTATGAGCAGGCCCTCGAACTCGCGATGCGGATCGCGGCGCTCGCCCGCGCGACCTGACGCGTCCGGCGCCGAGCACGGCCTCTGCCTCCGCGCGGGGCACCTCGCGCCACGCTCCTGGGGCCAGTCCCTCGACCCGCCACGGCCCGATCCCGACCCTCACCAGCCGCAGCGTCGGCAGGCCGACGGCTGCCGTCATGCGGCGGACCTGACGGTTGCGGCCTTCGCGGATCGTCAGGCTGAGCCACGAGGTGGGGACGGACTTGCGGAACCGGATGGGCGGATCACGGGGCCAGAGCCAGTCCGGCGCTGACGTCGCCTCGGCGACCGCGGGCAGGGTCGGCCCGTCGTTGAGCGTGATTCCGGCCCGGAGGGAGGCCAGGGCGGGGTCCGCGACTTCACCCTCGACCTGCGCCAGGTAGGTCTTCGGCATGCCGGAGCCGGGTTGGCTGATGCGGGCTTGCCACGGGCCGAAATCGGTCAGCACCATCAGCCCCTCGCTGTCGTAGTCGAGGCGCCCGGCCGGGTAGAAGCCGCGCAGCGGGACGAATTCGCGCAGGCAGCGCCGATCGTCGGGGCTGGTGAACTGCGGCAGGACGTGGAAGGGCTTGTTGAGCAGGATCAGGCGCATTGCGGATTTTGCTCTTGCCGCGGGCCGGATCCCAAGTCTATTCTCGATATTGCGCTGCAACATCGCCTCAGTGTCGCCGCCATCGGGCGGCTGGTGGCGCAGGGAGTCCGCCTTGACTACTCAGACCCACCTCGACCTCCCCACGGGATGCTCGGTGACCGGCACCGTGCGCCCTGGATTCGAAACCATCCTCACGCGCGAAGCGCTCGAGTTCATCGTCG
>Ga0114938_1000693_pt1 | contig 24548 bp, 20 predicted proteins | sample AshMeaBigSpring_FD_88675 | JGI IMG/M metagenome (GOLD analysis project Ga0114938, IMG submission 88675) | Groundwater microbial communities from Big Spring, Nevada to study Microbial Dark Matter (Phase II) - Ash Meadows Big Spring | ecosystem: Environmental > Aquatic > Deep subsurface >... | reverse complement strand
GAATAGTGAATAGTGAGGAGACGAGCACGGTCAGGTTCCAGTTCCTCGCCGCTCACTATTGGCTATTCACTACTCACTATTCGCTTCCTTCACCGATTGTACGGCATGTACTTCTTGACGATCTTGGCGTCGCTGTCGTTCAGCACCATGGTGCCCCGCGCGGAGCGGATGAACTTGGCGTGCCGTTTGATCATGCCGTGACGCTTGCCCTGGGCGGCGGCCTTCACCTTGCCCGTGCCGGTCATCTTGAAGCGCTTCTTGGCGCCGCTCTTCGTCTTCAGCTTGGGCATTTGGCTTGCTCCTTGTTGATGCGGCCCTTGCCAGCGAAACGATGGAGCCCGCTGGCGCGGCCCCGACCGGAGCGGCGGCCCGCAGCGAACGGATCGCGGGGCGCCGGCTTAAAGTCCCGATGGAGGCGTGGCCTGTTCTTGCAAACAGAATGGCGCCGCCACTGCATGCCCTGCCGGGCGGCTCGGCGGCGTTATAGGAGGGAACGGCAGGCCGTGCAACCGGTGCGGCGGGGTCCGCAGGCGGGTCCCGATGCCGCATCGCCGGCACCTGCTTTTCCGTTTTTGCGAACCTGCTAGTGTTCTGTCACAAACATTCGAGTCCCGTTTTTCTGCTTCTCCCTTCCCCCTCGACGGGGGAAGGGTCGGGGATGGGGGTGGTGCACCGGCCCATCGATCCGGGGACACCCCTCACCCTCGATCCCTCCCCCGCAAGGGGGGAGGGAAGTGGAGGGAGTGGGATGCAAATGAATGAGTCAGAACACTAGTCTCGCTCGCCGAGACCCGGAGTGCCGCCATTGCCGACCGCCCAGACCTTTCTGACGATCGAGCCGTTCGCCGATTTCGCCCGTGTCGTCGATCCGACCGTGTTCGCGCCCGTGGCGTCCGACTGCTGGCTCGGCCTGACCGACGTGACCAACTCCACCGTGGCAATCGCCAAGGGCCGCTACAAGGCGGTCAACATGGCCGGGGCATCGGTGGTCTCGGCGTTGATCAATGCCTTGAAGGGGCGGCAGTTCCCGTTCGTGTTCGGCGGCGACGGGGCGAGCTTCATCGTCGAGGCGGGCGATGCCGCAACGGCGCGCTCGGTGCTCGCCGATACCGCCGCCTGGGCGCGCGACGACCTGCACCTCGATCTCCGGGCCGCACTGGTGCCGGTCACCGCGATCCGCGAGGCCGGACGCGACCTCCGCCTCGCGCGGTTCGCGGCATCGCCCCAGGTCTCGTATGCGATCTTTTCGGGTGGAGGCCTCGAGTGGGCGGAGGGGCGCATGAAGTCCGGCGAGTTTCAGGTGGCGCCGGCCCCCGCCGGTGCGCGGCCGGACCTCACCGGCCTCTCCTGCCGCTGGGAGCCGATCCGGAGCCGGCGCGGCGTGATCCTGTCGCTCATCGCGCGGCCGGCGCCGACCGCCTCGCCCGGAGCGTTCGCGGCGACGATCCGGATGCTGCTCGACCAGCTCCGCCAGGCCGACACGCGCGAAGGCCACCCCGTGCCGATCGAAGGTCCGGGCGTGCGCTGGCCACCCGCCGGCCTCGACCTCGAGGCCCGCGCCTCGCGCGGTCGGCGGCTCCGCCTCCTGCGCAAGGCGGCGCTGCTGCCGCACACGCTGTTCGCCTATCTCGTGTTCAGGCGCGGAAAGAAGATCGGCGGGTTCGATCCCGCGCATTATCGGCGGCAGAACACGCTCAACTCCGACTACCGCAAGTACGACGACGGGCTGCGCATGACGATCGACTGCCGCGCCGAACTCGCCGACCGGATCGAGCGCACTCTTGCCGCCGCCGAGAAGGACGGCGTGCTGCGGTTCGGCACGCATCGCCAATCCGCGGCGCAGATGACGTGCATCGTGCCGTCGGTCACCGCCGACGACCATTTCCATTTCATCGACGGCGCCGACGGCGGCTACGCCACGGCAGCTCGCAAGCTCAAATAGCGGTGGGGCCGCGCGCCACTCCTCACTTGATGAAGCTCGCGTCGAAGAGATCCTCGATCTTCGGCATCTGCTTGATGACGCCGATCTCCAGCAGCAGCTCGCCGGCCTCCTTCGAGAACGCCTGCAGCTCGCCCGCGAAGAACTTCTGGTTGGCGGCCTTGTCCTGCCAGCGCAGGTACTTCGACGAGTTGGCGAACTGCTCGCCCGACTGCTTCACGTCCGCGCCCATGATCTCGTTGGACTTGGCCGGATCCTTGGCGATCTGGGCGATCGCCTCGAAGTAGCTGTCGGCAAGCGCCTTGGCCGCCTTCGGGTTCTCGGCGAGGAACTTCGGCGTGCAGCCGAAGGTATCCATCACCATCGGGTAGTCGAGCGTGGTCGCGATGATCTTGCCCTTGTCGGGCGCGGCCCTGACGGTCGAGAGGTAGGGCTCGTAGGTCATCGCCGCATCGTTCTGGCCGGCGACGAACGCCTGGGCGGCAGCGGCGGGCTCGAGGTTGACGATCGTCACGTCCTTCACGCCGAGGCCGTTCTTCTTGAGGAACCAAGCGAGCGCGAAATACGGCGCAGTGCCGGGTGCGGAGGCCGCCACCGTCTTGCCCTTGAGCTCCTTGATCGAGACGATCGAGTTGCGCACCGCCATGCCGTCGGCGCCATAGCTCTTGTCAAGCTGGAAGATCTGCTTCGTCGCCACGCCATTGGCGTTCCAGGAGATCCAGGTTTCGACCGTCGTCGCCGCGCACTGGATGTCGCCGGCGGCGATCGCAAGATGGCGGTCCTTCTGCGGGATCTTCTTGATCGTGACGTCGAGGCCGTTCTTCTTGAAGATGCCGGAGGCATTGGCGAGGGTCAACGGGGCGAAGCCGGTCCAGCCCGAGATGCCGATGCCGACCTTGGTTCCCTGCGCCTGCGCCGGCAAGGCAAAAGCGATGGTCAGCGCGCACGCGCCGAGTTGTCCGAGACGACGAGACATGAAGTCCTCCCTTGCTAGTCGTTGGACGGTAGAATAGAGGGCCGATTACGACAGCGCCAGAAGGTTGTCGATCGACCGGCCTGGGGAGTTCTCGAGATGCGCCACATGCGGCCGCGGTTCCTCGCGCTCCTTGCCATCACGTGGCTCGCGGCCGGATCAGCCGGCGCGCAATCGCCACCGGTCGAGGTCGTGCGGATCCCGCATGGAGCCATCGCGTCCGGCGTGCTGACCGGCCACCTGCTGCGGCCACGCGCGGAGTTGCCGAACCGGGGTACGGCCCGCGGTCCATTGCCGGCCATCGTGGCGTTGCACGGTTGTGGCGGGCTGTTCGCCGCCTCGGGCAAGATATCGAGCCGCCATATGGACTGGGCCGAGCGCTGGGCGGCGGCCGGCTATGTGGTGCTGCTCCCCGACAGCTTCCGCTCGCGCGGCATCGAGGCGATCTGCGAGGTGAAGGAGCGCACGGTCTTTCCGCGCGACCGTGCCCGCGACGCGGCGGTCGCGGCCGACTGGCTCGCCGCGCAACCCTTCATCGACAAGGGCCGGATCGCACTCATCGGGTGGTCGCACGGAGGATCGTCGACGCTGTGGAGCCTGTCGCAGGGCTATGCACCAAGCTCCGCGGAGTTCAAGCTGGCGATCGCCTTCTATCCCGGCTGTCGCGTGCCGCTCGCGCGGGGGCAGTGGCCGCCGCGTGCGCCGGTGACGATCCTGATCGGCGCCGCCGACGACTGGACGCCGCCCGCACCTTGCCGGACGCTCGCTGCAGCGCACACCGGTTTCCACTACGTCGAATACCCGAACGCGGTCCATGGCTTCGATGCGCCGGCCCAGCCGCGGCGGTCCCGAACCGGCATCGCCTATTCCGGACGCGGCGACGGCAAGGTCGAGGTCGGCACCGATCCGGCTGCGCGGGCCGCGGCGATCACCGAGGTGACGCGGCTGCTGGCCGAGGCTTTCGGCCGTTGACCGCGGAGGTCGCGGCGCGCCGATTCCAGTTGACGCGCGGCACGGGCCTCGGGCTCAATCACGACCGATCGATCAACCGCCCACTCGCGAGTACCCCCATGACGCGCACGCTCTTGACCGCCGCCGGCCTGCTTGCGCTCGCCGCCGCGCCCGCCCTTGCCGCCAAGAAGGACGACACCGTCCGCTTCGCCTATGATCAGGTGATCGAGAATGTCGATCCCTATTTCAACAACGTGCGCCTCGGCGTGATCATCGGCCAGTCGGTCTGGGACACGCTGATCTACCGCGATCCGGCAACCAACGAGTACAAGGGCCAGCTCGCCACGGCCTGGAAATGGATCGACGCCAAGACGCTCGAGCTCGAGCTGCGCCAGGGCGTCAAGTTCCACAACGGCGAGGAGTTCGACGCCGACGATGTCGTCTACACGCTGAACTACGTGTCCGACCCGGCCAACAAGGCGACCGGCCAGCAGAACGTCAGCTGGATCGGCAAGGCGGAGAAGATCGACAAGTTCAAGGTGCGCATCATCACCAAGCGGCCGTTCCCGGCGGCGATCGAGTACCTGACCGGCCCGATCGCGATCCACCCCAACGAGTACTACGCCAAGGTCGGCCCCAAGGGCATGAACGAGAAGCCGGTCGGCTCCGGCCCTTACAAGATCGTCGAGCACGTCATCGGCAAGACGGTGAAGCTCGAGCGCAACAAGGACTACTGGAAGGGCTCGCCGAAGACCGCAGGCACCATCGAAAGAATCGAAATCCGCATGATCCCCGACCGGCAGACGCAGGTGGCCGAGATGCTGGCCGGCGGCCTCGACCTCATCATGAGCGTGCCGGTCGAGCAGGCGCAGCAGCTCAAGGCCGCGCCGCATCTGGCTGTCACCTCGGGCGGCACGATGCGCATCGTGTTCATACTGTTCAATGTGGGTGACAATGCGCCCAACCCCGCGCTCAAGGACGTGCGCGTGCGCCGTGCCTTCGCGCATGCCATCGACAAGGAGGCGATGGCCAAGCAGCTCGTCGGCGAAGGCTCACAGGTGATCCACTCGGTCTGCTTCCCGACCCAGTTCGGCTGCACCAGCGATGGCGTGCCGCGCTACGCCTATGATCCGGCCAAGGCCAGGGCGCTGCTGGCGGAAGCCGGTTTCAAGGATGGCATCGATCTCGAGTTCACGGGTTATCGCGAGCGGCCGCAGACCGAGGCGATGGTCAACTACATGCGCGCCGCCGGCATAAAGGCGAACCTCAAGTTCATGCAGTACGCGGCGATGCGCGAGCAGCATCGCGCGCACAAGACGCCTGCCACGCACCAGACCTGGGGCTCGTTCAACCTCAACGACGCCTCCGCGTCGATTTCCCCGTTCTTCAAGGGCATCGACGACGACATGACCAAGGACAAGGAGGTCATTGCGCTGGTCGAGGAGGCCGATACCAGCGTCGACCCGGCGAAGCGAAAGGCGGCCTACCAGAAGGCGCTGGCGCTGATCGCGGAGCGCGCCTACGCGGTCCCGCTCTATGCGCTCAACACCTGGTGGATCATGAACAAGGAGCTCGATTTCAAGCCCTTCGCCGACGAGCTGCCGCGATTCTGGGAGATGAAGTGGAAGTAGGGTGGCGCGGACGCTGGGTCGCCATCACACTGCCGCGCTCAGATCACGAGTGCGCCCTTGAGCTTGGCCTCGCCCTCGGGCTCGACGTGGATCAGCACCTGCGCACCGTCGATCTCGTCTTCGAGCGCGGCCTCGATGCGGTCGCAGATGTCGTGCGCCGCCGTCACCGTCATGGTGCCCGGCACGACCAGATGAAGCTCGATGAAGGTCGCGCGGCCTGCCGTGCGGGCACGTAGGTCATGCACTTGCAGCGCGCCGCCCGCGCTCGCTGCGATCGCCCGGCGGATGGTCGCGAGGATGTCGCCGGTGACCGACTCATCCATCAGCGCGCCGACCGACTGCGCCGTGATCCGCCAGCCGGTCCACACGATGTTGACGGCGACGGCCGCGGCGAGCAGAGGATCGAGCCACGCCCAGCCGGTCGCGACGGCGAGCAGCAGACCGGCGAGCACGCCGAGCGAGGTCGCGACGTCCGTCAGCAGGTGCCAGCCGTCGGCGGCGACCGCCGGTGACTTCAGTTTGCGGCCCTGCCCGATCAGGACCCACGACCAGAGTGTATTGATCGCCGTCGCCGCGCCATTGATCAGCAGCCCCGTGAGCGGGGCCTCGATCATTCGCGGATGGTGCCAGGCGTCGTAGGCCTGATGCAGGATCAGCAGGGCGGCTGCCAGGATCAGCGCGCCTTCGATGCCGGCCGAGAAATACTCGGCCTTGTGGTGCCCGAACGGATGGCGGCGGTCGGCCGGACGGCTCGAGACCTTCACCGCAATCAATGCCAGCGCCGCGGTAATCACGTTGACCACGCTCTCGAGCGCGTCGGAGTAGAGCGCGACGGAGCCGGTGCGCAGGTAGGCCAGATACTTGACCCCCATGACAATGAGCGCCACGGCGATGCTGGCATAGGCGAGCGCGGTCAGCTTGTCGCGGGGCGTGGTCACGGGGCGTCCGGCAGCTCTTGGCGGATGCGCGGTCCCTGTCATGACCGGCGGGCCGGATCAAGCGTCCAAAGCGCCGCTGCAACATGCCAGCTTCGCCGGGCAAGCGGGATCGCCGCCGCCATGACCATATTCGCCGAGCCGAAGATCGACTGCCACAACCGCATCACCGATCCGGAGCGGTTTCTCTATCAGCCGGACGCCCCATACCGGCCGGCCCATGCCCGCGGTGATGTCGGGCCAGCCGAGCTTCCAGGCGCTGCTGGCACTCGGCTGGAGCGGTCGGGCCACGGTGAAGCCTTCAGGCTGCGGCAAGTTCAACGCCGAGCCGTTCCCGCACGCCGACACCTGGCCCTACGTGCGGGCCCTGGTCGCCGCGTTCGGCCTCGACCATTGCATCCGGGGGTCCGATTGGCCGCACCTGAAGGCCAGCCAGCACATCGACTATGGCCCGCTGCTGAAGCTCGTCGAGTGGCTGTTCCCGGACCCTGCCGACCGCGGCAGGTTGCTGTGGGAGACGCCGCGCCGCCTGTTCGGCTTCGGCCGGCACCGCTACCCGTTGAGATGACACGCCGACCAGCGGCCGGGGGCGATCTCTTTGAGCTTCGGCGCCTCCGCGCTGCATCGGGCGGTCGCGTGCGGGCAGCGCGGGTGGAAGTGACATCCGCTCGGCGGACTGAGCGGCGAGGGGATCTCACCTTCGATCGGCTTGAACGACCGCTTGGCACGGCCGACGCGCGGCACCTCGGCGAGTAGGGCCTGCGCATAGGGGTGGTTCGGCTTCGCGAACAGCTCCTCGGTCCGTGCCGCCTCGACCACGCGGCCGAGGTACATGATGACGATCCGATCGGAGATGTGCTGCACCACGCCGAGATCGTGGCTGATGAACAGATAGGTCAGGTCGAGGTCGCGGCGCAGGTCCATGAACAGGTTGATCACCTGGGCCTGGATCGACACGTCGAGCGCGGCGATCGCCTCGTCGCAGACGAGGAACTCGGGTCGGACCGCCAGCGCGCGGGCAATACCGATGCGGCTCCTCTGGCCGCCTGAGAACTGGTGCGGGTAGCGCCGCTTGAATTCCGGATCGAGCCCGACCCGCATCAGCATCTCGTCGATGTAGGCCGCTTGGTCGCGCGCGGCGACGAGGCCGTGCACCAGGGGAGCCTCGCCGACGATCGCCGCGACCCGCGCCCGCGGATTGAGCGAGGCGTAGGGGTCCTGGAAGATCATCTGCACCGCGAGCCGGGCAGCCTTGGCCTCGGCGCCGGTGAGCGTGCTGCGGTCGCGGCCCTTGAAGCGCACCTCACCCGCGGTCGGCTCGAGGATGCCGGCGATCATGCGGCCGAGCGTCGATTTCCCGCAGCCCGATTCCCCGACGAGGCCGACGACCTCGCCTCTGGCGACCGCGAGATCGACGCCGTCGACGGCGTGCACCGTTTCCTCGCGGGCGTCGGCGCCGAACCGCGCGGCGATGCGGCCGGCAAGATCGAGGGATTTCACGAACCGCTTGGTGAGGCCGCGCACCTCGATGATCGGGGCGGGCCCGGCCGTGGCCACAGCGGGCGCTCGGCTCGATGCGACAACTTTCGCGGAGGTGCCGGTCTCGGCGGTCGGGTCAGGCATGGCCGGTGACCATACCGCAAGGATCCGCGGCCTCAAACGGGCTGCCGGGGTCAGACCCGCCGGGTCTGACCCCGCGCGATCACAGCGCCGCGAGGCAAGCCTTGAACCGGATCGGCCCGCCCCAGGCCTCGAATGACTTCTCGGCGACCGAGCGGACGTGATCGGCGCCGAAGTTGCCGCCGAGCGCCGAGGCCGTGCCCTCGAGCACCAGGAACGGGATCTCCTTCGGGCTCATCGTGCCGCTGTCGAGCTTCAGCACGTCCGCGTAGGAGCGCACCTTCTCGCGGATCTGCCCCTCCTCGCCCTTCAGCGCCCAGTTCATGGCGATGCTCGCCTCGCCGAGCTTGCCGATCGGACCCGCGTCGCCGACGATGCCGTAGACCCAGCTTTCTGGCCGCTCGCCCGAGGCCGGTCGATGCGCGACCATCACGTCGCCGTCCTTGAAGCTCGCCCATCGGCCGGTGGTGCTCGACGACCACCCGTCGAACCAGTGCTTCGGCAGCACGAAGGCCGGCACCTCGTTGGCGTCGATGTAGGCGGACTGGTCGCAGCCGTCCTTGGGGCGCGCGCGCACGAGCTTGGTCATGGAGGTGAAGAAGCCTTGCGCATTCACGCACGGCTTCTCGGTCTCGAACATCCGCGCCCACCAGCCGGTGCCGCCCGGCTGCTTGCCGAGGATGTCCCAGTTGAACTTGATGCGGTGGCCGTCGGTCGGCTTCCAGTCGTTGGCGCGGATCTTCTCGTAGATCGCCGCGTAGCCGGGGTCGACCCTGATGCCGCGCTCCCCGTAGCAGCGCAGCGGCTTCGGCTTGGCGACCCACGGCAGCCAGGCGAACCAGCTCTCGGGATGGATGGCGACCACGGCATTGCAGATGAGGTTGAGCGCGCCGAGCTGGCGGTCGTCGGCGCCGATCACCTTCGAGTGGTAGGAGTTCGGCGCGCCGTCGGTGTTGACGTGGATCACGCGGCTCGCGAGCACCGCCTGGCGATTGAGCGAGTTCTCGGCGCCCTTGCCGACCAGGAAGCGGTCCTTGAGCCCGCGGAAGTCGTAGTCGACCGGCACGAGCCCGCAGGTCGCGACCGCCGCCGGGTCGGCGCCGGGCTTCGGCGCGGCTGCTGCCGTCTTTGCGCTCTCGGGCGCGGTCGTCGCGGGCTGCTCGCTGCAGGCGGCAGCGATCATCGAGGCGGCGAGCGCTGCGGCAAGGGCAGCGGTGGAGCGGAGCGGCGCCATCAGCGGTTCTCCCGTGGCAGGCGAATCGGAAAAAGCAATCGAACGGCCCTCAGTCTGGGCGGTCGCATCGGAGAGTTCAACCGGCGCACGAGCCGGACGGCGGTGCAGAGCGCGCATCGCCGCCGCCCATGGCACGGCGGCAACAGCCGGTCAGGAGCCCGCTGCGGCCGGGGCCTTGGTCGGCGAGCCCTGCGCGCCGAACCGCTTCTCGATGTAGCTCTCGACGACCTTCTTGAACTCGGCGGCGATCGCGGGGCCGCGCAGCGTTATCGCCTTGCGGCCGTCGATGAACACGGGGGCTGCCGGCTGCTCGCCGGTGCCGGGGAGCGAGATGCCGATGTCGGCGTGCTTCGATTCGCCCGGTCCGTTGACGATGCAGCCCATCACCGCGACATTCAGCCCCTCGACGCCCGGATAGCGCGACTTCCACTCCGGCATGCGCTCGCGGAGCATCGCCTGGATGTCGCGGGCGAGCTCCTGGAAAACGGTCGAGGTGGTCCGCCCGCACCCCGGGCAGGCGGCGACGATCGGCATGAACGTGCGGAGCCCCATCGTCTGCAGCAGCTCCTGCGCGGCGCGCACCTCGAGCGTGCGGTCGCCGCCGGGCTCTGGCGTCAGCGAGTAGCGGATCGTGTCGCCGATGCCCTCCTGCAGCAGGATGCCCATCGCGGCGGAGGAGGCGACGATGCCCTTCGAGCCCATGCCGGCTTCCGTCAGGCCGAGATGCAGCGCGTAGTGGCAGCGCGCCGCGAGCATCCGGTAGACCGCGATGAGGTCGGGCACTGCCGACACTTTCGCCGATATGATGATGCGGCTCGCAGCGAGGCCGATCTTCTCCGCGCGCGCCGCCGAGCCGAGCGCCGACTGCACGATCGCCTCGTGCACCACCGCACGCGCGTCCTTGGGCGAGGCACTCTTCGCGTTCGCATCCATCAGGTGGGTGAGCAGTTCCTGGTCGAGCGAGCCCCAGTTGACGCCGATGCGCACCGGCTTGGCGTGCGCGAGCGCCAGCTCGATGATCGCGGCGAACTGGCGGTCCTTCTTGGCCTTGAAGCCGACGTTGCCCGGGTTGATGCGGTACTTGTCGAGCGCCTCCGCGCAGCCGGGGTGCTCGGCGAGCAGCGTGTGACCGTTGTAGTGGAAGTCGCCGACCAGCGGCACGCCGACGCCGCGCCTGGCGAGCAGATCGCGGATGCGCGGCACGGCGGCGGCCGCCTCGGGGCGGTCGACGGTCACGCGCACGAGCTCGCTGCCGGCACGCGCAAGGGCCTCGACCTGGGCCGCGGTGCCTTCGGCATCGGCCGTGTCGGTGTTGGTCATCGACTGCACGACGATCGGCGCAGCCCCGCCGACCGTCACGCCGCCGACGTCGACGCCGACCGATGCGCGTCGCGCCCGCCGTAGCTCTGTGGCCTCCGTCATGTCTCTCCCTCGCGTCCCGAGAGCGCCGACGCCACCAGCGCGCCTGCGGCCATCGCGGCGAGCGCCAGCACGATCGCCGGGCCGCCCGGGACGTCGAGCTTATACGACAGGGCGAGACCCGCGACGACCCCGGCCGCCGCTATGGTCGCCGCCAGCGCGGCCATCCGCTCGGGTGTCGCCGCGAAGGGGCGCGCCGCGACCGCCGGCATGATCAGAAAGGCGATGACGAGGAGGATGCCGACGATCTTCATGGCGACCGCGACCGTGACCGCCAGCAGCAGCACGAAAATGCCCTTTATCCGGTCCCGGTCGACCCCTTCCGCCGCCGCGAGCTCGTCGTGCACCGCGATCGCGAGCAGCGGCTGCCAGAGGCGCCAGAGGACGGCGAGCACTCCGGCGCCGCCCACTGCGATCCATACGAGGTCGTCGGCCGCGACCGCGAAGATGTCGCCGAACAGATAGCCCATCAGGTCGATCGATGGCCCGCGCATCAGCGCCGTCGCGATGATGCCGAGTGCCAGCGCCGCATGGGCGAGAAGACCGAGCAGCGCATCCATCGGCACGAGCCGCTGGCGCGAGAGCGCCACGAGCAGCAGTGCGACGACGGCGGCGACGGCCATCGCCGCGGCGGTCAGGTTGATCTGCAGCAGCAGGCCGAGCGCGATGCCGATGAGGCTCGCCTGCGCGACCGTCTCGCCGAAGTAGGCCATGCGCTGCCAGACGACGAAGCAGCCGAGCGGCGCGGCGACGAGCGCGAGGCCGAGGCCGGCGAGAAGCGCGCGCAGGAGAAACGGCTCGATCACGGCTTCGGCTCGGCGCTGTCGGCGTGCACGGGCGCTCCGGTGAGGTCGTGCGCGTGGTCGTGGCGGTGGCTGTAGATCGCGAAGGCGCGTTGGGCCTCCGCGCCGAACAGGCGGGCGTATTCCGGGTGCTGGGCGACGGCGTCGGGAACGCCGTGGCAGCAGACGTGCCGGTTGACGCAAACGACACGGTCGCTCGCCGCCATCACGACATGCAGGTCGTGCGAGACGAGCAGCACACCGAGCCCGCGCTCGTCCCGCAGCCGGCCGATCAGCGTGTAGAGCTCGGCCTCGCCCGCGTAGTCGACGCCGCGCACCGGCTCGTCGAGCACGAGCAGATCGGGTGTGCGCATCAGGGCACGGGCGAGCACGACCCGTTGCAGCTCGCCGCCCGACAGCGCACCGAGCTGGAGGTCGCGGGCCCGGCCGGCGCCGACCTCGTCGAGAACCCGGCCGAGATCATCGGGCCGCTGGGGCCGGCCGAGCATGAGGAACCGGGCGACGGTCATGGGGATGCTGCGGTCGACATCGAACCGCTGCGGTGCATAGCCGATCCTGAGGCCGGGTGCGCGCCGGACCTCGCCGCGGTCCGGAGCCTCGAGCCCGAGCAGCAGCCTGACGAGCGTCGTCTTGCCGGCGCCGTTCGGCCCGATCAGCGTGACGATCTCGCCGCGGGCGACGTCGAGGTCTACGCCTTCGACGATCGTGCGCCGGCCTCGCGCGAGCCAGAGCCCGCGCGCCGAGACCAGGGCATTCTCGGCGAACGGGCCTGGCGTCGCCGGGGCGTGATGCTGATGGGGATGGTCGCACGCCGCATCATCCGCATGATCGTGCCCGTGATGGCGATGGGCATCCGTGTGGGTCCTGCTGGTCACGACTGAGCCCGGCAATGGCGGCACACGCCGCTGATCTCGACCACGGTCTGGCGAGGCACGAACGCGGCGGCGTCGACCGCCGCCACCATCTCCCGGAACACGCTCGTGCCGTCGACCTCGGCGACCCGGTGGCAGGTCTCGCAGGCGAGCACCAGCTTAGGATGCGCCTCGGCGTGCGACGTGTGACAGGCGAAAAACGCGTTGCGGCTCTCGAGTCGGTGAATCACGCCGGCTGCGATGAGCGCGTCGATCGCGCGGTAGACCGAGATCGGCGCCAGCCGGCCGCCCTTCCTGGCGAGCCGGTCGAGCACGTCGTAGGCGCCGACCGCATGGTGCGAGGCAGCGATCTCCTCGAACACCCGGCGACGCAGCTCGGTGAGCCGCAGGCCCTGCGCCTCGAATGCGCGCTCCGCCCGCGCCACTGCGGAGCCGAAGCAGGTCCGGTGGTCGTGCTCGGGTGTGGGGAACGACGGGTTCGCCGCGGCGCGGTGGCTCGGATCCTTGGGCATCGCTCGAGGCTCGATCTGGCGTGGCACGCACGGGCTGTCTTGGACTTGGTATAACATTACATAGCGCCGTCCCCGCCGCACCGCAATGACGCCCCGCCCGACTACCCCATTTCGCCACGTTTTCGTGGTCAAGAGGGCCAGGATCAGTCAAGCGCGCGACCAGATAGTCGCGTTCGGCCAATGGTTTGGCCGATGCCGGGCCGTTCGAGGCCACGCCATGAGCACCACGCCACCGCAAGCCTACATCATTGCCGCCCGGCGCACCGCGCTCGGCCGGGTCGGAGGACTTCACCGCAACCGCCGGCTCGAGAACCTTACCGCCCCGGTCATCGAGGCCGCGCTCGGGGATGCCCGCATCGCCGCCGCCCGGGTCGAGGAGGTCTATCTCGGCAACAGCACGGCGGGCGGCAATCCGGCGCGGGTCGTGGCGCTCGCCGCGGGTCTGCCGGAGACGGCCGCCGCGCTCACGGTCGACCGCCAGTGCGGCTCGGGCCTCGATGCGATCCTGCTCGCCGTCCGCGCCGTCGCCGAGGGTGGCGTCGAGATCGCGGTCGCGGGCGGCGCGGAAAGCCTCTCGACCGCGCCCTGGCGCATCGCCAAGCCGAAGAGCCTCTATCAGATGCCGCATTTCATCGGGCTGGAACCGGCCGGAACCGATGCGACCGACGAGCCGCAGTCGTTCGAAGCATCGGAATGGCTCGCTCGCCGGCTCGGCCTCAGCCGCACCGCGCAGGACGCCTACGCGGCGAAGTCGCATCTGCGTGCGACCCGCGCCCGCGAGGCGCGCCGCTTCGTCGGCGAGATCGTGCCGCTGCGCGCCAACGCGGACGAGGCGCGCGACGAGAGCGTGGTCGCGGCCGATCCCGGCGCACTCGCCGAGGCCACGCCCTTCCTGCCGCCCGACGGCACGCTGACTACCGCCAACACCAGCGCGCTGCATGACGGCGCGGCGTTCGTCGTGGTCGTCTCGGAGGCTGTCTGGCGCGAGCTCGGCGAACCGCCGGCGCTGCGACTCGTCTGTGCCGCGGCCCACGGCGTGGCACCGGCGGAGGAGGCGGCGGCGCCGATCGCCGCGGTGACCAAGCTCTTTGGCCGGCTGCACGGCTTCGACCGAGCGGCAATCCGCGCCATCGAGATGAGCGAAAGCTCGGCCGCCCAGGCGATCGCCCTCGCCGATGCGCTCGGCCTCGACGACAACGTGCTCAACGCCGACGGCGGCGCGGTCGCCCGCGGCCACCCGCTCGGAGCCTCGGGCGCCGTGCTGGTCGTGCGGCTGTTCAGCCGCATGGTCCGAACGAAGGACAAGGAGCCGCCGCGCCACGGCGTCGCCGTCCAAGGCACCATCGGCGGCCTCGGTCTCGCGGCCCTCCTCGAGCGAGCCTGACCGGCGTCATCCCCCATCGCGTGTGAAAAACTGTCCTGCGTCCCTTCCCTTGGCCTCCCGTTGACCATAAATTGGCGGTGAGGCGGATTGCCTGCGGCGGCGGCGAAAGTTTTTCCTGAAATCGCCCAACTCTCGCCGCACGGGGGCCGCCCGGCCTGAGCAGGATGCCACAAGAGTTCGTGCGCCTTGTCGCGAGGCTCTCGCGACCCGGTGCGAATGCGCAGGACATTCAGCAGCACGGATGCTGCATCGGCTTTCGCGGGGAGAGAGACGGATGGGCGTCGATGTGAAGGCCGGGGCCGACATGGTCCTCGCGAGCCTGCCCGGACCTGAGACGATCGCGAAGCTCGGCCCGCTCGCCGGCCAGATCACCTTCTTTGCGGCCATCGTCGCCGTCGTGCTGGCCGCCTTCTCGCTGACCAGGATGGGCAAGCGCGCCTGGCGCACCATCGAGGAAACGGTCTTCTCGAACTGGCGGCTCGCCTTGCTCGGTGCGACCGGCATCGTGCTGTCGATCGCCTCCGGCTACACGACCTGGGATGGGATGCGCAACTTCACCGGCGAGGCCGTGCTCTCGCTGATGGTGACGTTCGGCATCCAGGGCGTGATGTTGATCGTCGCCTGGCTGATCGGGGAGAGCTTCGCGACAGGGATGAACGAGCGGGCGCCGGACGGCACGATGCGCCGCGGCGGCGCCGACGCCGTGATCGGCATGCTGCTGGCGCTCGCGCTGACGACGGTCGTGTTCCTGTGGATCCTGAAGCAGACGGGCGCGGCGACCTGGACCACCTCGGCACTGCCGAGCTTCGACGTGACCAAGTTCACCGATGTCGCGATGTATTTCGCGATGGGCGTGATCCTGATCGCAGTGATCGCACTCAATCGGAAAACCGATCTCGCACTTCCCTACGTCCAGTCGACGCGGGTGATGATCAAGAACGCCATGCTGTGGGTGATGTTCCTCGCCTGCATGGCGACCTCGGTGTTCTTCTCCTTCGACAGCCTGTTCACCGCTATCTTCCCGCAGAGCGAGCGCCAGCGCGCCGCGGAGCTGCGCGCCCAGAACCAGGTTGCCGGTATCGTCGCCGACATCGGCACGACGATCGAGGCGCGCAGCTTCACCGCGCGCGACGAGCTCTTCAACTCCAAGGGCTGGGCGGCCTACGAGGCCAATCTCGTCGGACTGGCGCGCGCCTCGCAGGGAGCAGAGCGCGAGATCGAGCAGTATTTCGTGCAGCAGATGGAGGCGCGCCGCTCGGCGATCGCCCAGCAGCAGGAGCGCATCGCGTCCGCGACCAGCGGGCAGGCGGGTCTGGTCTCGCGCAAGCTGTCGCTCACCGACGAGCTCTCGCGCATCAAGGGCGAGCGGCCGGGCCTTGCCGGCGAGCTTGCCGAGAAGAAAACCGAGCTCGACAACCGCGCCAAGGGCGTCGACGCCAAGCGCGTCGAGGCGATGGCCGAGGAGAAGGGGGCGGAAGGAACGCTCAAGGTCGGCAAGGGCCAGGTCTACCGCCAGCGCATGGACGAGCTCGGCAAGCTCCAGGACGCCTACAAGATCCAGGAGGAGCGGGTCCGCGACGCCCAGAAGCGGCTCGGCGGAGTGGATACGCGCATTGCTCAGATCGAGCGCGAGCTCGCCTCGGTGGACGGCGACCTCGCCAAGCTCAAGGGCGAGGCGCAGACCGCCGAGCAGCGCATCAAGGCATCGCAGGAGAGCCAGACCGGACTCGAAGGCCCCAAGGTCGATCCGGCGCGCGTGCGCAATGCGTTCGAGGTGGCCCGGGCCGAGTTCCGTCAGGCGCCCGACGTCGAGCGGCTCGGCGCACTGCAGAGCCGCTGCACGCAGCTGCTCAACGCCATGGCCTCGACGCCGGCGACGCGCGAAAGGGTGCGGGCGATCGACTGCGATCCGAAACAGGCGGCGGAGGCCGCGGGCCTGCTGTTCGCGCTGCAGTCCGGCAGCAAGGTATTCGACACGGCGTGCGCCGGTGGCGACAAGCTCAACGCCCAGAAGACCGCCGACGATCTCTTCGGTTTCGCCAGGAAGTGCCTCGCGGACTCAGGGCTCCCGAGCAAGGAGACCGACCAGCTCCGCACCAGGGTCAATTCGATCGAGCTCGCGCGCGACGACAAGGCGCACCGCTTCGTCGTCACCTGGAACGCCTTCAACGACGGCAACCGGCTCGCCTATCTCGCCCTCGCGATCGCAATCGCCATCGATGCGCTGGTGTTCATGTCGGGCCTGTTCGGCGCCAACGCGGTGCGCTCGCCGCTCTCCGAGATCCCGCGCGAGGTCGGGCGGAGTGCCGCCCAGCTCGAGGCGATCATCGATACGGCGCTGATGCCGCACACGTTCGATACGGCGCGGCTGGCGCTCGCCGCCATGCGCCCGTCGACGCCCCGCGACGGCTTCATGGCGCGCGTGACGATCGACCCTGCCGATGCCCATGCCGAGGATCTCGCGCGCGTGCTGAATGCCGGCGCGACGATCGGCGCGGTGCGCCACTACGGCTCGCACGAGCACATCTACGAGATCCGGGCGGAGCTGTTCGAGTATCTCTCCACCGTCGCCAAGCGCGCGTTCGTGTCGAGCAAGGACCACGTCGACCTCGCCGAGCTCGAGAAGACCGTGTCGGTATCGCTGCTGCCCGATGTCGTGCTCGGTGCCGAGACCGTTCTGCACTACATCCACCCGATCGAGGGCAAGCCGACCATCCTCGAGCAGGTCGGCCTCAAGGGCCCGCACGGCTTCACCGGCGAGATCAGGCTCGATGAGGTCGAGGCCGCGCACAAGTGGATCGTGCGGGGCGCGCTCAACGCCGGCGCGACGCTCGCGCGGGTCCAGCGCGCGACGGCTGGGCACTACTATGTGCACGGCGACCTCTACAAGACGCTGCTCCGCATCCGCGCGCGCACGCTCGGCTCGAGCCCCGCCGCGCTCCGCGGCGGGATGCTCGGCGAGGCGCGCGCGGCGATCGGCACGGCCGCCGGCCAGCCGCAGCAGAACGTGCTGCCCGCGCCTCAGTCCGCCGATGCGGCCGCTCCCGTCGCGGCCTACATCCCGCCGCTCGCGCGCGCGGTCGAGGCGGCGCCGGGTTTGTCCTTCGACGAGGAGGTGCTGCGCTGGCACTACTGGTCGCGCATGGTCTCCGCGCTCGGCCTATCGCCGGAACAGACATCGGAGCATCTGAACACACCGGCGGTGCGCGAGAGCCTGGACCTCGTTTCGAGCGCACTCGCCCACCACGCCGCGGGCAACCAGCGCCTGCGCAAGCTGATCAAGCGCCACGAGGACGACCAGGCCGATCCGCTGTCGGCGGAGTATTCGATCCTGGTGCGTGACATCCAGGGCGACCAGCGCAAGCGCGACGTGCTCGACCAGGTCAACAGCGACATCGACAACGCGTTGCCGTTATTGATCTTGTTTCCCGGCAACGGCCTGCTCGAGTACCTGACGAGCGAGCTCGAGCGGGCGGCGCAGTCCGACGACGGGCTCGCGCGCGGCGAGCAGGCGCTGCTCGACCGCATCCGCGAGGCGAACCGGCTCGTCTCGGCCGGCAACCTCGGCGACGCCAACCACTGGCGCCAGATCGCCGCCGCGCTCAACGGCGTCGTGCCGTTCCCGCACGCCCAGCACGGTGGCCGCGCGCGCACCTGATCGACACGCGGCCGGCCGCGCCGGTCCGCCGTGACGATCCTAACGGTCGCGGTCGTCGCGGCGGGCGGCACCAGCGCCCGCACGCAGCACGCGGGCGACGAGCCACACCGGCACCACGACCACCGCGCCGATCAGCAGGTAGTGGAACAGCCACTCGAACGCGCCGAAGCCCATGTCGTAGATGCGCCGCGCGAGCAGCTCGAGATGGTAGAAGAGGTTGCGCGGCGAGATGCCGAGCGCCGACATCACGATGCCGACCACGATCGATAACAGCACGAGGCGGACGATCACCGCGAGCGGGTTGCCGCCGAAGAAGCTGCCGCGATCCATCACCTGTCTCCCTGCCCGGCCACCGGAGCGGGGTCGTCGCGATGCGCCGGCGGCCGTGATGGCACGTATCACGTCTCCCGCGGCGCCGGGAAGCGCACCGCCGCGGCCGGCGATATTGCCTACGATCCGGCTTTGCCTTAAGCCGCGACGGAACGGCGCGGAGGTGTGCTTGCGATGATCATCGCCATCGACGGCCCGGCCGCCTCGGGAAAGGGCACGCTGGCCAAGCGGGTCGCCGCGCACTTCGGCCTCGCCTGCCTCGACACGGGGCTGCTCTACCGCGCGGTCGCCCGCGACGTTCTGGCGCGCGGGGCCTCCCTCGAGGACGAGCGGGTCGCCGCCGCGGTCGCGCGCACGCTCGATCCCGCGAGCCTCGACGATCCGAGCCTCAGGCTGCCGGGCGTCGGTGATGCCGCCTCGGTCGTCGCCAGGCTGCCGACGGTGCGCAAGCAGCTCCTCGAGTTCCAGCGAGATTTCGCGCGCCAGGAGCCGGGCGCCGTGCTCGACGGACGGGATATCGGCACGGTCGTCTGCCCGGACGCGGACGTGAAGATCTTCGTCACCGCCGACCTCGAGGTGCGGGCGCGGCGGCGCACCGAGGAGCTGTTGAAGCGCGGCGAGCCGGTCACCTACGAGCGGGTGCTCGAGGTCATCCGCCGCCGCGATGAGCGCGATTCAGGCCGCGCCGATGCGCCGATGAGGCCGGCTGCGGATGCCCACTTGATCGACACCACGCATCTCGATATAGAGGCCGCATTCGACGTCGCGGTCGGATTGATCAAGAGGAAGATCAGCCAATCGGGCGCCCCTTGAAGGGGCTTCCAAATTCGAGTTGGCGGGCACTCCATCCACGCGCGGCGCGAGCCGAAATCAACTTCCCATGATGCCCGGGCCGGCAGGCGCACGCACGCGTCCCGCGTGTGACACCGGGCTCGACCAACCCGCGGGGGCCGCCTGGCCACTCCGCATGCAGCCGCTTGAAGGAGCAAGAATGTCGAAACCGCAGACCTCGAAGGACTTTTCTCCCTCGCGTGACGAGTTCACCGCGATGCTCAACGAGACCCTGTCGGGCGACGTGTCCTACGAAGGTAACGTCGTGAAGGGCCGCATCGTTGCGATCGAGAAGGAGATGGCGATCATCGACGTCGGGCTCAAGATGGAAGGCCGCGTCGCGATGCGCGAGTTCGGCGTTGGCGGCAAGCCCGCCGAGCTCAAGGTCGGCGACGAGGTCGAGGTCTATCTCGAGCGCATCGAGAATGCGATGGGCGAGGCGGTGCTCTCGCGCGACAAGGCGCGGCGCGAGGAGAGCTGGACGCGGCTCGAGAAGCAGTTCGAGAAGGGCGAGAAGGTCACCGGCGTGATCTTCAACAAGGTCAAGGGCGGGTTCACCGTCGATCTCGACGGCGCCGTCGCGTTCCTGCCGGGCTCCCAGGTCGATATCCGCCCGGTGCGCGACATCGGCCCGCTCATGCACCAGCAGCAGCCGTTCCAGATCCTGAAGATGGATCGCCGCCGCGGCAACATCGTCGTCTCCCGCCGCTCGGTGCTCGAAGAGAGCCGCGCCGAGCAGCGGACCGAGATCGTCGCCCGCCTGCAGGAAGGCCAGGTGATCGACGGCCTGGTCAAGAACATCACCGACTACGGCGCGTTCATCGACCTCGGCGGCATCGACGGCCTGCTCCACGTCACCGACATGGCGTGGCGCCGCGTCAACCACCCCTCCGAGATCGTCAACGTCGGCGACACGGTGAAAGTGCAGATCGTGCGCATCAACCCGGAAACGCAGCGCATCAGCCTCGGCATGAAGCAGCTGCAGTCGGATCCGTGGTCCGGCATCGAGGCCAAGTATCCGATCGGCGGCAGGTTCAAGGGCACGGTCACGAATATCGCCGACTATGGCGCGTTCGTGGAGCTCGAGCCCGGCGTCGAAGGCCTCATCCACGTCTCGGAGATGAGCTGGACCAAGAAGAACACGCATCCGGGCAAGATCGTGTCGACGAGCCAGCAGGTGGACATCCAGGTCCTCGAGGTCGACCCCAACAAGCGCCGCATCAGCCTCGGGCTCAAACAGACGCAGGACAACCCGTGGGATGCGTTCATATCGGCGCATCCGAAGGGCTCGGTCATCGAGGGGCCGATCCGCAACATCACCGAGTTCGGCCTGTTCGTCGGCCTCGACAACGGCATCGACGGCATGGTGCACCTCTCCGATCTCGACTGGAATCGCTCCGGCGACGAGGTGATCAAGGAGTACAAGAAGGGCGACCCCGTGAAGGCGGTGGTGCTCGACGTCGACAGCGCGAAGGAGCGCATCTCGCTCGGCATCAAGCAGCTCGGCGGCGATCCGCTCGACTCGCTCGCCAAGTTCAAGAAGGGCGACGCGGTGACCTGCGAGGTCGTGGCGGTGCAGGAGAACGGCATCGAGGTGAAGCTTGCCGGTTCCGACATCACCTGCTTCATCAAGCGCTCGGACCTGTCGCGCGATCGCGCCGAGCAGCGGCCGGAGCGCTTCACCGTCGGCCAGAAGGTCGACGCGGCGGTGATCGGCGTCGAGAAGGCCTCGCGCCGGATCACGGTGTCGATCAAGAGCCTGGAGATCGCCGAGGAGAAACAGGCCGTCGCGCAGTACGGCTCGTCGGATGCCGGCGCCTCGCTCGGCGACATCCTCGGCGCGGCGTTCAAGAAGCGCGAGGGCAGCGACAAGGCCTGAAGCCGTCCGCCTCCGATATCGATGGCGAAGCCACCAATGGGCCTCAGTGCATTACTGGGACACAGATATCCGGCATTGCGGACAATGCCAGAACATGGCGCAGTCACGTAAGTGATGAGCAAGAGCCGCTCACGGCTCCCTTGCGCGGGGTAGATTGTTGGTCTCAAAATGTGACGGGTCTCGAACGCCGGCCCGGTCGTGCGCGTGTCGATGGCAGTGATGGGCCGGCATCCGAAACCGGCTCACTATCCGACCTGAGAGACCGGACCTGCCTCCCGCTACCTGCCCTTGTCCCGTGCTGACAGCGTCCGCAGCCGCAGCGCATTGAGCTTGATGAAGCCCTGCGCATCCTTCTGGTCGTAGGCGCCCTGGTCGTCCTCGAAGGTGACCAGCGTCGAGGAATAGAGCGACTTGTCGCTCGCGCGCCCGACGACGATGACGTTGCCCTTGTAGAGCTCCAGCGTCACCTCGCCCTCGACGTGCTCCTGCGACTTGTCGATCAGCGCCTGCAGCATCTCGCGCTCGGGCGAGAACCAGAAGCCGAAGTAGATCAGCTCCGCGTAGCGCGGCATGAGGTCGTCCTTCAGGTGCATCGCGCCGCGGTCGAGCGTGATGCTCTCGATGGCGCGATGGGCGACGTGCAGGATCGTGCCGCCGGGCGTCTCGTACACGCCGCGCGACTTCATGCCGACGAAGCGGTTCTCGACGAGGTCGATACGGCCGATACCGTTGTCGCGGCCGAGGTCGTTCAGCGCCTTCAGCAGCGTCGCCGGCGAGAGCCTGCGGCCGTTGAGCGACACCGCATCACCCTTGGCGAAGCCGATCCTGATCGTCGTGACCTTGTCCGGCGCGGTCATCGGCGAGATGGTGCGCTGGTAGACGATCTCCGGCGCCTTGTTCGCCGGCTCCTCGAGCACCTTGCCCTCGGAGGAGGAGTGCAGCAGGTTGGCGTCGACCGAGAACGGCGCCTCGCCCTCTTTGTCCTTGGGCGTAGGGATCTGGTGCTGGCGGGCGAAGTCCAGGAGGTCGGTGCGGCTCTTGAACGCCCACTCGCGCCACGGCGCGACGATTCTGATGCCGGGCTCGAGCGCATAGTAGGTCAGCTCGAACCGCACCTGGTCGTTACCCTTGCCGGTCGCGCCGTGACAGACCGCGTCGGCGCCGACCTTTCTCGCGATGTCGATCTGCTTCTTGGCGATCAGCGGCCGCGCGATCGAGGTGCCGAGCAGGTAGACGCCCTCGTAGAGGGCGTTCGCCCGGAACATCGGGAACACGTAATCGCTGACAAATTCCTCGCGCAGGTCCTCGATGAAAATGTTGGATTTCTTGATGCCGAGCATCTCGGCCTTCCTGCGCGCCGGCGCCAGCTCCTCGCCCTGGCCGAGGTCGGCGGTGAAAGTCACCACCTCGGCGCCGTAGCTCTCCTGCAGCCACTTCAGGATGATCGAGGTGTCGAGGCCGCCGGAATAGGCGAGCACGACCTTCTTGATCCGCCTGGCTCCGGCCGCACCGGCGCTCGCTCCCGTCCTGGTCGCCATCGTGCTCGTCCTCGAGGTTCTGTGTGTGTGTGTGTGTGCTGGATGCCGTCTCGCGGCCGCACTATAGGCAATGCGGCTCGTGCGGCAAGCGGCGGGGCCGTCACCGGCGCTGATCGAACCGCCGGCCGACGAGCGCGCTCGCGATGTTGATCTTCTGGATGTCGATGGCGCCGCCGGCGATGCCCCAGCCCCAGGCGTCGCGCAGCCGCTGCTCGGCCGGAAACTGCTTGGAGTAGCCGTAGCCGCCCATCAGCTGCAGCGCGTGGCCGGTCACCTCCCGCACCATCTCGTTGGCGAAGCACTTGGCGATCGAGCTGTCGGCGATCGAAGGAAAGCCCTGCTCCGCCCGGCCGACCGCGCGGTGGATCAGCAGCCGCGCCGCCTCGACCTTCATCGCCATCTCGGCGAGCTTCAGCTGCACGGCCTGGAACTCGACCAGCGGCTTGCCGAACTGGCGGCGCTGCTCGACATAGGCGAGCGTGTCGGCGAGGGCACCCGCGGCGAGGCCCAGGCACATCGTGGCATTGCCGCAGCGCTCGAGGTCGAACGCCTCCATCAGTTTCGGGAAGCCGCCGGCCGGCACGATCAGGTGGTCCTCGGGCACCTCGACGTTGGCGAAGTGGATGTCGGCGGTGGTCGTGCCGCGAAATCCCATCAGCTCCTCTCTCGCGCCGAACGAGAGCCCTTTCGTGGCGGCCGGCACGTAGACCGCGCCGATGCCCTTGGCGCCGGCCGCCGCGCCGATGCGGCAGTAGGTGACGTAGCCGTCGGCGGTGCCGGCGCCCGTGCACCAGCGCTTGGTGCCGTTGACGACGATGCGGCCGCCGCTGATCTCGGCGCGCGTGGTGAGGTCGGTCAGCGCCGTGCCGGCGTCGGGCTCCGACATGGCGACGGCGGCAACCACCTCGCCGGCGGCGACCTTCGGCAGCACGGCGCGCTTCAGGCTCTCGGTGCCGAACCGCTCGACCGCCTTGATCGGGCCGACCGCGCTCTCGAAGATCGGGAAGGCGATCGCCGGGTGGATCTTCGCGAACTCCTCGAGCACCAGGATCGCCTCGAGATTGCCGAGGCCGAGCCCGCCGTACTCCGTCGCCATGTTGACGCCGAGAAAACCCATCTCGGAATACCGCCTCTTCCAGGCGCGCGAGAGCGGCTGGTTGGCGGCCTCGACCTCGCGGACGACGGGCCGCATCTCCTTCTCGGCGAAGGCCCGCGCGGTCGCCTGCAGAGCCCGCTGCTCCGCCGTCAGCTCGAAATCCATGGGCGCTCCTCCTCGGCGCGTACGGGGTCGGGCCCCGACCCCACGACAATCATAGTGCCCGGGGAACTGACCCCGTCAATCCGATCGGGAGGGCAGACCCCGGGTGGCAGTTGCCATGGGCCGGCACCCGACCGTAACATCGCGGGATCCACCCACCGATCAAGGAGCGGCCATGACCGGCACCCTCGCCTCCGAGCTTGCCCCGACCGGCGTGCTGCGGGCCGGCATCAATCTCTCCAACTTCCTGCTGGTGACCGGCAAGACCGCATCCGGCGATCCGGTCGGCGTCGCCCCCGACATGGCGGCCGAGATCGCGCGCCGGATCGGCGTGCCGGTGACGTACGTCACCTACAAGACACCGGGCGAGCTCGCCGACATGGCCGGCAAGGGCGCCTGGGACATCGGCCTCATCGGCGCCGAGCCGCAGCGGGCCGAGACGATCGCCTTCACCCCGGCCTACTGCGAGATCGAGGCGACCTACCTCGTGCCGGCCGGCTCGCCGATCGGGACGCTCGCCGATGTCGATCGCCAGGGCATCCGCATCGCGGTCACCGGCCGCAGCGCCTACGGCCTCTGGCTCGACCGCAACATCAAGCACGCCGAGCTCGTGCGCACCGACACGCTCGACAGCTCGTTCGACACGTTCGTCGCGGCTAGGCTCGAGGCGCTGGCCGGACTGCGCCCGCGGCTGCTCACCGACGTCGCGAAGCTCCCCGGCGCGCGCATTCTCGATGGCCGCTTCACCACGGTCCAGCAGGCGGTCGGCACCGCGCCGGCG
>Ga0114938_1000692_pt1 | contig 24691 bp, 22 predicted proteins | sample AshMeaBigSpring_FD_88675 | JGI IMG/M metagenome (GOLD analysis project Ga0114938, IMG submission 88675) | Groundwater microbial communities from Big Spring, Nevada to study Microbial Dark Matter (Phase II) - Ash Meadows Big Spring | ecosystem: Environmental > Aquatic > Deep subsurface >... | reverse complement strand
GCCGCGCCGGCCCTCTGCACGGACAACGCGGCGATGATCGCCTTCGCCGCCCTGCTGCGCCATCTCGCCGGCGAATGCTCGCCGCTCGCGGAGGACATCCATCCCAATCTCCCGCTCGTCCAGGCCGCGGGGCCCGGAACGCAGGTGACCCAGGGCTGACGCATCAAGACTTCTTCAGCCGCAAAAAGTCGAAAAACGGGCGTAAAACTCCGATAAGATCCCTTGATTCAAGGCCCGGAGAGTCATTCAGGGCGACGGTCCATGGCGGTTTTCGCCAAGCCCGAAATCAATCACCCCATGCAATTCCAGTTTTTGCGTGTTCTTGTCCTTTTTGCGGCTGAAAAATCTTCGCCTGATTTTGACGCGTCGGCTCTGCGCGGGCGCCCGGCCCGGATTGACACCGTGAATCCGACGGCTCATCTTCCGCCCCATGGTTTCCGACAAGCCGCAAGTCACACAGGGCGTGAGGATGCCCGTGTTTCCTGTGGCGTGCTGGAGTCTCGGGTTGATGGCCTTCGTCCAGCTTCTGGTGGCCGGTATGGCGTTGGCGACGCGCTTCGAGGAATCCCGCGAGGTGCGGATCATCGAAAAGGAGGTGCCGAAGCCGGTGGTGGTGCGGGTGCCTGGTCCGGCTCCGGCCGGCGAGCCCTCGGTGGTTTCGCGGCCGCCCCTGCCGCCTGCCCCGCCGGAGCCCGAGGTCCCGGAGGTGAAGCCGACTCCGCTGGCCACGCCCCGGGTGGCCGATCCGCGGTCCGAGCGCATGGTCAACGAGGCGCGGGAGGCGCGCGTGGCGGGCGACATGGGACGGGCGATCGTAAAGTTGGAGGAGGCCTTGGAGCAATCGCCGGAGGATCCCAGCGTGCATTACGAACTCGGCCTGGTGCATGAGCAGATGGGCGTCTTCGACACCGCGGCGGCGCATTACGAAAAGGTCTTCCAGATGGGCGTCTCAGGTGCCGGTTCACTCTACGCGCTGGCGGCCGCCAAGCTGCGCGACGGCTTCCAGCAGGCGGACGCCATGCTCGGCAAGCTCGCTCTCGGGCGGGTCCGGATTTTCAACGATCCGAAACATGAGGGTGGGCAGCAGGTCATCCTGACCATCCCGGTGCAGAAGGCTCCGGCGGATGAGATCGATGTCGCGGAAATCGCGGTGTCGGTGATTTTTTTCAATCGAAACACCAAGGGTGAGATCCTGCAGCTTGAGGACAAATCGTGGGTGACCGAGCGGTGGGTGACCCTGCCCTTCGATTGGGCCGGCGGCGAGGAGAGCCTGCGGATGACCTATGTGATTCCCCGGCAGGATGTGCAGACCGAGCACTTGTTCGGCGCGCGGACCTATTACGGGCAGGTGGTCTCGCTGCTTTACAAGGGCGAGGTCCTCGATGTGCAGGCGTGGCCGCGCGATCTGGCGGCGAGGATTCCGAAAGCACCCGCAGCAGGGCAGGGAAGCCCGCTGCCGCCCGATTTCCAGGATTCGCTGCCGCCCGATTTCGATCCGGAGGTGGGCGTGCTTCCCTCCCTCCCCGAGTAGGTTTTCCCCGAGTTGCTCCACGCCCATGAATCCCGCTTCCGAAGACCGCCGACTCGGTGAATACCGCTTGAAGGAACTGATTTCCGAAAACCCGCGCACCCTCACCTGGCTGGCGGAGCAGGTATCCGTGGCCCGCCGTGTGCTGGTGGACGAGCTAAGGCCGGAATGCTCCGACCAGCGCGACGCCTTTCTCGCCGACATCCGGGCCAAGGCCGCGGTCGAGCACCCGTTGATCGGATCGGTGTATGAGGCCGTCGCGGAGCCCGGTCAGTGTTTCTTCGCCCACGAACTGCTTCCCGGCAGCTCCCTTGAGGAAAGGCGGAACGCCGGAGCGGCCCTCAAACCGGCCTCCCTCGCCCACGTGTTGCGCCGGATTTCCGAGGCCCAGATCCAACACGAAACCCTCGGCCAGCCGACCTCCCCGCTGGGCCTCGCCAACGTCCATCTGGACGAGCATGACGTGCTCCGTCTGGACAACCTCGCCATCGCCGGCAGCCGCCTGCCGGACCAATCCGTGCGGGACATCGTGCGCCTTGGCGAATCGCTGCCCGCCCTGCTGGCGGGCGGCCAACCCGGAGAAACGCGCATGCTCACCCTGCTGAGCTGGATGCGGGGCGAAGGTCTGGAGGCTCCGCTCAATTGGGAACAAACGCGCGACCTCTGCCTCCAGATCGAACAACAACTCGCGGAACCGCAAGCGCCCGCCTCGCCGACGAAAGCCGCCTCCCGGGCCCGCAGGAAAGTCCCCCTCGCGCTCGTCATGGCGGTGCTTGGCATCGCGCTCGTCTCCGTGGCCGCCATCTTCCTGCGCACCCGTCCGCAGGCCCCGGCCGCCCCGCCCCGCGCCTCCCTCCCGGATGCGATCCTCATTCCCGCGGGCAGACACCCGACACCCGACGGCACCGAGGAGCCGCTCCCCGCCTTCCGCATCTCCGCCCACGAGGTCACCATCGGCCAATACGCGGAATTCATCGAGACCCTCGAAACCCTCGCCAAGGACCGGCGTGAGCGCACCTTCGATCACGAGGACCAGCCGCCGGAGAAAACCTCGCACGTCCCGGACGACTGGGACGCCCTGCTCGCCGCCGCCAAAGCCGGAGGCCGGTGGAACCTCCGTCCGGTCACGCTCGACTCCCCGGTCGTCGGCGTGGACTGGTGGGATTGCAGCGCCTACGCCGAGTGGAAACACACCCGCCTCGCCACCCAGGAGGAATGGTTCGCCGCCCTCCGCAGCGATGTGAAAGTCCCCTCCGCCATCACGCCCGCCGATTGGATTCCCGTCACCTCCGAAACCACCGACCGCACCCCGCGCGGCGTCATCGGCATGGCAGGTTCCGTCTGCGAATGGACGCGGCGGCCCGCGCCTAATCCCGCCAACCCGCTTGGCGAACGCAAGTGGGTCATCATCGGCGGTTCCTACCTCAAGCCAGGCAGCAACGCCCTCACCCGCGAGTGGACCAATGACCGCTCGCTCCGCCGCCCGGACCTCGGATTCCGCCTGGTGTTCGAGGCGGACTGAGCCGTTTCCCGGACCATCTCCCTGTCCCGCATGCCGGTCTCCGGTTGCGGCCTCCGTGAATGCGCACACGCGTTCATGGAATACCCATATGGCCGGAAAAGAGATACGTTGCCTTTGTTGCCGCGGATCATCCCACCCCCCGGGGAAAACCGCGGCGCGCATTTGGAACAATAATCCCGGCGAAACCCGAAGCCATCCTCTCCCCCCATGTGCTTCGGTGTTCGCCGGGTTCTTTTTTGCCAATGGTCTTGGTCGTCCTCCGCGACCTGCGCTTGCCATGCGGCCGTCGTACGGCTTCCCTCCGCTCATGCCTGAAGCCACCGCCATCCACGGACACGACATCATCGATCTGGTTGCCTCCTACCCGGACGGCATCCGCTTGAGCCAATTGATTGAGACTGTCGGCGAGCGCTACGGCAGCGCGGTCACCTTCCACACCTGCTCGGCGGCGGGCATGGACCTCGACGAATTGCTCCACTTTCTGGAGGCGCGCGACAAGGTGCGCATCTCCGGCGGCGTGGTGTTCCCGGGTGGCTCCCCGGCGTGCGATCACTGAGGTTCCCTTGCAGCCGTCGAAGGTGGCGCGCCACTGCCGGGGGGCGCATGCCAAAGGGCCGCGAAAAGACAGCCCGGCCGCGGCCACTCCGGGCTTGATCCCGCGCCGCGCCTCGGGCAGCTTGCCGGCCTTGCCACGCACGAGTAGCTCAGCGGTAGAGCAACCCGCTTACACCGGGTCGGTCGGCGGTTCGATCCCGTCCTCGTGTACCAGCTTTCCCGGGCATGAAGCATCGGAGAGACCGCATGAAGACCCTTCCGCCGCCTTCGCCGCCCGCCGCCGTGCTTTCTTTCGATTTCGACGGCACCCTGCATGATCCGGCCTCCGATCCGCCGGTGCCGGGGGCGTTTTTCGAGCTCATCGCCCGCCTCCGTCGCGATCACCGGGCGATCTGGGGCATCAACACCGGCCGCTCGTTGGAGCACGCGTTGGAGGGATTCCTGGAGAGCCGCTTCCCCTGCCTGCCGGACTGGGTGGTGGCCCGCGAGCGCGAGATTTACCTGCCGGACCCGGCCGGGCGCTGGGTGCCGCACAAGCCATGGAACAAGCGCTGCGAGAAGGAGATCCACCAACTGTTCAGGCGGCTCCGCAAATTGCTGGCACGCATCCGCGACGAGGTGGAGGAACACACCGGTGCCGAGTGGCTGGAAATGGCGGGTGAACCGGCCGGCATCATTTCCCGCACCGAGGAGGAAATGGAATGGATCGTCAGCCGCATCACCCCGCTGGTGGCCGGGGAACCGCATCTCGCATGGCAACGGAACTCGATCTACCTGCGCTTCGGCCACCGGGATTTCCACAAGGGCAGCAGCCTGGCCGAGATCGCGCGGCTTCACCGGCTGCCGGCGACCCGTTGCTTCGCCATGGGAGACAGCCACAATGACATGGAAATGCTCGATCCCGTCCACGCCGGCATGACCGCTTGCCCGGCCAACTCGGTACGCGAGATCCGGGACAAGGTGAACGCCCACGGAGGCCTCGTCACCCGCGGCATTCACGGGGCCGGAGTGATCGAGGCCTTGGAACATTATTTCCAAGCCGGACCATGCGCGGGGGCATGATTCCATGGGCCTGAAATCCCTCGGGAGAGCAAAATTTGCGCACTTAATTATTTACAAATCCGAAATTTAGTCCAGTCTCTGCGCAACCTCGCGCGAGCGGACGGCAGTTTCGGTTCCGGGGGGGACCAGGCTGCCACCCAAAGCCCGCCGACTGCAACCGAGGGGGGATATGAATCAGGCGCGGATCCGGCAACGGGTCCGCGCCTTTGTCGTGATGGAGGTGAATCAGCGGGTTCCGGAGGCCGTTTCGGCGCGCTCGCGGTAGTAGGCTTGAAGCACGGAGAAGGCTTTCTTTCTCACTCCCTCGCTGGAGATGAGGCCCTTGCGGTTGAAGCCGTCCTGAACGCCGGGCAGCAGGCGCTTCGGTGAGCGGAAGTCCACGAGGACCCACGGTGACAGACCGGCGAGACCGTCGATTTTCTCGAGCATCGGCAGAGTTTGGCGATAGAGGTCCTCCTGGAACTCCTCGGTCCAGCGCTCGCCTTTGCCGCCATGCAGGCCCTGGCGCGCGTCGCCACCGAATTCGCTGACGAGGACGGGTTTCCCGCAGGGGATCTCCCAGGAGATTTTGGAGCACTTTTCCGGCAGGCCGTCATACCAACCGGTATATTGGTTGAAGGCGACGATGTCCAAGACCTCGGAAAGCGGGTCTTCAACGACGCCGACGAGCGGAGAGCCCGGTTTGGAGTGCTTTTCCATGGCGGCGCTGAGCAGGCGGGTGGCGTCCAGTGAGCGGGCCTTGGCAGCGAGTTTCCGGAGGAACGTGGTGCGGGCCTCGCCAACCGGGGTTTCGTTTGCCAGCGACCAGATGATGATCGAGGCGCGGTTGGCATCGCGGAGGATCATGTCGGAAAGCTGGTCTTCTGCGTTTTGATAGGTTTCCGGATTTTCCCACTGGATCGTCCAGTACACGGGCACCTCGGACCAGACGAGGATGCCGAGTTCGTCCGCGGCGCGGGTCATGGCCTCGTTGTGCGGGTAATGGGCGAGGCGGACAAAGTTGCATCCGAGTTCCCTGGCGAGTTCCAGGAGCTTGCGGGCCTTTTCCGGGGAGTTCACGCGTCCGCCGCCGTCGAGCGGATATTCCTCGTGGATGCAGATGCCGCGGAGGAAGATCGGCTTGCCGTTGAGCAGGATTTCCCGGCCTCGGGTGCGGATGGTGCGGAATCCGACGGGTTCCTTGATTTCATCGGTGCCGCAGCGGATGGTCAGCTCGTAGAGTTTCGGGTTTTCCGGACTCCAGAGCTCCACACCGGGGACGGTGAAGCGGAAGCTGGCCCTGCCAAGCTCATCGGTGGTCGCCACTTGTCTGGCGTTGAGGCCGGCGATTTCGACATGGACGGTCTCGCCTTGTTTGGCTCCCTCGATTTCGACGGAGCCGGAAATCACGCGGGTTTCCTCGGACTCGAGCGCGATCCGGTGATCGGCGATGAATTTCCCCGGCGTGGTGACGAGCGTCACATCGCGGGTGAGTCCGCCATAGTTCCACCAATCGGTGTTGAGGGTGGGCACGGCGTCCCTGGACCGTTTGTTGTCCACGCGGACGACGAGCGAGTTGGAGCCCTTCTTGAGCAGGGCGGAGGCTTCGAAGGTGAACGGGGTGAAACCTCCGATGTGCATGCCGAGTTTGCGGCCATTCAGATAGACGTCCGCGCGGTAGTTCGCCGCGCCGAAGCGGAGGAAGGCGCGCGTGCCGTTCCCAAGGCCGGGGAAATCAAACTTCCGCCGGTACCAAAGGCTGCCCTCGTAGTAGAAAAGCTCGGGTTTCTGCGTGTTCCAGTCGCCGGGCACCTTGAGCGCGGGCGATTTGTCGAAGTCATATTCGATGCGCTCGGCGGGGTCCGCGGGTTTCGCATCGAGAAAGAAGGCTTCCGAGCGGCTCGGGTTGTCGGAGGTATCGCGCTGGGTGTGGCGGTAATCGTAGAAACCGGATTCGTAGGGATCGATGATGGTCTGCCAGTCGCCGCCGAGGGATTGGCTCTTGTGGAGGAAAATGTCCGGGATGTTGCGCGCAGCCAATGGCAGGACGGCGGCGGTGAGGAAGGCGATGGAGAGGTTGCGGGTTTTCATCGGTCGGTCTCAAAGTGGTCTGGCGTAGGTGGCGCAGCGGTTGTGCCAGCCTTCTTCCCAGCGCTTTTCGCCGCGTGCGGGCGGGGAGTTCGCAATGCGGCGGGAGAGGACGCGTTTGGCGGCTGCGGCAAATTCGGTGGCGGCGGCCGCGCCGTCGGGCACGTCCTTCATTTCCCCGAGTACTTGAAGCAAGCCCCAGCCACGCCCGTTGTAGCGTTCCGAGACCTGGGTGCCGTCTCCTTTGAAATTCACATAGTCGATCAAGGCATACGTGCCCTGGGGAGTGGTGCCGACCTTCCGGTGGTTTGCCGCAATGCGCGTCCTTTCGCTGGCGGGCGCGGCGGCGAGGATTTTCGGCAGCGCCGCCTGCGAGCGGGCGATGATGAAATCCGTCTGGAGGGATACGTTGGCCGCCAGCCATTTGCGCAGCGCGCTGAGGCGCTGGCCGTTGAAATCCCGCTGGAACTCCGCGCGTGAGTTCCATGGGCTGTGGCGTTCCAGCGCGACGGGAGGAGGATTCGCCCCAGCCCGTTTCGCGAAGGCGGCAAACTGCGGCCAACTCTCCTCGAAGCGGCCCTTGAAACCCGCGGGATACCAGATGAAGTGCCCGATGCCCAGGGAGGGAAACTCCTCGCCGCCGTTCCATGAAGTCAGGCCGGCCACGCTGCCGGCGCATTCGTTCTGCCAGATTTTCCGACCGATCGCCGCCTTCTGGGAAGCTGTGATTCCGGCGGACGCGCAGTTGGCGAGCAAAAGAAATCCCAGAACGATCCGGCGGAGTGCTTGCATGCCGGAACCCTAGAATTAGCATGGCGCCCGCCGCAAGCGTGCTTGTCCACCATGTCCCAAGTCCCCTGGCAGAAAATCCTCGCCTTCACGCCCGCCGATCTCGCCAAACTGCTGGTCAGCGCGGCGATCATCGTGCTGGTGAACAAGATCCAGCTCTTCAATGACCGGCTCTCCGCCCTGCTCATCGCGCTGCCGCTGACCTCGCTCGTCGCCATGGTCTGGATGCATCAGGGCGGCCAGTCGACCGCGCGGATCGCGAACCACGCCGAGGGCACCTTCTGGTTCGTCCTTCCGACCTTGCCGATGTTCCTCATTCTGCCCTGGATGCTCCGCCACGGCTGGGGATTCTGGGCCGCCCTCGCCGCCAACTGCCTGATCACCATCGGGTTCTTCTGGCTCACCGTGTTCATCCTGCGGCGCTTCGGAATCGATCTCATGCCGGGCTGAGTCCCGGCGAATTTGAAAAAATCCGGCCGGGGCCCGCCTCATTTTCGAGATAAGACTTGTCAGCATCCCGAATCTCTGTTTTGACCACCCGCCCGGCTGCCAACCCGGTTCTCCAAATACTCCCATCTGTTTTGAGCGAAAACGTCCCGCCCCTGCTTCCGGAAAACGTCATCCCGTTTGAGCAAGCGCGGCCGGTTTCGCGATTTCCCGGCTCCACCATGAAAAGCGATCTCCTCGACAAGGCCTCTGAAATCGTCACCGACCCGCTGGTTCTGGTCAATTTGGTCTCTCAACGCGTCCGGCAGCTCAACAGCGGCCGCTCGCCCCTCATCCCCACCCGCCCGAGCATGGGCGTCGCGGACATCGCCCTTCAGGAGATCATCGAGGGCAAGATCAAGCTCGTCGAGAAGGCGGAGGCTTGATCCAGCCGCATTCCGGCTGCACCTTGTGACGCCATGAGCGCGGAAATCGCCACCAACCGGAAAGCCGGCCGCGATTTCCACATCCTGGACAAATACGAGGCGGGCATCGAACTCAAAGGCACCGAGGTCAAATCGATCCGTGCCGGCAAGGTGAATGTCTCGGACGCCTTTGCCCGCGTGGAGGGCAACCAGGTGTTCCTTTACGGCTGCGACATCCAGCCATGGCAGACGGCCGGCGAATGGTTCCAGCACGCCGCCAAACGTCCCCGCCGCCTGCTCCTCCACAAGCGCGAGGTCCTCAAACTCGCCTCCGCCACCGCCATCAAGGGCTGCACCCTCCCGCTGCTCCGGATGTATTGGAAGGGCCGCCGCGTGAAGGTGGAAATCGGAGTCGGCAAGGGAAAAACCCACTCGGACCAACGCCAGGACCTCAAGAAACAGGTCGAACTCCGCGAGGCTCAGCGCGAAATGGCGCGCTTCAACCAGCGCTGACTCACTCGCCCGCTTCTTTCGGCTTCGGCCGCGGCGGGGGATCGGTCGGCGGTCGGGAAATCACCGCGCCGCTGGAAGGCTCCTTCGCCGGCAAGCCCGCAGGGCCCGGGTGGAACTCCTCATCGCCCGGCATGGTGAGCATGTCCGGCATGCGGATGCCGTCGTCTGGCGTGGCAGGCACGGCCGGCTCAGGAACCGCAGGCACCACCGCTTCCGGTTTTTTCGGCACGGGTGCCTGCTCGACCACGATCGCCTTGGGCGGGGCGCAGGAAAACAGCGCCAGCACCACTGGAATCATCGCGGGATATGAGAGCTTCATTGTCGGGCCAAGCCCGCCGTTTCCGGCCGGGCACGCCGAGGAAAGCGCGTTGCCTCCGGACGCGCAAGGGCGAAGCTTCACACGCTCCGCGCGCTTCATTTGCCGAATCCCGCCTTGCCACCCGGGGAAAAACCGGGCATAGCCCCGCCCCCCGTCCGCACGGAGGTTCCATCCCATCCCATTTCCCATGTCCCTGAAGATCCGAAATCTCGCCATCATCGCCCACGTTGACCACGGCAAAACCACGCTCGTGGACCAACTGCTGCAGGCCGGCGGCACCTACCGTGAAAACCAGGCGACCCAGGAACGCGCCATGGACTCCATGGACCTCGAGCGCGAAAAAGGCATCACCATCAAGGCCAAGAACACCTCCATCCACTGGGAAGGCTACACCATCAACATCGTAGACACTCCGGGCCACGCCGACTTCGGCGCCGAGGTGGAGCGCGTGATGAAAATGGTCGATGGCGTGCTGCTCGTGGTGGATGCTTCCGGCGGCCCGCAGGCGCAAACCCGCTTCGTGCTCCGCAAGGCGATGCAGGAAGGCCTCAAGCCCATCGTCGTCATCAACAAGATCGACCGCCCGCTCGCCGATCCGCTCAAGGTGCACGACCAGGTGCTCGAACTCTTCCTCGACCTCGATGCCGACGAGGAGCAATTCAACGCCCCCTTCTGTTACGGCTCCGCCCGCGACGGCTACTTCATGGATCATCCGGATGACGAGCGGAAGGACTGCATCCCGCTGCTCAAGAAAATCGTCGAGCACATCCCCGAGCCCAAGGCCGATCCGGAGGCTCCCTTCCTCATGCTCGTTTCCAACATCGAGTGGGACGACTACGTCGGCCGCGTCGCCATCGGCAAGGTGCTCGGCGGCAGCGTGAAAAAGGGCGACACCATCTATCTGCTCCGCGAGGACGGCAGCAAGGTGCAGTCCAAGGTGATGAAAACCTTCACTTACTCCGGTCTTGCCACCGCCGACTCCGAAGGTTGCGGCGCGGGCGGCATCGTCGGCATCGCCGCCGGTATTGAAAACATCTCCATCGGCGAAACCATCGCCGGCAGCCCCGATCAGGAGCCGCTTCCCTTCGTCGCCATCGACCCACCGACCGTGTCGATGCAGTTCTCCATCAACGACGGCCCGCTCGCCGGCAAGGAAGGCAAGCACGTCACCTCCCGCGCCATCCGTGACCGGCTGATGCGCGAGTTGAAAACGAACATCTCCATCCAGTTCGAGGACACCGACCAGGCGGGCGTCTTCAACGTCTCCGCCCGCGGCGCCATGCAGATCGCCGTGCTTGTCGAACAAATGCGCCGCGAGGGATTCGAGGTGCTCGTTTCCCGCCCGGTCGTGATTTTCCGCCGCGACGAGGGCGGCAAGCTGCTGGAACCCTTCGAGACACTCTACGTCGAGGCTCCGGGCGATTACACCCAGGGCATCCTCAAGATCCTCATGAACCGCAAGGGCATGATGGAGCATATGGACACCGAGCCCTCCGGCCGCACCTTCATCCAAGCCGTGATCCCGACACGCGGTCTGATCGGTTTCGAGACGGAACTGGTCAACCTCACGTCCGGCCACGGCATCATGAGCCACCTTTTCAAGGAATACGGCCCGCATGCCGGGGAAATCCAGAACCGCACCACCGGCACGCTGGTTTCCATGGACTCCGGAGCCGCCACGCCATACTCGCTGCAAATGCTCGAAGAGCGCGGCATCCTCTTCGTCGCTCCCGGCGATGCGGTCTACAACGGCATGCTCGTCGGTGAAAACCCGCGCGTCGGGGACCTTCCCGTGAACCCGGTGAAGGAGAAGCACCTCGACAACATGCGCTCCGCCGGCAAGGACAAGACCTCCAAGCTCACCCCGCCCGTGCGTTTCTCGCTGGAGCGCGCCATCGAATACATCGACAGCGACGAACTCGTCGAAGCCACGCCGCAGAACATCCGTCTCCGCAAGCGCATCCTCGACGCGAACGCCCGCAAGCGCGCCGCCAAAGGCCTCACCGGCGAGGACCGCAGCAACCGCGGGTGAGAGGTTCCGCGACCCGCGGGAGTTCACCTGCCATGCCCGGAGGCCGTTCCGCCGTCCCTGCGGAGCCGCAGCAGGCGGTTCCCTCTCTACACGATTCCCTTTTTCGGCGACCCACTCGATTCAAGCGGGAGGTCAGGTCGTGATGGCCTCTATTTTCATTCCCACGCATCAGTGCCCGGCATGGCGGTTGCAAAGCGCCGCCACGGGCGCTAAACCCCCCGCATGTCCGTCCGCACCCGTTTCGCGCCATCCCCCACCGGCTACCTCCATGTCGGCGGGGCCCGCACCGCGCTTTTCAACTGGCTCTTCGCCCGCAAGCACGGCGGGATTTTCATCCTCCGCGTCGAGGATACCGACGAGGCCCGCAACACGGACGAGGCAAAGCAGGCGATCTTCGACGGCATGAACTGGCTGGGGCTCGATTGGGACGAAGGCCCGCAAAAAGGCGGAAACTACGGCCCGTATTTCCAGAGCGAGCGGAAATCGATCTATGACGCGTGGTTCCAGAAGCTCGTGCACGCCGGGCGCGTTTATGAGGACGGCGGCGCGTGGCGTTTCCGCTTCGAGCGCAAGCCCGTCACCATGAACGATCTGGTCTGCGGCGAGGTGACCATCGATTACCGCGATGAATCGAACACGCCGGACATGGTGGTGAAACGTTCGGACGGCTCGTATGTCTTCCATTTCGTGAACGTCGTGGACGATCTGGAAATGGAGATCACCCATGTCATTCGCGGCGAGGATCACCTGATGAACACGCCGAAGCACCTGCAACTCATCGAGGCCTTTGGCGGCAAGGCCCCGCAATACGCCCACATCCCGCTGATTCTGAATCCGGACGGTTCGAAGATGTCCAAGCGCGACGCCGGAGCCGCCGTGGGCGACTATCCGCGCCAAGGTTTCCTGCCGTCCGCGGTGGTGAATTTCATCGCGCTGTTAGGTTGGTCGTCCAAGACCGACGAGGAGATCTTCACGATGGATCAACTCGTGGAGCGTTTCTCGCTGGAAAACGTCAACCGCGCGCCGGCCCGTTTCGATTTCGAGAAATGCAAGTGGGTGAACCAGCAGCATCTCATCCCGATGGGCGTGGAGGACTTCGCCGCGGCGGCGAAACCATTCGTGGAAGAAGCCGGGCTGCCGGTTTCGGACAACTTCACCGCCGTGATCGCCGCGGTGAAGGAAAAGGTCCGCCTCATCGGCGAAGTGCCCGCTGCGGTGGATTTCCTGCTCAAGGATGAGTTCGCTTTCGACGACGAAGCCATCACCAAGGTCCGCGGCAATGCGGCTGCGAAGGAATGGTTGGCCAGCCTTGCCGAGAGTTTCTCCGCGATCCCCGATTGGTCGGCCGACCACGCGAAGGCCGCGCTCAACGACGTGGCGAAGGCCTCCGGAGCCAAGCCCGGGCAGCTCATGTTCCCGCTGCGTGTTGCCCTGTCCGGCCGCGGCCACGGTCCGGACATCGCGGACATCCTCAATCTTTTGGGCAAGCAACGTTGCACCGAGCGTGTGCGGCAGTTTTCGGAGATCCTCCAACCCTGTGGCGGCGGTCTGTGACCGTCGCTGGATTCATTCGCCACGACGGACACAGTCCGCCGCTACAATCATTCCTTTCGCACCATGAAACCCGTTTTCACACTCGACGATCTCGCCTCCCGCGAAACGCTCGATGCCGGAGCCGCAAAGCCCGCGAAACTCGCCGTGCTCGGCTGGCCGGTGGCGCACTCGGCATCGCCACGCATGCACCAGCCGGCGCTGGATGCGAACGGCATCGATTGCCGCTACATCCGCCTGGAAGTGGAGCCGGGACAAATCCCCGCGGCCTTCGCGGGGATGCGGGCGCTCGGATTCATCGGCTGCAACGTGACGGTTCCCCACAAGCTCGACGCACTTGAAAACTGCACGGAGGTCCATCCCGACGCGCGGTCGCTCGGTGCGGTGAACACGGTGCGCTTCGAGGCCGACGCCACGCGCGGCTTCAACACCGATGGCCCGGGATTCGCCCGCGCCATCGAGGGTGATTTCGGCGCGCCTCTCGCCAGCCTCAAGGTCGCCATTGCAGGAGCCGGCGGCGGAGCCGGCCAGGCCATCGCCACCCAATGCGTGCTGCTGGGTGTGGGGCTGCTGGTCCTCATCAACCGCACGACGGAGAAACTCGGCCCGCTGGTGGCGCGTCTCGCCGCCCTGGGTCAGGGCACGGAAATCATCCCGCTGTCCTTTGGCGATCCGTCACTCGCCGATCATTGCCGGGCCTGCGATCTGATCGTGAACACCACCTCGCTGGGCCTGAAGCCCGGGGATTCCTCCGTTCTCGCGGAGGAATGCCTCAGGCCGGAGCATCTCGTTTACGACACTATCTATCAGCCGCCGGTGACGCCGCTGCTGGCCCTCGCCCGCGCCACCGGCTGCAGGACGGCCAACGGGAAATCCATGCTCCTCCACCAGGGAGCCCTCGCGTTCGGGCACTGGTTCCCCGGAGCGGACCGGAAGGTGGTGCTGGCGGCGATGCGGGAGGCCCTGGCCTAGTTTCCGACGGGCACCTCCCCGTTCTCGGGCGCGGGCTCCACGCCGGGATCGTCCAGCGAATGCCAATGGCAGGCGATCACTCCGGCGATCTCGAACTTGCGCTCCATGTCCACTTCCGTGCGGCGCACTTTCACCCTCACACGGATCATGCCATCGGGATTCATCTCGGGCAGGCGCGAGCCATAGACCCGCCCGCCGCCCGCGGCGAGCTTGAAGGCGGCAGCCAGCAATCTCCCGTCGCGACTCCGCCGCGGGACCAGGAACTCGGGCGACTGGAATCCAGTGTCCCCCGGACGGCCGAAGCGCGGGGCATACAGCACGATGCTCATCGTGTCCTCGTCCTTCCGCTCCTCCGCAAGCCGCTCGCGTGCCAGCAAGCGGAATTGCCCTTCGGGATCTCCGGAACCCGCGAGGAACAGCGACCACGGATAATCGCTGTAACGCGCGAAGTGATCCCAGTCCAGACGCCACTCGCCGTTTTCCTGGCGGAAAACCGCATCCACCTGCCGTCCGTCGGAAGACTTCCATTGGGTTTCAAGCGCCTTTGCCCCGGGCATCCTGAGGAATGAGTTGCCGGTGAATTCGAGCGTCTTGGGATCGAGGTTGGTCGATGGATTCAGACTGTAAAAGCGGGCGATCTTCGAGGCGGTGGCGATGGGTGAGAGGACGAACTGGTTTCGCTCCTCGGGGGTTCCGGAAGCGAGGAAACTGGAGAAAACCGCCGCACAAGTCTGCCCCGCATCGCGGAGTTCGGATGGATCCTCCTCCGGAAGGGCGGCCGGCGCGGCGGGGGGCGGGGCCTTCGTCACCGGCGGCTCCACCCACCACACCCGGCGGGCCAGCAGGATGAGCAGCACCAGGCCCAGCGTCCAACCGACGATGAGTTTGATCGTCAGATGGCGGTTCCGGACCGCCTTGCTCGCACGCTTGGTGCGGCGGCCCCTTGCGCCCGTGGCATTTGCAGTCTCGGATTCGCCCGCCTCGCCGGTTTTCGCCGGCGCGTTCTGAACGCCCGGGACCGGATCGAACCCACATTTCGGGCAGAGCCGTTCCTCGACCTCACCGGCCGGAGACCGGAACAGCGTGCCGCAGCGGCCGCAATGAAACCAGAAGGTGTTCGGATCGCTCACAGCCAAAAAATTTTCAGGGATGGATCCATTCCTCGTGAAGCACCTCGCCCACCAGCCATTGATTGGGGAAGGCTTCCACGGGTCCGCGTTCGAGGCGGAGTGTGACCCTGCGGGGCGCTTGGTCCGCCTTCACGATCTCGCCGCCTTGCAAGAGGACGCCGAGCGCCTGATCCACCGCATCCCCGCGGCGGGAGTAGCACCAGACCGCCCGCTCCTGATTCGGCGCGGCGAACAGGTAGCTCACGAACCCGGATTCCGGGAAGGCTGGCGAATAATAACCGGCAACCTGGATGATGCCGCGGATTTCGGCGGGATTTCCCCGGCCTTTCTCCAATTCCTCGAAGGTGGCGGTCCCGTATGCCGTGCTCGCCTCCCAATCGATCTGCAAGAGCCCGTCCGCCAGCGTGAAATACGTCCGGAACTTCGAGAAATCCGGCAGGCTGCCCTCGAGAACACCGAACGATCCGCCCCCGGTGGTCTGCACATCCCAAAGGTTGTCCCTGCCTGTAAAGGCAGGAACCGCGACCGGGACTAGTGGTCGGGCACGGATCAGCAGCTCGACAGCATCCCGGTCACGGACCAGCGGCAGCACGTCGTCCGCCAGGGGGGCTGAAATGAATTTTCCGAACAAGCGCTCGGCCTCGGACTGCCGGTTGATCAAATCCTCGACCAATGCGTCCCCCTCCTGTGGGATCTCCGCGGCAAGCGCATGCGGAACCGGAGACGCACCCCGGTTGATCCGCGGTTGGAGGACGAGCGCCATCACCACCACCGCGCCCACGCCAAGACCCAGGGCGAGGATCCATTTGGTGGAATGCCGCTTGGAACGCCCCCACTCCACGACTTCGATTCCACGGGGTTTCATCAACGTCTGCTCATGAAACACCACCTGACGCGCCACCCGTGGCTGAGAGGGAATCTCGGGATCCAGCCGCACTACGGAACCGTCGATCTGACGCACGTCCAAGCCGCCTTCCATGTCTTCCTCACGCAAGCGCCGCGGGCTCGCCTCGATGCGGATGCCCTCGGAACCCGATGCCGGAGTGCTGCCCGGCGTTCCTTCCGATGGAAGCCTGCGCGGCGGCAGGATCGTGCCGCAACCGGCATCGGCCGTGTGAAAATCCTGATCCTCACCCCACGCATCTTCCGGGGAAACCTCGGGCACGAGATGGTGCGGATCGAAGGTGGTGGGATTCATTTCAAGGAACGGACGGAGCTAGTTTGCATTTCTTAACTTTCGATGCAAGCCGGTTAGGTTCCATCCCCGCACATCGCGGCAGCGGTTGGTTGCCGGATTCCCATCATTCCGCGCCGGAGGGAGGGCGGCTTCAGGCCTTCGGCGCGTATTTCGCCAGCAATTCCTCCGCCTTTTCCGCGGGGATGCCCTCGTGGAAATCGTCATTGACCATGCACACGGGAGCGGTGCCGCAGGAGGCCAGACACTCGGCGAATTCGACGGAAAAGTTTCCGCAGGGAGAAACGGCGATCGGATGATGGTGGGGATCGCACTGCGAGCGGTCGATGCCGGTGAGTTCGCAAAGGCGCTCCATGAGTTCCTGGGAGCCGCCCATGGCGCAGGAAAGCGTGCGGCAGACGCGGATGTGGAATTTGCCCGGGGCGGACTGGCGGAAACCGGGGTAGAAGGTCACCACTTCGAGCACCTTGATGGGCTCCAGGCCAAGCTTCGCGGCCACCCAGTCGATGGCGGCGGCGGAAATGTAGCCGAAGCGGTGCTGGACGATGTGGAGCAGCGGTAGGGTGGCGGAGCGCTTGCTCGCGGGGTAGTGGGAGATCCGCTCGTCGGCCTCCGCCTCCAGTTCGGGCGTGACTTCGAAGGGCGGGAAGAATCTCGTGCCGGGAGTCTCGTGCGAGGCGGTGATTTCTTCGAGATGGGACATGGTGAAGTTTGGGGATGCGGCTGCGGAATTCTACCGGTCGCACTCGCCCATCACGAAATCGAGCGAGCCGAGGATGGCGGGGATGTCCGAGACCATGTGCCCGGGCAACAGGCGGGAGACGATGGAGAGGTTGCAGAACGAGGGGCTGCGGATCTTCAGGCGGTAGGGGACTCCGCCGCCCTTCGAGTGGATGTAGAATCCGAGCTCGCCCTTGGGATTCTCCGCGGCGAAATAAACCTCGCCGGGCGGGGCATCGATGCCTTGGGTGGCGACGATGAAATGGTGGATGAGCTCCTCCATCGACATCATCACGCGCTCCTTGGCGGGCAACATGCTCTTTGAATCGGCGAGATTGACCGGGCCGGACGGCATGGTGTCGAGCACCTGCCGGCAGAGTCGCACGGACTGGCGCATCTCCTCCATGCGGACCTGATAGCGGGCGTAACAATCGCCCTCGTCGGCGACCGGCACGTCGAACTGGTAGTTCTCGTAGCCGAGGTAGGGGCTGTCCTTCCGGAGGTCGCGCTCCACGCCGGAGGCGCGGAGATTCGGGCCGGTGAGGCCCCAGGCGATGGCGGACTCGCGGGTGATGACGCCGATGTCCACCATCCGGTCACGGAAGATCTTGTTCTTGTCGAGCAGCTTGGCGACCTCGCCGATGGTGACCTCGCACTCGACGAGGAACTTGCGGACGGAGTCCTCGAAGCCGGGCGGCATGTCGCGGAGCTGGCCGCCCACGCGGGTGTAGGAGGTGGTGAAACGCGCGCCGGTGAGCTGCTCGCAGAGGTTGTAGATTTTCTCGCGCTCGGTGAAGGTGTAGAGGAACACGGTCATTGCGCCGACGTCCATGGCGCAGACACCCACGCCGAGCATGTGGGAGGAAAGGCGGGCGAGTTCGCAACAGAGCACGCGCAGGGCCTGGCCACGCGGCGGCAGCGTCCAGCCCATCAGCTTCTCGACGGCACAGGCGTAGGCGACGTTGTTGGCGAGCGGAGCGAGATAATCCAAGCGGTCCGTGTAGGGCACGAACTGGTTGTAGTGCATGTTTTCCGCGATTTTCTCGTCGCCGCGATGGAGGAATCCGACATCCGGGTCCGCCTTGCAGATGATTTCGCCATCAAGTTCGAGCACCAGGCGGAGCACCCCGTGGGTGGCCGGGTGGGAGGGTCCCATGTTGAGGACCATGCGCTCGCCGACGAGGTCATCGGTCTCGGCATGGTAGCCTTCCGCGGCTCTTGCGGCGCGGGCGATGCTGTCTGGGGCCTCGATTTCTGTGGTGGAATTGCTCATGCCGGTGCCGCGGGAATAAGCACCCAACGAACCAAGGTTCGCAAGGGGTTTGTGAAAATTCTCATGAGCCGCCGCGGCCGTATCGTTCGCGGAACTGCCGGAGCAGATCGTCCACACGGTCCGTGTCCGGAGCGGGCGTCTCAGGGGCCGTCGGTGCCGGCTGGAATGCCTGGACCGGAGCGGCAGGCGTTTCGAAGGCGGGGGATTGCGGCACGCTGAAAACCGCGGCGGGCGCGGGGTCCACGGGTTCGGGCGCGGACGGTGCCTCAAATGGCGTGGCGGCGGGCACAAACGGTGAATCTTGTGGCGCAGGGACCGGAGGGGGCTCCGCATAAGCCTCGACCATGCCATGGGCGGCGGGCGAGGGATCCGGAATTTGGAATGGCGAGGATTCCGGAGCCGGCGGAGGTGGGACGCCAACGGATTCCTGCGCGGCCCACGTGACCGGGGCTTCCGGTTCCGAGGGTGTGAACACGGTGGCGGGTGGAACGAACGGAGGAGGAACGGGATCCGGAGCCGGATCGGCAGGAACGAAGGGCGGCGGACTGACGGGATCGATGGTGGCCGGCTGAAGCACGGGCACCACTTCCGGAGCCGGCTCAAAAACCACAGGCACTTCCGCCGGAGGAGGAATCATCACCGGGGCCGCTGCTGCGGGAGCCGCCGCCTGTGAATCCATGGCGGAGGCTTTCAGCCAGGCGATGCCCGCCGCCCGGATCAGCCCGCGGGCATGAGTGCCGGCTGCGGCACGGTCCACCCGTGCGAGCACGCGTTCTCCCAGACCCGGCACGCGGGATTCCAGAAGGGCCACCATTTCGTCATCGGTGAGCGGTGTGAGCTCCACGACCACCTCGGAAAGCCGGTCGGCCAGCCCGCCGCTCAACTTTGGAACGAAGGCGTTCTCCCAGACGTCCTGGTTGAGGGAGAGGATGACATCCAGTCGCTCGACGGACTGCCTCAAGCCACCCAGAAACGCCGCAAGCCGCAGCGCGGCGGTTTCATCGGTGGAAAATCCCTCAAGATCGTCGGCCACCAACACCACGCGCATCAGCAGGGACAGGAGTCCCAGCAGCGCCTCGAGGCGCTCCGTCAGCACCACTCCGCCGGGATTTCCGGCGTGGACCGCATCGGCCAGCACGCGCAGCCGGATCGGATTCTCCACCGGCGTGGCGGCGAAGCGGAACAAGGCCTCCACCCAGAACGCGACCTCGCGGATCGGCAGATCGCAGCGCCGGGCGAGTTCCACGCTCAGGCGCTGGCCGAGCACCTCGAAGTTTTCCCGCGTCCAGTGTGCGGTGACGGCGTTCGGGTGATGGAAATCGAAGGTCTCGATCGGTCTCGTCCGCAACGCCGTGAGAGCTCCCTCGCGGTCCTGGCAAGGCACCTCGCCGGACGCCACCAGCGGCTGCAGGGCCGCGGCAAAGAGACGGCGGGTCACCAGATCCAGCATACATAGGCCGCCCGAGGCGGGCAGCGGCCGGAGCAGGCGGCGCAGCGCATCGTCGATCACCGTCGAGGCGTCGATCTGGCAGCCGTAGGACGCCTGCAGCGGAATGAACTCGTGGCTCGCGCCGAGGTGGTGCTGGATGCGCGCGAGCAAGTGCGTCTTGCCATGGCCGGCCCGCGGCGCGCGCAGGAGAATGCAGCGGCCGGATTTTTCCAAAGGCACCGAGAGGATGTCGAAAAGGGTCTCGTAGGCCCGGCGGTTCACCGAATCCGCATGGGCGATCGGCAGCCGGCCGAGGGTTTCGAAAAGCATCTGGAACGGGTGTTCGTGGGCCATGGTCTTGCGCGTGGGATCGCGCGAAGACTGCATGCCTCCCGCCGCTTTCACAAGGACAGAGGGAGGAAAAACTCAGGCAGGTTCCGAATTCCCCTTCGATGCGGATTCCCGCTGGCAATCCCGCGCCGCCCTGCTTTGCTCGGTTCATGAACTGCTACGTCGTGATGACCGTGCTCGGCTGCGACCGCCCGGGCCTCGTGAGTTCCCTCGCCGACACCGTGGCCAGACATGGCGGCAACTGGCTGGAGAGCCGCATGGCCCGCCTCGCCGGGCAATTTGCCGGTATCGTCCGCATCGAGTGCCAAGAGACCGCCGTGGACGCGCTGCTGGCCGAGCTCCACGCCCCGTCCGCCCCGGGCCACCCCGGCCTGAGCGTGCACGCCGTGCGTGAGGCGGTGGAGGCACCCTTGAAGCGCCGCACCCTGACGGTGGATGTGATGGGCCATGACCGCCCCGGCATCGTGCGCGAGCTCGCCGCAGCCATCGCCAGCGCGGGCGGCAACGTCGAGGAACTCACCACCGGCCTGGAGAGCGCGCCGATGAGCGGCCATCCGATGTTCCGGGCGCAGGGCGTCGTTTCCATCCCGGAAAATTCCGAACCCGCCGCGCTGATCACCGCCATCGAAAGTCTCGGCGGCGACCTGACAGTGGATGTTTCCTCCTGAGTCAATCCCTTCCGGGTCCATGCGCGATGCAAGATTGCGGTGACAACGTGACGCGCATCCTCAATGCGGCCGCCGGGGGAGACCGGCAGGCGGCCGAAGATCTGATTCCGCTCGTCTATGGCGAGTTGCGCAGGTTGGCCGCGTGGCACCTCGGGCGGGAGGCGGAGGCCCACACCCTGCAAGCGACCGCCCTGGTGCATGAGGCCTATTTGAAACTCTCGCCCGGCGAACCCCAGTGGGAGGGACGCAGGCACTTCTTCCACGCCGCAGGAGAAGCGATGCGCCGCATCCTGATCGACCGCGCGCGGCATCGGAAGGCGGCAAGGCACGGAGGCGGCTTGCAAAGGACCGGATTCGCGGAAGACGCCATCACCATTCCATCCGTGCGGGATGACGAGATGCTTGCCATTCACGAGATCCTGGACCGCTTCGCCCGAATCGAACCCCGCAAGGCGGAGGTGGTGAAGTTGCGCTATTTTGTCGGAATGACTCTCGAGGAAACCGCGGAGGCACTCGGCATTTCCACGCCCACAGCAAAGCGCGACTGGATTTACGCGCGGGCTTGGTTGTTCCGGGAACTGAAACGCGATCACTGACACCGAAAGCCGAAACCGCCCTTTCTGGAGCCCCCAAACCCGCATCAAGCAGCGCATGCCAGAGCAAGTCACTCCGGAGATCATCCTGCTCGCGGCCTTGGAGATCCCTGGCTCATACGAACGCGCCGCGTATCTCGACCAAGCCTGCGGAAACGATCACGCGCTGCGCGAGGAAATCGAGTCGCTCATCGCCGCCCACTTCGCCAATGAAAGCTTCATGACCCGCACGGCCGATCCGCTCTGGTTCGAGGCGCGGAGCGAGCGGGCGGGCGACATGATCGGACGCTACAAACTGCACCGGCAGATCGGCGAGGGAGGTTTCGGGACGGTGTTTCTGGCGGAACAGAGCCGGCCGGTGAATCGGCGGGTGGCGCTGAAGGTGATCAAGCCCGGGATGGACTCGAAGGAAATCATCGCCCGTTTCGAGGCGGAGCGTCAGGCGTTGGCATTGATGGATCATGAACACATCGCGAAGGTGCATGACGCGGGAACCACCGAAGGCGGGCGTCCCTACTTCGTGATGGAGTTGGTCGATGGGGAGACGGTGACCCACTTCTGCGCCCGGACCCAGCTCGACATCCCCGCACGCGTGGAGCTTTTCAACGACGTTTGCGCGGCGGTCCAACACGCCCACCAGAAAGGCATCATCCACCGCGACTTGAAACCGTCCAACATCCTGGTCTCGTCCCGCGATGGCAAAGCGGTGGTGAAGGTGATCGACTTCGGGATCGCGAAAGCCATCGGCATGGAAAACACCGGGAAAACGATCTTCACCCAGTTCGGCCGGATGATCGGCACGCCCCAATACATGAGCCCGGAACAGGCGGAGACCAACGCGCTGGCCGTGGACACCCGCAGCGACATTTATTCGCTCGGGGTCATCCTGTATGAACTGCTGACGGGAACCACACCGCTGGACGGTGATCAGCTCCGCAATGCGGCCCACGCCGAAGTGCAACGTCTGATCCGCGACGAGACGCCGCCGAAGCCGAGCGTCAGGCTTGCCGAAGCGTCGGCGCGTTCGGGGGCCGTCAAACCCGCCCATCCTGTGCCACCCCGTGCGCTGCGCGGTGACCTCGATTGGATCGTGCTGAAGGCCTTGGAGAAAGATCCTGCCCGCCGTTACGAGTCCGCGGGCGCGCTGGCGGAGGATCTGCTGCGCTACCTCCAGCACAAACCGGTGGAGGCCCGCCCGCCGAGCCTGTCCTATCTGATGCTGCGCTTCACCCGCCGGCATCGAGGGCCGGTTGTCGCGGGAGCCGCGCTGATGATGACATTGATTCTGGGTGCGGCGGGAACCTCCATCGGCATGAAGCGGGCGCTCGATGCCAACGCGGAGGTGATGAAGACCAACCGTGAGCTGGACCGGCAGAAACTCGCGCTCGTTGATTATAAGGAGCGTCTCGCCGGCCTCCTCGAATCAAACCAGAAAATGCTCGGCGAGATCCGCAGGATGGGCACGGACAAAGCGCAGCTTCCCGCGGAATTCGAAGCGCTCCGAACCGAGAACCAGGCGCTGTTGGACAAGGTGAAAAACGAAGTGGCGAACCAGGAACGGTACGCGGAGGAAATCGAGCGGCTTCAACTTTCGAACGCGCGAATGGAAAAACTGCTGGTGGAATCCAAGGACATCGATACGGCCGTCGAATGGGTGCGCGCCGGGCTTTTCGGGGACCGCATCACCTCCCTCACGGCGAACGGACGCGGCCAGTTCTACCTCGACGGAAAACTGGTCCCGTTCCCCACGCTGCTCAAAGCCTTCGCCGCGCCGCCCGACGATGACGCCCAAGGCCAAGCCCCGCCTCGCTGGCTGAAGGTGTCCTTGCCAGCAGGAGCGAAACCGACGGATGCCGTCTTCCATTTCCGCCTCAAACAACTCGCCGCCGCCGCCGACCAGATCGGGCTCCGGCACGAGCTGTTTCCGCAGCAGGAAAAAATGAGGTGAATCCGTGCGCGGTGGGTTGCCGGCTGGGTGATTTTCCCGGGTGAAAATTTTCCTGATCCTTTCGACCGGCGAATTCCGCATCTCATGGCTGACGGGTGATCCATTTCATCCGTGATCCACAACCTCGACACCACCATGAGCACCGACAACGGCACACAACGCCCCGTCCGCAGCATCAGCCTGCCTCCTCTCGCCGCCCTCGCGCTCGCGTTGGGCCTCGCGGGTTCCACCTACATCGCCGCAAGCACTTGGCGGGACGTCCGGAAACAACCGGACAAGAACAACATCCGCATCACCGGCTCCGCCAAGAAGAGAATCGTTTCCGACCTCATCCAGTGGTCGGCAACCATCGAAGGCAAGGGCGTTGACCGCACCGCCGCCTATGTGGCGCTCAAGGGCGGGACCGAAAAGGCGGTCGGATTCTTGAAAGACCAAGGGATCAAGCCGGAGGACATCAAGACCCAGTCCGCCCACATCACCGAAGAGTTCGAAATCGTGCGCGAGGACAAGGTCCTTCCCGGCACCAACGTGCCCGTGCGGACGGAGACCCGCAGGTCCACCGGCTTCCGCGCCTTTCAGGTGGTGTCGGTGAGCTCTCCGAACGTGCCCCTGATCGAGAAGGCGTCGCGCGAGATCACCTCGCTGCTGGAGCAGGGCGTCTTCGTGACCTCCAATTCGCCGAACTATTACTACACCCGCCTCGGCGAGCTCAAACTGGAGATGCTGTCGGAGGCCGCCAAGGACGCCCGCAACCGCGCCGAAAACATCCTCCGCTCGGCCGGCAACACCCGTATCGGGCGTCTCGTGGATTCGTCCATGGGAATCATCAACATCAACCCCGCCAACTCCACCGAGACCTCCAACGAGGGGAACAACGACACCACTTCTTACGAGAAGGACATCATCACCATCGTCCGCGCCGAGTACACGGTGGATTGACGCCCCGGCACCCGCCAACGCCTAGAACGGCCAGATCAAGGGGATCAGCAGGCAGGACGTGATCCAGCAGATGATGTTGAGCGGGATGCCGACCCGCAGGAAGTCGGAGAAGCGGTAACCGCCGGGGCCATACACCATCATGTGTGTCTGGTAGCCCATGGGCAGCGCGAAGGCGGTGGATGCGGCCACGGTCACGGCCATGATGAAGGCCCGCGGGTTCACCCCGAGTTCGGCGGCCAGGGTGACCACGATGGGAATCATCATCACCGCGGTGGCGTTGTTGGAGAGCACCTCCGTCAGCAGAAGGGTCAGCAGGAAGACCATCCAGAGCATGAGCATCGGCAGGCGCTCGGGAGAAACGAGATGCTCGGCCACATCCACCATCTCCCGCGCCAGCCACTCGGCGGTGCCGGTGTTCTGCATGGCCATGCCCAGCCCCAAAAGGCCGTAGAGCATGAGCAGCACCTGCCAGTCGATGCTGGCGTAGGCTTCGCGCGGCGTCATCACGCGCAGCCACATCAACGCCAGTGCGCCGACCATCGCCGCGTAGTGGATCGGGATGGCGGGCACCGCGGGATGGATGCGGTGGAGGACATCCGTGAGGGTGGCGGTGAGCACCACTCCGACGAGGGCGGACCAGGCGAGGACGACGTGCAGCGGCCGGTGATGGCGCACCTCCTCGGG
>Ga0114938_1000691_pt1 | contig 24693 bp, 20 predicted proteins | sample AshMeaBigSpring_FD_88675 | JGI IMG/M metagenome (GOLD analysis project Ga0114938, IMG submission 88675) | Groundwater microbial communities from Big Spring, Nevada to study Microbial Dark Matter (Phase II) - Ash Meadows Big Spring | ecosystem: Environmental > Aquatic > Deep subsurface >... | reverse complement strand
AGCCCCTACTTCGTGACCAACCCCGACAGCATGGAGGCGCTGCTTGAAAACGCCTACATCCTCATCAACGAGAAGAAGATCTCCTCGCTCAATGACATGCTGCCACTGCTGGAAAAAGTTGCCAAAACCGGCCGGCCGCTGCTCATCATCGCCGAGGACGTCGAAGGCGAGGCTCTCGCCACCCTCGTGGTCAACAAGCTCCGCGGCATCCTCAATATCGCCGCCGTCAAGGCTCCCGGCTTCGGCGACCGCCGCAAGGCCATGCTTGAGGACATCGCCGTCCTCACCGGCGGCCGCGTCATCACCGAAGACCTCGGCATCAAGCTGGAATCCGTGGAACTCAGCGACCTCGGCCAAGCCAAGCGCATCAGCATCAGCAAGGAAAACACCGTCATCGTCGAAGGCGGCGGCACTTCCGACGCCATCACCGGCCGCGTCAACCAGATCCGCCGCCAGATCGAGGAAACCACCAGCGACTATGACCGCGAGAAGCTCCAGGAGCGCCTCGCCAAGCTCGCCGGTGGTGTGGCCGTCATCAACGTCGGCGCCGCCACCGAGACCGAGATGAAGGAGAAGAAAGCCCGCGTCGAAGACGCCCTCCACGCGACCCGCGCGGCCGTTGAGGAAGGCATCGTCCCCGGCGGTGGCACCGCGCTCATCCGCGCCCTCAAGGCCGCCTGCGACGCCAAGTGCTGCGACGCCGCCTCCAACGAGGACGAGAAGACCGGCTTCGGCATCGTCGCCCGCGCCGTGGAAGCTCCGCTGCGCCAGCTCGTCGCCAACGCCGGCCGCGAAGCCGCGCTCATTGTCGAGAACGTCAAGAACAACAAGGAAGGCCACGGCTACAACGTCGCCACCGACAAGTTCGAAGACCTCATCGCATCCGGCGTGGTGGACCCCACCAAGGTCACCCGCACCGCCCTGCAGAACGCCGCTTCCATCTCCGGCCTCCTGCTCACCACCGAGTGCCTCATCACCGACATCCCGGAGAAGGAAAAACCGGCTGCCGGCGGTGGACACGACCACGGCATGGGCGGAATGGGCGGCATGATGTAAATCGTGGCGGCGGATTCCATCCGCCAAGACCCACCAACCTCGAAGCCGGGCAGGGAAACCTGTCCGGCTTTTTTTCGCGCCCCCGGGAAAATCCTCCCCACGCGTTTGCTTTCCGGCGGGAGCGCGTTAGACTCGGCCGATTCGCGAAACCACATGCCTGCGGGAAACCAGAAACACATCCTCGTCGTCGGAGCCGGTCCGGGGGGCCTCACCGCCGGAATGCTCCTCGCCCAGCGCGGCTTCCGCGTCACCATCGTCGAGAAAAACGACCGCGTCGGCGGCAGGAACGCCGAGGTGAAGCTCGACGGCTTCTCCTTCGACCTCGGGCCCACCTTCCTCCATCAGAAATTCTGCCTGGACGAGATCTTCGCCGAGACCGGCGGCCGCAGCGAGGACCACCTCGATTTCGTGGACCTCAATCCGATGACCCGCCTGAGCTGGGGGAACACCTCGCTCCACACCTACAGCGACACGGAGCGGATGTCCGCCGAGATCGAGCGGGTCTTTCCGGGAAGCAGCGGAGGCTTCCGCCGCTACATGAGCGAGCACGCGGAAAAGTTCCGGAAAATCTATCCCTGCCTCCAGCACCCCTACCACAATCCAGCGGCCTACCTCCGCCCGACCCTGCTGCGCGCCCTGCCCTACGTGCTCACCCAGCGCAGCGTGCACGACGTGCTCGGCGATTATTTCACCGACGAGCGCCTCAAGCTCGCCTTCACCTTTCAGGCGAAATACCTCGGCATGTCACCCTGGCACTGCCCCGCGCTCTTCAGCATCCTTTCCTTCACCGAATACCGCTACGGCGTCTATCACGTCCAAGGCGGCCTCAACCGCATCTCCCATGCCATGGCGGACGTCTTCGGGAAACTCGGCGGCGAGCTGCGCCTCCAGTCGCCCGTGAAACAACTCCTCATGTCGGGCAGGAACATCACCGGCGCGCAACTCGAGAACGGCGAGACCCTCCACGCCGACGCCGTGGTCATCAACGCCGACTACGGCCACGCCGCCACCCGGCTCTTCAACGGCCACAACGTCGCCGACGAGAAGATGCGCCGCCGCCAGTTCTCCTGCTCCACCTTCATGATCTACCTCGGCGTGGACACGATCTACGAAAAGGAGCCCCACCACCACATCCTCTTCGCGGACGACTACAAGGCGAACGTCGCCGACATCCAAAGCCAGCGCCGGGTCTCCGACGACATGTCGATCTACGTCCGGAACTCCTGCGTCACCGACCCCCGCGTCGCGCCCGCCGGGCAGTCCGGCCTCTACATCCTCGTGCCCACCATCAACACCCGGCACGGTTTCGACTGGGAAAAGCACAAGGAGGAATACGCGGACAAGATCCTGCGCCGCATCGAGCAGCGCACCAGCATGCGGGACCTCCGCAGCCGCATCGTCGCCAAACGCATCATCTCGCCCGCGGATTGGGAGAGCTCGTCGATCTTCATGGGGGCCACCTTCAATCTGGCCCACACCCTCGGCCAGATGCTCTACATGCGCCCGCACAACCGCTACACCGGATTCGGGAACTGCTATCTGGTCGGCGGCGGCACCCACCCCGGCAGCGGCCTGCCCACCATCTACGAATCCGGCCGCATCAGCGCCAACCTCATCTGCGAGAAATTCGGCGTCCCCTATCAGCCGGTGGATCTGGCCTCCGGATACCTGCGGGACGCGTGAGGCCCGTGCGGCTTCTCAGAACGGCACGTCATCGTCGAAGTCGTCGTCCTTGCGGAGGTCCGCCATGTCCGGTTCCCCGCCGCCGCCCGCCTGGGCGCGCGGACCCTGCCTCGGCGCACCGGCGGACTGTGCGGACCCGTCGGCCGCCTGGATCTTCCAGCAGGAGAGGTTCACGAAGTATTTCCCGTTGTACTCGTTGCCGCGGATGTCGAAGCTGACCTGCACATCCTGGCCGACCTCGAAGGCGTCGAGCAGCGGGCACTTGTCCTTCACGATCTCGAACTTCAGGTCCTGCGGGTACTTGTCATGGGCGGTGGTGACGACGAATTCCCGCTTCGTGAATCCGCTGGGGAAACTCTGGGTGTCGTTGATGACTTTGATTTTTCCGCTCACCTCGTACATGCCGCCGAATGTTTCGTTCCGCGGCCCGCGTGTCAAACCCGCAAAGCCCGGCCCGTCGGGGAAGACTCGTTTTCGCGGATCGCGGAGGGCGGGCCTTCCGCGACGAGACTCCCGCCGTGCAAGCCGCCGCCGGGGCCGAGTTCGATCACCCAGTCCGAGGCGGCGATGACATCGAGGTGATGCTCCACGACGAGCACGCTGTGGCCGGCGTCGCGGAGGCGGAGGAAGGCGGCCAGCAGGCGCTCGACATCGCCGAAGTGCAGGCCGGTGGTGGGCTCGTCGAAGAGGTAGAGCGTGTGCGGGGCCTGCGGGCGGGCGAGTTCCACGGCGAGCTTGAGGCGCTGGGCCTCGCCGCCGGAGAGCGTGTTGGCGGCCTGGCCGAGCTTGAGATAACCGAGACCGAGCTCCTCAAGGATGGCGAGGATGTGGCGGAGTTTCGGAATCGGCCGGAAGAACGCCAGCGCCTCGCTCACCTGGAGATCCAGCACGTCGGCGATGGATCTGCCCTTGTAGGTGGCCTCCAGCGTCTCACGGTTGAAACGGCGGCCGCCGCAGGCCGGGCAGGGAACCCAGGCATCGGGCAGGAAATGCATTTCGATCCTGAGGCGGCCGTTGCCCTGGCAGCGCTCGCAGCGGCCGCCCGCCGCATTGAAACTGAAACGCCCCGGACCGAAGCCGCGCTGTTTGGAAAGCGGAAGCTTGGTGAACAGCTCGCGAATCAGGTCAAAAGCCCCGGTGAACGTGGCGGGATTCGAGCGCGGGCTGCGGCCGATCGGCGATTGGTCGGCGACGACGCATTTCTCGATGAGATCCAGGCCCTCGATGCGGTCGTGTTTCCCCGGAGTCTCGCCGGAGCCGTGGAAATGCCGGGCGAGGGCGCGGCGCAGGATGTCATCCGCGAGGGTGGATTTCCCGCTGCCGCTCGGGCCGCAAAGCGAAACAAGCCGACCTAACGGAATGGCGACATCGAGATTACGGAGGTTGTGCTCCCTCGCGCCGCGGATGACGAGATGGTGCAACTGTAGCGTCGGTCTGTGACCGTCGCAGCTCGTCGCTTTCCCACGCAACCACACGCCCGTCGGCGAATCGATCTCCCACGGCGCGCCCGAGGCGAGGACCAGACCACCCGCGGAGCCCGCGCCGGGACCGAGGTCGATGACATGATCCGCCGCGCGGATGATGGCCTCGTCATGCTCGACGACGACCACCGTGTTTCCCGAATCCCGCAACCGGGTGAGCGCGCCGATGAGCCGCGCGGTGTCCGCCGCGTGCAGGCCGATGCTGGGCTCGTCCAACACATAGATCACGCCCGACAGGCCGGCACCGAGCTGCGTGGCGAGGCGGATGCGCTGGGCCTCGCCGCCCGAGAGCGTGCCGCTCGCACGGTCGAGCGTGAGGTAGTCGAGCCCCACCTCTTCGAGGAAGGAAAGCCGCGTCCGCACGTCGTGGACGAGGCGCTTGCAGACTTCGAGTTTGGAAGCATCCATCTGGAAGCCGTCCAGCCATTGGATGGACTCGGAGACTCCGAGCGCGCAGAAGTCCTGAATGCCGAGCCAGCGTCCACCGGAGCCCTCGACGCGCACGGCGAGCCACTCGGGCTTGAGCCGCCGGCCGCCGCAGACGTGGCAGGGGCGGTGGGCCATCACCCGGGACAGCCTGCGTTTCGTGAGTTCGGTCTTGGCCTCGCGGAAACGGCGCAGGGCTTCGTTCGCCAGACCTTCGATGGGTTTCGTCTGCGGTTTCCTCTCCCGCCCGATTTTCCATCCGGTGTCCAGGGTGCCGCCATCGAGCAACAGCGCACGGGCCGGCCCGGGCAGATCGCGGAACGCCGCGTCATCCGCCAGGCCGAACATGGCGAGAAGCGCCCGCGTTTCGCTCTGGAACTGCCCGGCGCGCGAGGATTTCTCCGGCCACCAGCCGCGAAGACCGCCTTTCAGAAGGGGCTGCGCGGCATCCTCCAGCAGCAGGTCCGGGTCGCAGAACATCTCGGTGCCGATCCCTTCGCAAGCCTCGCAGGCACCAACGTGGGAGTTGAAGGAGAAATGCTTGGGCGAGAGCTCACCAACGATGAATCCGGTGCGTGGATTCCGGTAGGAGGTTTGGAAAACGATGTCACGCCAGACGTCGGAGTCCGGCTCCTGAACGGCCGCGCGCGCTTCCGCGCCGCAGAGACGCAGCGCGGTTTCCACCGAGTCCGCCATGCGCGATTCCACTCCCGGACGGATCACGAAACGGTCCACGACGATCTCCACCGCCGGCGGCGGATCGGGCCAGGTCCCGGCGGCTTCCTCGATCTCCAGCACCTCACCGTCGATCCGCACGCGGACGTATCCCTGCCGCTGCAGGTCCCCTAACAACCTCGCCGGCTCACGCGATTCCTCCCGCGGCACCGGAGCCAGCAACATCACCTTCGTCCCCTCCGCCAGCGCGGCCAGCGCGTTCACGATGTCCGCCGCGCCCATGCGCTGGAGGCGCTCGCCGGTCTCCGGATCATGCGGCACGCCCGCCGCCGCCCAGAGCACGCGAAGGTAATCGTGGATCTCGGTTGCCGTGGCCACCGTCGAGCGCGGATTCAATCCGCCGCTCCGCTGCTCGATGGCGATGGCCGGGCTGAGGCCTTCGATGGAATCGACGTCCGGTTTCTCCAGTTGATCGAGAAACTGCCGCGCGTAAACCGAGAGGCTCTCCACATAACGCCGCTGCCCCTCGGCGTAGAGCGTGTGGAATGCGAGCGAGGATTTCCCCGAACCGCTGGGACCGGTGATCACGACGAGCTTCCCCCGCGGAAGATCGACGTCGATGTTCCTCAGGTTGTGCTGCCGGGCGCCGCGGATCCGGATGAAGTCCACGGCCAAGGGAAACCCGGAGCGCGGAAGGTTCCAAGTTCCAAATTGACAGAATCCTGTGCATGTCGGACGGTTTCGCCGTGAAAACGATCTCCTACACCGAGGCGAGGAACCAACTGGCGGGCTTGATGGAGACGGCCACCCGTGACCGCGAACCCATCACCATCACCCGCAACGGAGCCGGAACGGTGGTGTTGCTGGCCTCGGAGGAATTCGCGGCGATGGAGGAAACGCTGCATCTTCTCTCCACGCCGGCGAACGCCGAACGCATCCGCCAGGGCCTTGCGGATCACGCTTTGGGAAATCTCCGCCCCGGCGAATTATGCGACTGATGTGGCTGCCCGGAGGATGGGCGGATTACCTCTGGTGGCAGGAAACCGACCGCAAGGGGCTGGCACGGGTGAACGAGCTGATCCGGGACACCCTGCGGAATCCGTTTTCCGGCATCGGCAAGCCCGAACCGCTGAAGGGAAATCTCAAAGGCTGGTGGTCCCGCAGGATCACCTCCGAGCACCGCCTCGTCTATCGTTGCGAAAACGGAACCGTGATCATCATGCAGTGCCGGTTTCATTACGAACCATAGTCACTGTTGATGCGGTTCACTCCGGCGGCTCGGTCGGGCCTTCCTTCGGTTTCGCGACTTCGCCGGCGGCCTCCCCGGCCTCGACATCCAGCGGGTGCTCCTCCTCGTGCCATTGTTTCGAAACCTTGCCGTCCCACCAGGCGAAGTTCATCGGGTAGGTGCCGGGCGCGAAGAGGACATGATAGAAATGCCAGATGACGATGGCGAGGCAGGCGAGGATCGCCTCGTAGTAGTGGATGGTGGTCGCCACATCCACCAGCCAGCGCGGGAACCAGCGGGTGACGTCGATCTTGAACCATATCATCAGTCCGGTGACGCCCATGATGATGGTGCCCCAGATGACGGCCCAGTATTCGATTTTCTCCGGATAGCCGAAGCGCCCGAAGCGGGGTCTTTCGCGGCGCTTGCCGACGAAGTAGAGCAGGTTCGCGGCGAGGTCTCCGAGGTCGCGCGGCCGCAGCATGAAGTCCCGCGCCAGCTTGCGGCCGTCCTTCGTGGCGACGAGATAGCCGAGATGCCAGAGACCGCCGCCGAGCATGACGACGCCCGCGGCGCGGTGGAGCCAGCGCCGGACCGCCTCGTCCGAGCCGAAGAGCCAGGCCAGCCAGGAGTCCGGGTATTTCAGGGCGAAACCGCTGAGGGCCAGCATGACGAAGCTCGCCACCAGAATGAAATGCTGCATCCGCTGGTGGAGGTTCATGCGCAGCACCGTCTCGCCCCGTGAGGCGCGGAAGATCCGCAGCGCGCGCAGCCATGACAGGCCGTTGTGCAGAAGCATGCCGCCGACCACCACGAAGATCAGCGAGAGATAGGCCACGCGCACCCAATGGTTCACCCTGGAGCCGAAGCCGCCGTTGCCGGAATCCTTGAGATGCACCTCGCCGAAGGCGAAATTCTCGCCGGCTCCCGGGTGGCATTTCCCGCAGGTTGCCACCAGGTGGCGGCGGTGGATGGAGGAGTCCGGATCGCTGGACGGAAGGATCTTGTGATAGCCGTGGCAGCTCGCGCAATTCGCCGCGTTCGCCGCGCCGCCCTGCATGGCGAGGCCGTGATAACTCTCGAAAAAGGTTTTCACGCGGTCGGATGGCAGGCCGAACTTGGTGTTCATCCTCTCCGACTCATGGCAGCGGCTGCACGCCGCTCCCACCTCGCGGGAGGCATTCCCGCCGTTGAGCGAATGGATGTTGTGCTCCTCGTGGCAGTCGGTGCAGGTAGGTGCTTCGTGGATGCCCTTGGCCGTGGCCTGGCCGTGGATGCTGGCCGCGACGTCAGCCGCCTCCTCCTCGTGGCATGCGCCGCAGGTTTCGCCCTGACGGGTGAAATGCAGCGGGGATTCCGGCGCTTTCGGCGAGAGCGCCTCGTGGGTACCGTGGCAGTCCTTGCAGGTGGCCGCCGTCTCGGAGCCTTTCCGGATGGCAAGTCCGTGCACGCTGGCATCGTAGGTTCGCGCCGCGTTCTCATGGCAGCGCGCGCAGTCCACGGGCTTCGCCGCCTTTTCATCGTCAGGGTGTTCGTCCGTCAGGTCACGATGGCACTCCGCGCAACGGGTGGTCTTGTGCGAGGAACCCTCCAGCTTCGCCTTGTCCACGAAGATCGAGACCTCCTTGCCGTCCGCGGTTTCCTTGGTGAGGTCCTTGTCCGAGTGGCATTCCAGGCACTTGTCGTCCGGAACGGCCTCCGCGGTGGCGCAAGGCATGAAGCCGAGCAAGCCCGCCAGGACGGCCAAGCCGATCCTCCGCGCCGCCGGAATCGCTCCGGACAGCGCCCGCGGGCCGACTGGCGGCCCGCGAAAAATGCGCGTTTCCATATCGTTGCGATGGGTTACCGCAAGGCTGCGGGATCCCGCCGCAGGGCGCAAAACAAATCCTCAAAAAACCGCGCATATTTTGCTACGGCACATCCGTCCCGCGGGCACACGCCGGCTTCACCCGCGAGGCGGCGATGTAAGCCAGCAGCGCCACGGCGAAAAACAGCGCCTGCCAGAACAAGGCCCTTTGGAAAGCTCCCGGGCCCTGTTTTCCCAATCCGGCGAGCATCAGCGAAAACCCGAGCGAATACGCGCCATAGCCGAGATTGAACACCAGCCCCTTCACGCTCAGCAGCGTGGCCCGCTGGTGGGACTTCGCCACGCCATGCAGGAACCGGCTGATGGTGAAGCTCACGAACCCGAGCATCATCATGAGAAACATCGCCGGCAGCAGGCCGGCCCACGGCCATGCCGGAGCCAGGAGAAACAACGCGCCCGCAGTCGCGGCTCCACCCAAGGCCAGACTGGCCGTGGGGGAAAAGCGCCGGTTCACGCGCGCGGCGATGCCCGGAATGAACCAGTTCCCCACCGCGATGAGCGAGCCGATGAGCCCGAAGGCCCATTCAGGCACGCCGATCAGGCGGAAATACTCGCTGTTGAGCGTGGCGAGATTCCGCGTGACCGCATCGATGAGCAGCCCGCCCAGCAGCACGATGGCGATGGCCCGCGTGGTGAAGGCCATGGCGGCGGTGCGCAGGGTGAGCCGCAGCGCCGCCCGGCAGCGGCCACCAGCATGGACGGAATGCGGCGCGGTTTCCTGAAACCCCAGCGCGATCCCGAGACAGGCGAGCGCTTGGAAAAACACCACCGCCACCGGGAGGCGATGGGCGAGATCCACGCCCAGGCGGAGGCTTTCCGGCACCAACCGGTTCCACCACGAGGGATCGTAGAGCAGGCCGCCGAGCGTCATCGCGATCAGGAAACCCGCGGAGCGCCAGCGCATCGCCGTGGCCATCACCTGGTCCCAGGCGGCCTCGCGGTCCGTCTCCGGAAGCGCCTCGTAGGCGATGGCCTCGTCCGCGCCGCTCGCCGCCGCCTCGGACGCGCCTGATAGAAAACGGTTGAGCAGGCAGAGCGCGAACAACAGCGCGCCGCCGTCCTTCGGAGCGAACAGCAGCACGCCCATTTCCAGCACCATCAGCGCGGCGGAAAACACCAGCAGGCGCTTCCGGCCGAGGGTGTCCGCCAGCGCGCCGGACGGCACTTCCAGCAGGAAGATCGCCGCAGCCCACACGCCGTTGAGCAGGACGTATTGATCCAGCCGCAGCCCGAGGTCGGTGAACAGCACGGCCAGCACCGGATAATAGGCGCGGGCGTTGTAAAGTGTGGTGAAAAGCACGAAGAGGCGGGGATTCCGCCTCTCGAAAGGTCCGCTGCGTTTGAAAAAGCCCGCCACTCCCCTGCTATCTCACCTCGCGGCGCGCATGGCAAGGTCCGGGCTTGCATGAGTCCGGAGGCGGGCTAGAAACACCGGGACCTCCCCTTGAAAAGCTATTTCCTCCGCCGCCTGCTGCTGATCCCCCCCACCTTGGTGGGCATCACGCTGCTGGTCTTCACCATCACGCGCTTCGTGCCGGGCGGCCCGATGGACCGCATGCTCCAAGAGGCCTCGCGCGGCGCGGACCAGGGCGGCAAGCGCTCATCCTCCAGCCAGGCGCAGGGCGGCCTCAGCGAGGAGCAGATCGAGGAGATCGAGGAGCAGTTCGGCCTCAACAAGAACGTCTGGACCGCCTACTGCCAATGGCTGGGCGTCGCTCCGCGCGAAGTGGGCATCTCCAAAGGCGAGTTCACCGAGCGCAGCGACGAGATGATCGGCGGCACGCTCGATCCCGCCACCACCGCCGAAGTGGTGCTGCGCGGCGACGGACGGGTGGTGCGCGTCAAACAGGCGGACGGAAAGGTCGAGTCAGCCCTCTTCGCCGATACCGGAAAACCGGTGGAGGCGGAGGGCTGGAAAACCCGCTTCGAGACCAATGCCGACCGCCAGGAGCGCTTCAGGCGACGGAACCCCGGAACCGGCGCGCCGCCGGACTACGCGCCGCGCGCGGTGATCTATCAGACACGGCTCTCCGGACTGCTCCAAGGCGATCTTGGGCGCTCGACGGTTTACAACGATCCCGTCCACGAGATGATCTTCTCGCGCATGCCGGTGGCGGCCTATTTCGGCCTGCTCACGGCCTTCCTCACCTACGCGGTCTGCCTGCCGCTGGGTGTGCTCAAGGCGTTGAAACACCGCACCTTCATCGACTCCGCGACGTCCGTGCTCATTTTCATCGGTTACTCCATCCCCGGCTTCGCGCTGGGCGCCATCCTGCTGGTGCACCTCGGTGCGCGCATGAACCTGTTCCCGCTCTTCGGCATGACCAGCCCGGATTTCGACGGCATGGACACCGCCGGCAAGATCAAGGACCTCGCCCACCACACCGTGCTGCCGCTGGTCTGCTACATGGTCGGCTCCTTCGCCATGCTCACCATGATGACCAAGAACAGCCTGATGGACAACCTGGCCGCGGACTACGTGCGCACCGCGGTGGCCAAGGGAGCCGGCTTCCGCCAGGCGGTCTTCGGCCACGCGTTCCGTAACTCGATGATCCCCATCGCCACGAGCATCGGGGACCTGGTCACCGTTTTCATCGGCGGCTCGATGTTGATCGAGACCGTGTTCGACATCCAGGGCTTCGGGCTGCTGCAATACCAGTCGGTCATCGCGCGCGACGTGCCGGTCATCATGGGCACGCTGGTCATCGCCGCCTTCCTCATGCTCATCGGCCAGGTGATCTCCGACTTCGTGGTGGCGATGGTGGACCCGCGCATCAAATTCGAGTGAACATGCGGGCGATCGGAACATCCGGGATTTTGTTGGGGGCGCTGGCGGCGGCGGGCGAGCTGCTGCACGTTTCGTTTCCCACGGCGCGGTGGTTTTTCGCAACGAGCCGCGAGACGCCGTGGTTGCACGCGGACCTCGGTGGCCGGGTGTTTCCGTGGTTCGGCTGGCTTTGCGCGGGACTGCTCGTGGCTTGCGGGCTGGCAATCCTCATCCGCTCGTTCACCCGCGGGCCGCGGAATCCGATCACCGAGCGGCGCCTCCGCCGCTTCCGGGACATCAAGCGCGGCTATTACTCGCTGATCATCCTCATCGCGCTTGGCGGACTCGCGGCGCTCGACCAGGTGGTCGTCGGCAAGCGAGCCCTCGCCGTGCGGGACGGGGACAGATGGGTGTTTCCCGCATTCCTGCCATCCGATCTGAAGAACCGCGATTTCGGCATCGAAAGCGGCTCCGCGGACGCGCCCGTCGATTACCGCAAGCTCCGGAAGTCGTTCAGGGAATCCGGCCGCGGGCGGGTGATCATGCCGCTCATCCCATACGATCCCACCGGCGACACGTTGCCGCCTCGCTCGCGTCCGCTCGTCGAGCGCGACGGCGTCCATCACGAGTCCGGCGGCGGCAAGCCCTACTTCGGCCTGGCCGCGCGCTACTTCGATGTGGACGAGGCGAAGATCCACCTCCGGCACACGATGCGCGACGGCCTGCTGTCCGGTCCGGTGGACGGCTGGGATCAGGATGGCATGCCGGTCTACAGCGCCGAATACCTCGACGGGAAGCTCGTTTCCGAGCGCTACAGCGGCAGCGGCACGAAGGAGGAATTCCTCGCGCTCGCGGACAGTGATCTGCGGGCGGTGAAATACCACCCCGCGCCGCCGATCCCCGAAGAGGGGAACTGGCTCGGCACCACCTCGCAGGGCTACGACGTGCTGGCCTATCTCTACGGCGGGCTGCAGGTGAACTTCAAGGCCGCGCTGATCTATCTGCCCATCGTCTATCTGGCGGGCATCACCTTCGGCATGATGATGGGCTATCTCGGCGGCTGGTTCGATCTCGTGTCCCAGCGCCTCATCGAGGTGTTCTCCAACATGCCCTTCCTCTTCGTGGTCATCATCTTCTCCAGCATGGTGCCGGACCGCTTCAAGGGCCTGCCCGTCATCCTCACCATCCTCGCCGCCTTCGGCTGGATGGGCATGACGTACCTGATGCGCACCGCCGCCTACCGTGACAAGGAGCGCGACTACATCGCCGCCGCCCGCGTGCTAGGCGCGGGCACGCCGCGCATCCTCTTCCGCCACCTGCTGCCCAACACCGTCTCCATCATCGTCACGCTGGTGCCCTTCACCATCTCCGGCCTCGTCTTCGCCCTCACCTCGCTCGACTACCTCGGCTTCGGCCTGCCGCCGGAATACGCCACCTGGGGACGCCTGCTCAACGACGGCCTCTCAAACCTGTCCGCCCCGTGGCTCGTCACCTCCACCTTCGTCGTGCTCGTCGGACTGCTCGTCCTCATCACCTTCGTCGGCGAGGCCGTGCGCGAGGCCTTCGATCCGAAGAAATTCACCTACTACCGATGACCCGCCGCCCGACGATCCGCCTGGCCACGATTTCCTGCGCAGTCCTCGCGCTGGCAGGGACCGGCTGCCGGCGCGAATCCGCGGAGGCCGCGCGCACCTTCGGCTTCGACGCCTTCGTGCCGGTTTACAACCGCCACATCGACGGTTGGCTCAAGACCCAGCAGGAGGCGACGGAGAAGGAGGCCGCCCGCGTTGCCGCCGAGCTCGCCACCGCACAGGGCGAGGCCGCGGACAAGCTCCGCAATCATGCCGAGACCTTGCGCCACGATCAGGAGAAATGGACCTTCCGTCTCGCGATCGGGGATTTCCTCAAGACCGGAAGCCCCTCGGAGATCCCCGCCGGCCTGGTCTGGGAGAACGGCATGGACCAACCGGAGATCGGTGATCCGGCGGCGAAAAAAGGCGGCGTGTTCCGCAGGTTCATCCCCAGCTTCCCGCCCACCCTCCGGCCCTTCGGCGACAACTCGAACAACGCCTTCCGCGGCGATCTCTACGACTACATCGACATGCCGCTGGTCTCCCTCCATCCGGAAACCATGGAGATGATCCCCGGCCTCGCCAAGGAATGGGCCGCGTCCGCGGACGGCCGCACGATCTACTTCCGCATTGATCCCGAGGCCCGCTATTCCGACGGCAAACCGGTCCGCGCCCGCGATTTCCTCATCGCCGTCTACCTGCGCGTCTCGGACCACATCGTCAATCCCTACGCCAAGCAGTTCTATCGGGAAAACATCGCGCAGATCGCGACATACGACGACCTCACCCTGTCCGTTTCCCTGCCCGAGGCGAAGATCTACGCGCCCGCCATCGCCGGGGCGGTCAGCCCTTCCCCACCGGACTTCTACGCGGAATACGGGTCCGATTACAACGAACGCTACCAGTGGCGTTTCCCGCCGACCACCGGAGCCTATGAGGTGCTGCCCGAGGATATCGTCAAGGGCGTCTCCGTCACCCAGACCCGCGTGAAGGACTGGTGGGCGCGCGACCGGAAATACTACCGCCATCGTTTCAATCCGGACAAGATCGTCAGCACCGTCGTGCGCGACGAGTCGAAGGCTTTCGAGTTGTTCCGCGCCGGGCAGATGGACACGTTCTTCCTGACGCGCCCCGAGCTGTGGTATGAGAAATCCGAGATGGAGCCGGTTTACAAGGGATACATCGAGCGGGTGACCTTCTACAACCGCTACCCGAAGGTCCCGCGCGGCCTCTACCTCAACGTCGCCAAGCCGCCGCTGGACGACCGCAACGTCCGCATCGGCATCCAGCATGCGATGAACTGGCAGAAGGTCATCGATGTCATGTTCCGCGGCGACTACCAGCGGCTCAACGCCTTCAACGAGGGCTACACGATCTTCAGCGATCCCTCGATCAAGGCGCGGCCCTATTCGATCGACCTCGCGCGCGAGGCCTTCCGCGCCGCCGGCTACACCACGGAGGGCCGGGACGGCATCCTCATGAAGCCCGACGGCACACGGCTCTCGGTTTCCCTCACCTATCCCGGCATGCCCGTCACCGACCGCATGCTCGCCATCCTGCGCGAGGAGGCGAAGGCCTGCGGCTTCGAACTGCGGCTCGACGGCCTGGAGGCGACGGTTTCCTACAAGAAGGAAATGCAGAAACAGCACGAGATGGCCATGGGAAGCTGGCTCATCACCCCGCCGGTGCCGGATTTCCACCAGTTCCTCCATTCCACCAACGCCTTCGACGACAAGGGGAACCTCAAGCCGCAGACCAACAACATCTTCTCCTGGGCGCGTCCGGACACCGACGTCCTCTGCGAGAACGTCCGCACCGGACGCACCGCGGACGAACTCCGCGACGCCGCGTGGAAACTCCAGCGCATCATGCACGACGAAGCCATCTTCGTGCCCGGATACTCGGTGGACTTCATCCGCCTCGGCTCCTGGCGCTGGGTGCGATGGCCGGATTGCGCGAACACCCGCTTCAGTCCGCCCGTGGTCTATGATCCCCACGAGGTGTTCGTGTTCTGGATCGACGAGGACATCCAACGCGAAACCCAGGCCGCGCGGCGGACCGGCCGCTCGTTTCCGGAATCCACCCGCGTTGTGGACGCCTACCGCGAAAAACCCGGGGACGCGCCCGGCCCCGCCACCCCCGACGAAGCCGAGGACCCATGAACGGCACCCCTGAAAACATCCTCGAGGTGGACAAGCTCATCACCTCCTTCGAGACCGAGGCCGGCCTGCTCCGCGCCGTGGACCAGGTTTCGTTCTCGGTACCGAAGGGGAAAACCGTCGGCATCGTCGGCGAGTCCGGCTGTGGCAAAAGCGTCACCGCCATGTCGATCGTCCGCCTGCTGCCCCAGCCGGCCGGCCGAATCCTCGGCGGCCATGTTTTCTTCAAAGGCCACGACCTCCTGCGCGCCAGCGAGGCGGAACTCCGCGGGATCCGCGGCGGCGAGATCGGCGTGATTTTCCAGGAGCCCATGTCCGCCCTCAATCCCGTCCACCGCATCGGCCGCCAGGTCGCGGAAGTGTTCCGCCTGCACCGGAAGATGTCGAAAAAGGACGCGTGGGACGCCGCCACCGAGATGCTGGAACTCGTCCGCATCCCCGCGCCCGAAAAGCGCATGATGGACTATCCTCACCAGCTCTCCGGCGGCATGCGCCAGCGCATCGTCATCGCCATGGCCCTCGCCTGCCGACCCCCGCTCGTCATCGCGGACGAACCAACCACCGCGCTCGACGTCACCGTCCAGGCGCAGATCCTCGACCTCATGGGCCGCCTGCAATCCGAGATGGGCATGTCCGTCATCCTCATCACCCACGACCTCGGCGTCATCGCCGAAACCTGCGATGAAGTCGTCGTGATGTACGCCGGCCGCGTCGTCGAGCGCGCACCCGCGGAGGAAATTTTCGCCCATCCGCTGCACGCCTACACCAAAGGCCTGCTGCGCTCCATCCCCACGCTCGAAACCCCATCGAAGTCCGTCCTCAACACCATCCCCGGCATGGTCGCCTCGCTCGCCGAGCACACCCACGGCTGCCGCTTCTGCCAGCGCATGGGCCGCAGCGACCGCCGCGGCCGCGAGCGCCCGGCCTTCGCCGAGGTCTCGCCCGGCCACTGGGTGGAAACCTGTGCCGAGTGCTACGCCCCCGGCTGAACATCGAACTTCGAACTTTTAACTTTGAACGTCGAAGTGAAGAGAAAGAAGAAATGAAGAAGGACGAGACAACGGTTTATGACTTGGAGGAACGCCTGCTAGACTATGGCGCGGCCGTCATCAACCTGACCCGAAAGCTCAACGGCGACTATGCGGAGCGCCATGTTGGCAATCAGCTTCTCCGCTCTGGCACAGCTCCGCTGTCGCACCATGGAGAAGCGCAAGGCGCTGAATCCAACGCGGATTTCATCCACAAGATGCGCTTGGCATACAAGGAACTTCGCGAGTCCGAACGTTGGCTGAAACTCATCCGCAAGGCTAAACTCCGTCCGGACGAGGACCAACTCGCGCCGTTGCTCAACGAAACCGACCAACTCATCCGCATCTTCGCCACCAGTATCCGCACCGCCGAAGCTCGCCGGAAATAACCCTTGTCCTTCCCATTTTGGTTCAATTCTTCTTTCTCTTCCATTCAACGTTCAAAGTTAAAAGTTCGATGTTCGATGTTCCTCTGCTATCCATCTCTCAGCTCCGCGTCCACTTCCCGGTGCGCGGCGGCGTGCTGCTGCGCCAAACCGGGGCGGTCCGCGCCGTGGATGGAGTCTCGCTGGATATCGCACCCGGCGAGACGCTCGGCCTCGTCGGCGAGTCCGGCTGCGGAAAATCCACCCTCGGCAAGGCCGTCGTCCGCCTGCTCAAACCGACTTCCGGCTCCATCCGCTTCGGGGAAACCGACATCACCCGCCTCGGACAGCATGCGCTCAGACCACTGCGCCGCGATTTCCAGATGATCTTCCAGGATCCCGCCGAATCGCTCGATCCCCGCATGAGCGTGCGCTCGATCATCGAGGAACCCTTCGTCATCCATCGCATGGGCTCGCGGGCCGAGCGCATCCGGTGGACCAACGAACTGCTCGACCGCGTCGGCCTCCCGGCCTCGGCCGCGGACCGCTATTCCTTCGAGTTTTCCGGCGGCCAGCGCCAGCGCATCGGCATCGCCCGCGCCCTCGCCCTCAAGCCGAAGCTCATCGTCTGCGACGAACCGGTCTCCGCCCTCGACGTCTCCATCCAGTCCCAAATCCTCAATCTGCTCGTCGAACTCCAGCGGGATTTCGGCCTCTCCTACCTCTTCATCGCCCACGACCTCTCCGTCGTGAAACACGTCAGCGACCGCGTCGCCGTCATGTACCTCGGCAAAATCGTCGAACTCGCCACCGCGGACGCCATTTACCGCGATCCGCGCCACGCCTACACCAAGGCGCTGCTCTCCGCCATTCCCTCGACCGGTCCGAAGCTCCGCCGCGGGAAAATCCTGCTCGAAGGCGACGTGCCCTCGCCGATCGATCCGCCCGCCGGCAGCGCCTTCGGCCACCGCATCGGCCACCCGCGTTACGCCGAAACCGTCGGCATGGATCTCGCCCTCACCGGGATCGCACCCGGCCACCTCGTCGCCGCGGACCCCTGCTGCCTCACGCCGGAGGATTGGAAAAAAGTCGGCACCCGCTGACCCGAAAAGGCGTCCGAAACGCCGCGAACGACCGCTTGCCGTCCCCGGATTTCCCCGCTAGCGTCCCATCCAATCCATTACCCATGAAAGCCACCGCCCTCTTTTCCCTGCTGCTCCTGATCAACCCGCTCTCCGCCCAGGTGCAGGCTCCCGCGGCAGGGCCGAAACCCGCCGCGGACGCCCTGCTCCCAAACCAGCAGGCCTTCCTCAACCTGCCCGAGGAAAAGCGCAAGGACTTCATCAAGCACTTCAGCGAGGCCAACCGCGTCTTCCAGCAGAAGCGAATCTTCGAAACCCTCGACGAGCTCGAAAAGGCCTCGGCGATCTTCAAGGACAGCCCGGAGATCCACAACCTGCGCGGCAGTTGTTTTGTGGAAATGCGCTCCTTCGACAAGGCGCTCGCCGAGTTCGACAAGGCCGCCGCGCTCTCGAAGAACAACCCCAGCATCGAGTTCAACATCGGCGAGGTTTACTTCGTGACCAAGCAATGGCAAAAAGCGCTCGATGTCTTCGAGAAGGTGATGAAGGCCCTGCCGCCGCAAAACATCGCCCTCGGCCGTCTGGTGGAATTCAAGAAACTCCTCTGCCTCAAGAAACTCGACCGCAAGGACGAGGTGACCATCCTCGCGGAGAAATACGACTTCCTCGACGACTCGCCGTTCCATTACTACGCCAAGGCCGCGCTCGCCTACGACAACAACGATCTGGTGAAGGCCGAGGAGTGGCTGGCAACGGCATCCCGCATCTTCCAGGACCCGAACGTGCTCGCACCCTGGCAGGACACGCTCGTCGAATACGGCTACATCAAGAGCTTCTACGGCGACGAGGCGACGAAGGACGAAGGCAAGTCCGAGTGACCCGCGGCCGCCCGTAAGGCACCGCACGCGCGCTCCTGTGCGTCGCCGAATCCCATACCGAGGCGGTGCAGGAGGCCTTGCACCGGTGACGGGATGCCGATCCGGGGCTGATCCCGTTGCCGTGACGCCCAAGTCCGGTTTGACAAGAGTCCGTCATTGACGGATGGTGGCCCGCGTGCGGCTAACCTTCAAGGAAACGTCCATCTTCACCAGGCAGATCACCGGGCACCTGTCTGATGAAGAATTGAACGGCCTCCAATGGGCCCTCATGGCGAATCCCGAGGGCGGCGATCTCATCCGCGGCTCCGGCGGTCTCCGCAAACTCCGCTGGGCTGGATCCGGCCGTGGAAAGCGCGGAGGACTGCGTGTCATCTACTACTGGCATGCCCCGGGCAGCATCATCCTGCTGCTGCTCGCCTATCCGAAAAACGAACAGGAGAACCTCACTCCGGCACAAATCAGAGTCCTCAAATCCATCATCGAAACCGAATTCCCATGAACGACGAACTCTTCCAACAACTCGCCGCCAGCCTCAAGGAGGGTGGTGCCATCCTTCGTGGAAAAAAGAAGGCCGCTCGCAGCACCACGCTCACTTGGCCGGACGCGAAAGCCGTCCGCGAAAAACTGGGTCTCAGCCAGACTCAGTTCGCGTCGCTCATTGGCATCAGCCCACGTACTCTCCAGAACTGGGAACAAGGCCACCGCCGCCCGGAAGGCACCGCACGCGCGCTCCTCCGAGTCGCAGAATCCCATCCCGAGGCGGTTCTGGAGGCCTTGCACCGGTGACGGGATTCGAATCCGGCGCGGCGGAGTGAAGGGTTCGTCCCGCAAAGGGCTTCCAGCCGAATTTCACAACGGTTCCATCCGCCCGGATTCCTATTTCCTCTTCGCCTGATTCATCGCCTGGGAGAACCAGTCGTTGTTCGGTGCGGCGTTGGGCTGGAAAGTTCCGGCGCGGGGCTGCGGGCGTCCGCCTTGGCGTGAGTCGCGGTCGCCGGGGGCCGAGTGGCGTTGGCCTTCGAGGTCCGGCTTGGATTTCATGGAGAGGGCGATGCGGTTGCGCTTGAGGTCCACCTCCATGACGGTGACTTGCACTTTCTGGCCGACTTTCACGACTTCCGAGGCGTCTCTCACAAACTGGTCGGAGAGTTGGGAAACGTGGACGAGGCCGTCTTGGTGGACGCCGACATCGACAAAGGCTCCGAAGGCGGTGACGTTGGTGACGATGCCGGGGAGCTTCATGCCGACTTGGAGGTCGGAGGGTTTTTCAACCCCCTCCTGGAAGGAGAAGAGTTCGAACTGCTTGCGGGGATCGCGGCCGGGCTTGGCGAGTTCGGATAGAATGTCCTGAAGCGTGGGCAGGCCGACGTCCTGGCTGACGTATTTTTTCAGGTCGATCTTTTTGCGGGCGGCTTCGTTGGCGAGGAGTTCCTCCACCTTGCAGCCGACATCGGCGGCCATTTGTTCGACGAGGGCGTAGCGTTCCGGGTGAACGGCCGAGGAGTCGAGCGGATGCGCTCCGCCGCGGACGCGTAGGAAACCGGCGGCCTGTTCGAAGGCTTTCTCGCCAAGGCGCGGAACCTTTTTCAACTGCTCGCGTGAACCGAAAGCTCCGTTCTCGTTGCGGTAGGCGACGATGTTTTCCGCCAGGGAAGCGTTGAGGCCGGAGACGTAGGAGAGGAGTTGCTTGGAGGCGGTGTTGAGCTCCACACCCACGGAGTTCACGCAGGAAATCACGGTGTCATCGAGGTTGTTCTTGAGCGCTCGCTGATCCACATCGTGTTGGTATTGGCCGACACCGATGGATTTCGGATCGATCTTCACGAGTTCGGCGAGCGGGTCCATCAGGCGGCGGCCGATGGAAACCGCGCCTCTAACCGTGACGTCCTCGTTGGGGAATTCCTCGCGGGCCACATCGGAGGCGGAGTAGATCGAGGCTCCGCTTTCGTTGACCATCACGATGGGCACGGTGATCTTGATCTTGCGGATGAACGCCTCCGTCTCGCGCGACGCGGTGCCGTTGCCGATGGCGATGGCCTCGATGTCGTATTTCTTCATCAGCGTGGTGACCTCCACTGCGGCTTCGTATGCCTGTTGCTGCGATCCGGCGGTGCAATGGAGCACGGTGTGGTGGAGCAGCTTGCCGGAGCGATCGAGCACGACGGTCTTGCAACCGGTGCGGAAGCCGGGGTCGATGGCGAGCAGGCGCTTCTCGCCGAGCGGCGAGGCTAACAGAAGCTCTCGCAGGTTTTCGCCGAACACGCTGATGGCCGTCTCATCGGCACGCTTTTTCGCCATGAGGCGGGCTTCGGTTTCCATGGATGGCATGAGCAGCCGCTTGCAGCCGTCTTCGACGGCGAGCGCGACTTGTTTGCCGGCTTCGCCATCGGATTTCACCCAATCCGGCAGCGCTTGCCGGGTCACGCGGTCCAGAGGGACTTCCACGCGCATGAGCAGGAAGCCGTCCTTCTCGCCGCGGCGGATGGCAAGCATGCGGTGGGATGGGATGGATTTGAACGGCTCGCTCCACTCGAAGTAATCGCGGAACTTCTGGGCGTCGGCCTCCTCCTCCTTGCCATACATGATCTTGGAGGAAACGGTGGCCTCCTCCTCGTAGATTTTTCTCACCCGTCCGCGGAGCGCCGCGTCGTCGGCCACGCGTTCGGCGATGATGTCGCGGGCACCGGCCAAGGCGTCGGCGGCGGTGGGGACTTCCTTTTCGGCATCGATGAACTTGGCGGCCTCTTCGGACGGGTCGGCGCTTTGGTTTTCCATGAGCCAATCGGCCAGTGGGGTGAGGCCGCGTTCGATGGCCTTGGTGGCGCGCGTCTGGCGCTTCGGGCGGAAGGGCGCGAAGATGTCCTCCAGCGTGGTCATCGTTTGCGCGGCATCGATCTTCTTCTTCAGCTCGGGCGTGAGCAGCGAGCGTTCTTCGAGGGACTTGAGAATGGCGGAGCGGCGGGTGTCGAGCTCGGCGAGCTGGAGCATGCGGTCGCGGATCGTGGTGATCTGGACTTCGTCGAGCGAGCCGGTCTGCTCCTTGCGGTAGCGGGAAATGAAGGGCACGGTGCCGCCCTCGGCGAGCAGCTTGGCGGTGGAGGAAACGGAGGAGAGCGAAATGCCGGTTTCGCGGGCGATGGTTTCAAGGTGATGGGTCATGGATGCGTGAAGAGCGGGGATGAAAGCAGTTTCCCGGGTTTGGGCAAGAGGCGGGGCGGGAATCTCCGGCCTAGAGCCCCTTCACGGTCATTTCCAGCGTGTAAACCGAATCCATGGCCGTGATGAAGAGCGTCTTCCGCTCCGGACCGCCGAAGGTGAGGTTGGCGGTCCAGGTTTCCGGGACGGGGATTTCGCCGAGCTTGTTTCCCTTCTTGTCGAAAACGGTCACCCCCTTGCCGGTGAGGTAGAGGTTTCCGTCGCTGTCGAGCGTCATGCCGTCTGAGCCCATCTCGCAGATGAGGTGGCGGTCGGTCAGTCGTCCGTCCTTGGCGATGCGGTAGCGGAAGGTTTTTCCGGCCCCGATGTCGGCGACGAAGAGCTGCCTGCCATCCGCGCTGCCGACGATGCCGTTGGGCTGGACGAGCGTGTCATCGGCGATGACCGGCGCCTTGGCGTCCTTTGGCAGGAAGAAAACGCGCTGCTTCTCCTGATCGGGCTTTTCGCGGTTCTGCCAGTAGTCGCGCTTGTAAAAGGGATCGGTGAAATAAATTCCGCCCTCGGGGTGGACCCAGACGTCGTTGGGGCCGTTGAGGAGTTTCCCGCTGTAGTGGCTGATGAGGATGGTGACGGCCTTGGTGTCCGGATCGATGCGCCGGAGCTCGCCTTTCTCGTCGGCGCAGGCGATGAGTTTTCCATCCGGGCCGAAACAGAGGCCGTTGGCGCGGCCGCAGGGTTGGAGGAAAGGCTCCACCTTGCCGGTGGCGGCGGTCCACTTGAGGATGCGGTCGTTGGGCTGGTCGGTGAAATAGACGTCGCCCTTGGGATCGGCGGCCGGGCCTTCGGTGAACTTGAAGCCCTCCGCGACGAGCTTGAGTTCCGCCCCGGGGGCGATGGGGACTTGGGAGAAAACCGGAAGGATCGTCAGGACGAGGAATACCGCTGGAAGGTGGAGTTTTTTCATGGGCTGGAGACGGAACGGTTCCACGCGGAAACCGCCTCGGCGAGCGCGGAAACCGCCTCCGGCGGATGGGCTGCGGAAAGGCTGATGCGCAGGCGCGCGGTGCCGCGCGGGACGGTGGGGAAACGGATCGCCGGCACGAGGAAGCCCGCGTCCGCGAGCGCGGACGAGGCGGCGAGCGCTCCTTCGTTGGTGCCGAGGACGACGGGAAGAATCGGCGTCGGGGAATGCCGGATGCGGGCGATGTTCTCCCGCAGGCGGAGGCGGAGTCCCGCCCCTTCATCGGAGCGGATGAGTTCCAGCGAGGCGAGCGCCGCGTGCGCCAGGGCGGGCGGCGGGGCGGTGGAATAGATGAACGAGCGGGCGCGGTTGACGAGCAGGTCGATCCAATCGCGCGAGGCGGCGAGGTATCCGCCGGAAAGGCCGGCGGCCTTGCTGAGGGTGCCCATCTGGAAGGTGACGCGTTTTTGCAGCCCCTCCTGCTCGGCGAGGCCCATGCCGGAATCCCCCAGCACGCCGAAGCCGTGGGCTTCATCCAACAGCAGCAGCGCGTCGTGAGCTTCCACCAACCCGACGATTTCGCGCAGCGGGCAGAGGTCGCCGTCCATGCTGAAGACCGACTCCGTGGCGACGAGGATGCGGGCTTTCGGCGACTTCGCGCGGGTGGCGGCGAGCAGGCGCTCCAGCTTGTGGAGATCGTTGTGGGGAAAAACGCGCAAGGTGGCTCCCGACAGGCGGGCGGCATCGACGAGGCAGGCGTGTGAAAGCTTGTCGAGCAGGATGAAATCGGATTTTCCCACGACGGCGGGGATCACGCCGAGCGAGGTGGCGAAGCCGGAGGAAAAGGTGAGCGCGGCCTCGGTTTGTTTGGCGGCCGCCAAGGCCTCCTCCAGCAGGCGATGCGGCGGGAGCGTGCCGCAAACGAGCCGCGAGGCGGCGGAGCCCGCGCCGAATTTCCGGGCCCCCTCGACGAGGGCCGCCGTGATTTCCGGGTGCCCGGCGAGGCCGAGGTAGTCGTTCGAGGCGAAGTTCCAGAGTTCGCAAGATCCGCGGATCACACGCGGCCCGGCGGGCGAGTCGAGCGGCCGGAGCCCGCGCAGCAATCCATCCGCGGCGAGTTTCCGGAGTTCCTCGGCGGGGCTGGGCATGGCTCAGGCCCCGGCGGTCGGGCGTTCGAGCGCCCAGCGGAGGAGTTTCGTCGAGTCCGACCAGATGTTGGGCGTGTTCGACTTCAGGACCACGACGATGACGGAGCGGCCGTTGAGCGAGCCGCTGGAGACGAGGCAGCGGCCGGAGGCGTTGGTGGTGCCGGTTTTCAGGCCGTCGCAGTAGGGCAGCGTCTTGAGGACCTTGTTGGTGTTTTCCAGCAGGCGGGTGCGGCCGTCGTTGAAGCGAAAGGTGAAGGCCTTGGTAGCGGTGTAGGAGCGGATGAGCGGGCTGCGGTAGGCGGCGCGCGCGGCGATGGCCATGTCCCGGGCGGTGGAATACTGGCCCGGCTCGGTGAGTCCGTGGGGATTCTTGAAATTGGAATTTCGCATGCCGAGCGAGGCGCACTTGCGGTTCATCATCGCGGCGAAGGTTTCCTGATCGCCACCGACGTCGCGGGCGAGGCAGCGGCCGACGTCGTTGGCGCTTTTCACCATCAACACCTTGAGCAGCTCGCGGCGGCTGTACACCTCGCCGGGTTTCAGGCCGAGCTTGGTGGGCTCGCAGGCACCGTCACTGGCCTCGATGACCACGGGTTTGTCGATGTTTCCGGCATCGAGCACACAGAGGGCGGTGACGATTTTCTGGGTACTGGCGACCGCGCGCGGGATGTCCGCGTTTTTCGCGTAGAGGACGCGACCGCTGGCAACGTCCACGACGATGGCGCTCTCGCCGGCGATCTTCGGTGGCGGGGTGGCCGGGATGGCGGCCACGCGCACGGGCTCAGGGTTGCGGCTCACCGGCTGGCGGTAGGCCTCGGCACCTTGATTGGGCCGTGGCGGTGGATTGCCGCCACAGGAAGTGATCAGGGCCGCGGTAAATACGAAGGCGGCGAGGCGTGTGCAGAACCATCTGGACATGGGCGGGATGATCGGCTTCCGGCGTCCGCCGATCAAGCCGGGAATGGGCGGTTAGGAAATCACGGCATCGGCGGCGGCAGCAGGCTGCCATCCAGCTCGGCTCCGGCCTCGGGCAGCACGGGTTCCGGGATGTCCACCGGGCCGCCGAAAATCCAGAAGCCGCTGTTGCGCTGCTTATGCGCCTTCGCGAGCTCCGTGCCGGTCGGCATTTCCTTGAGTTCCTTCTCGCGGACTTCCACGACTT
>Ga0114938_1000690_pt1 | contig 24696 bp, 23 predicted proteins | sample AshMeaBigSpring_FD_88675 | JGI IMG/M metagenome (GOLD analysis project Ga0114938, IMG submission 88675) | Groundwater microbial communities from Big Spring, Nevada to study Microbial Dark Matter (Phase II) - Ash Meadows Big Spring | ecosystem: Environmental > Aquatic > Deep subsurface >... | reverse complement strand
ACCCGCGATCATCCCGAAAAGGTCGGTGCCCTCGGCGCCGTTGTCGCCGAACACGACGAAGATCGTGTTCTCGTACTCGCCGATCTTCTTCAGGTGTTCGATGAGCCGGCCGATGTGGTGGTCCATGTTCTCCACCATGCCGGCGTAGAGTTCCATCTTCTTGCCGAGTATGTAGCGGCTTGCGGGGGCAAGCACGATCGGATCGGGCACAAACCACATCCGTTCAGCAAGCTCGGTGCCGGCCGGCATGATGCCCATCTCGACCTGCCGCTTCAGCCGCTCCTGGCGCACCTCGTCCCAGCCCTTGTCGTATTCGCCGAGATGCCGGTTGCGCCAGTCCCTCGGCAGGTGGTACGGGTCGTGCGGCGCCTGGTGCGCCACGTAGGCGAAGAAGGGCTTGCCGTCGCCGTGGTTGGCGTCGATGAAGCTGATCAGCTTGTCGGTGTAGGTCTTGGTCGCGTAGTAGTCCTCGGGAAGCTTGGTCAGGTAGCGGCCATCCTCGGTGAAGGTCGACTTCGGCACGGTGGCGGTGATGTTCGTCATGTCCCAGTAGCTGCCGCCGCCGTCGAGCAGCGAGAAGTCGCGCTCGAAGCCGCGCGCCGCCGGGATCTGGTCGGGCGCCTTGCCCAGGTGCCACTTGCCGACCATGTAGGTGTGATAGCCGGCATCCTTGAGGAGCTGCGGCAGCGTGGCCACACGTTTGTTGAGGTAGCCTTCGTAACCCACCACACCCCGCTGATTGGGCGCAATCCACTCGTCCATGTTGCCCAGGCCGTTCAAGTGCGTATCCACGCCTGTCAGCAGCATGGATCGCGTGGGCGAGCAACTCGCGTGCGTGTAAAAGTTGGTGAAGCGCACGCCGTTCCCCGCCAGCGAGTCGAGGTTCGGCGTCTTGATCTCGCTGCCGAACGAGCCCATGTCTGAAAAGCCAATGTCATCACCGAGAATGACGACGATGTTCGGCCGTCGGGACGCATCAGCTGAGGCGATAACGGGCGTGGCAAGTGCTGCGGCCATGCCAACGATGCCAAGCGTTCTCAGCAGCCAGCCTATGTTGACTGGTTTCCTGACTATGGCGAGCATTGAGTGTAACACGTTCTCCATTGCACGCTCCCTTCCCCTTCAGTTCGTCAGAACTCTACTTTAAAGCAGTTGTCGCTGACTTGTTTCATCTCCATAATAGTCCCACCATACCTGAAAATTACCTAAATTTGAAATAATAAGTACCCGCTTCAATTGGGCAGCGGTTGTTCGTGGGTGTGCGTGTGATGAAGCTCCAGCCGCATTGCTGCCTTAAAACATTGTGACGGCACTTTTCCTTCCACCATAGTCGTTGCACGTAGAGCAATACCTTCAGTGTGTTTTCGACAAGGTAGATCTGATCCAATCAGCCTTGATTGAATAATCGCCTGGGCCTATTTATTTTCCGTGCCTGACTCGCAACCTATTCGAATACCGGAAAAACTTGCACCTTTGGTCAAGTAATCTTAAACTCCAGGCTTCGACATAGACAGCGCCCGTTCACCGCCAACCCACCAACCCAGGAGGTGCCGTATGAAGATCAGCCAGGCAATCCAATCGTTTCGAGAGTACCGCCGGATGAACTCGAAAAAAAATACGCTCAAGAGCTATGAGTTCATCTTCACCCGGTTCCAAGAAGCGTTCGGCGCCACCGGCAGACCTAATCCATAAACACCGACGAGGTCATACCCTTCCTGACCGGGCTTTCCACTGCCGCAAAACCAGCCACCAAGCGCCACCGGTATTCCTGTCTCAAGGCCTTTTTCAACTTCCTCAAGAATTCAGTCGATCCGGCCATCCAAAACCCGTGCGATACCGCCATGCTGCGCAAAATGTTTCGAGAGCGGCCGCCCCAGCAATGGAAAATTTTCGAAAAGGACATGGTGGACGAGATCATTTTCCGCACCATGAAGCCGCGGAACCGGATCATGCTGGAGCTGATGGCCCGAGGTGGAATGAGAGTCGGCGAAGTCTTGAAAATCAGGCCAATGGACATTCAGGATCGGAAAATCAACCTTCCTGGTCCCAAGAGTGGCAAGGAGTCTGAGGTGGTATTCATTCCGCGGAAGGTAGCTGACCGGTTGAAAGCATACGTGAAAGAGTCAGGCGCTGGACCAGAACAGCACCTTTTCCGATCTGCTACAACGCGGCCCGGATAATGGTGCGAAAGGCTGGTCGGTTGGTCGGCATCCATCTCCGTCCTCATGATCTGCGACGGCATGCGGCCACCTTCGCCTCCAGGTCCGGCACTCCGATTGAGATCGTCAGCAAGGTGATCATGCGGCATGCGCATCTTTCCACAACACAGCGGTATCTTATCTTGGGAAGGTCACCGATGTTGAGGCGATGCGATGGATTGAGAACCTGTATGGATGAAAAGAACTGGGGCAGAGAACTCACGCCCTGCCCCAGATGACCTGCTTTTGGTGGATTAGGTCAGGAAAGGTGAAAAATTTCAAGAATGGATTATTTCAGGTTCATCGCCGAATGTACTCGATGCCAAGAAGGTTTGGATGAGAGGGCCGGAAGGACCACATTTCAGAGAGCGGTTGCGTCAATTCCCGATATACATTACGAAATCCAATTCTGCACCTTTAACCCGGCGATGCGTCGAAATTCTCGTTCGTTGTTGGTAACGACCGTAAGGCCTGCCGCTTTAGCGTGCGCAGCGATCCATAAATCGTTGTTGCCGATAGACTGCCCCTGAGATTCAAGTGCCGCCCGGATAATCCCATAGGTATTCCCGGCCGTCTCCGGTATCGGCAGAACGGGAACAAAGGTTTTGAACTCCGCAAGCAACTCGAGAGCCTTTCTGCGCTGATTGCTTTTCTCCGCACCGTACAGCAGTTCGCCCCACGTGATAACGGATATCGCGGCATCTCCAGGTTCAAGTTTTCGGAAACGTGTTAACACGTTCGCCGGTCTTTGGCGTTGGATGTAAATGCAGATATTGGTATCCAATAAAAAACGAGCCGCCATCACAATCCCTCCCGCTGCTGGGGCAGTGCGTCCTGACGTCCGTCAGCAAAGAAATCATCAGGCAGTTCGGCCAACACTTCAAATGCTCGTCCCAGCCCTTTTCCGGGTTCCCGCAACACGATTTCGTCTCCACGGCGGAGAATCTCAACTATCTTGCTCTTAACGGAGAATTCCTTTGGTAACCTGACTGCCTGGCTATTTCCCGATTTGAAAACTCTAGTTGTTTTCATAACAACCTCCTTGCCCTGCATCCGACTCGCATCTTCTTAAATCACCGAGGGCTCTTCTATTTGTGTATACACTGATTAGTATATACAGGCAGATGAGAAATGTCAATTTCGCGATTCGCCGGTTTCATTGAATAAAAGGGCATCCTTGCCTTAAACCCAACTTCATGGAATTGTTGATTTTGTAATTCTAATCTCAACCTTTCCAGCATGCTCGTCGATTCTGAATCTAACCAAGTTCTTGTGTTCGGCATCCAAGGGTAACAAGTTTCAGGTCCAAATTCCGAAATTTTTAAAGCCCCCCTGCCCTCGCCTCTAATTCTTTCCTCTGCCTCAGACGCGGATGATGACCGTCCGGACCGTCCATACCGCCCGACCAGTTCGCAAACAGGCGATTTGGACGGCTAGGCGGTTGTTGGTTGGCAGCAAGCTGAGCCCTCTGATTTTTCCGGGCAGGGACGGCAAAAGCCCGATCGGTGATTACCGGGGCTGAAGGAGCTCGGCCCGTAAAAAGGCCGACATCGGCCGGCGGATCTTCCATAATTTCCGCAGAACGGCCGGCCGCGATATGATCCGTGCCGGCATTCCGGAGCGCGTCGCCATGATGATCTCCGGCCACAAAACACAATCGGTTTTCGACCGCTACAACATCGTCAGCGGCCACGACCTGAAAATGGCCACCGCCAAGCGGTCCGCCCACCTCGATTCTCTCCGCGGGCACAATTCGGGCACAATTTGCTCTTTTCCAGAAAAAAAGGAGGAAAGCCGGAATGGCCATCCTCCTGAAATCATGGTGCCTAGGGCCGGAATCGAACCGGCACGGGACATAGTCCCAAGGGATTTTAAGTCCCTTGCGTCTACCAGTTCCGCCACCCAGGCACATTACGCGCGAAGTCCGCAGGCATCGAAATTATCCAAAACTGCCTGCAGATTCAAGCGAAAACCGGGCTGGAGAACTCGAAACGTTTTTCGCCGATCAGCTTCAGGCAGGCATCCACGGCATCGGGGTCGTAAAGGATGCCTTTTTGGGAGGAAATCTCTTCGAGGGCTTTTTCCAGGCCGATGGAGGGACGGTAGGGCCGATGCGATGACATGGTCTCCACCACGTCGGCCACGCCGACGATCCGCGCCTCCTTCAGAATGTCGTCGCCGGAAAGCCGCTGGGGGTAGCCGGTTCCGTTCAGCCGTTCGTGGTGCTGCAATACAATATCGGCGACCGGCCAGGGGAATTCCACGTTTTTGAGGATGTCGTACCCGGCCTGGGAATGGCCCTGGATCAGCCCCATTTCCAGGCTGCTCAGCTGCGACGGCTTGCTCAGGATCTCTGCCGGAAGCGAGATCTTGCCGATGTCGTGGATGGCAGAGGCGATGGTAAGCCCCTCGGTCTGGTCCTGCGAAAGCCCCATCTCCCGGCCGATGGCGCAGGCGAGTTCCGCCACGCGCTGCTGGTGGCCGGAGGTGTACGGATCGCGCTTCTCCACCGTGGTGGCGATCGCCATCACGGTGCCGCCGATCACCTTTTTCAGGTAGTCGAGGCTGTCCTGCAGCGCGTGCTGGACCGACCGTCGATGCTCCACTTCGCTGCGCAGCTGTTCGTTCTTGCGCTGCAGCTCGGCGGTGCGCTGCTGAACCACGTTTTCCAGATTGATGTTCATGGCATGCACCTGCTTCTCGGCCAGCCACTTCGCGCTCAAGGCCGAGGCGCAGTGCACGATTTCCTGCGGATGAAACGGCTTCTGCAGAAACAGCAGCCGGTCGCAGAAGTTCAAGTGCAGGGGCAGACCCTCCGAATCGCCGCCGATGTAGCCGGTCACCAACACGACATTCACGGCCGGGTCGACCGCCAGGATTCGTTCGGCCGCCCAGATTCCGGAAGGCCCGGGCGGCATGTTCACGTCCAGGAAAATGGCCGAAAAGGGGACTCCGCTCTCAAGCGATAGCGTGACCGCGTCGAGCGCGGCTTGCGCATCGAGACAGCAGGTCGCCCTGAAGTGCGGCAGAACCGGAAACGGCGTGCCCCGGGTGCCGCTAGCGGCTTTGACCCTGAGCGGCAGGCTTTTGAGTATATCCCTGTAAATTTCCAACAGGCTCGGGTCGTCATCCACCGCCAAGATGTTGAAAAAGCAGTCGCCCACAGCGTGGCCCTTGTCCTGTGTTGCGAGATGTCCCATTTCCGGGTTGCTTTTTTGATTGAATGCGCAGGTGGATGCAAATATGAAACCAGCTGGCCTGCGATCAACGCGACTGGCATCGAATCACTTCCGGCGATGGCCGGATCAGGCCTGCGTGCAAAATGATTGCGGCTTCCGCAGTGGAGTTATTTTAAATGAATTCAATACGGCGTGGCATTTACAGGCGGTGGCGAGCACAACGGGAGTGGCAGCGGTTTGAATTTCCCGAAGCGCTTCGAAGAGGTCACGCGGCCGCAGGCCGCCGACGCCGGGCGCGAGCTGAAAACTTCTGACCACCAGAATTTTGACGCCTGCGGCATGGATCTGCCGGATAAAAGCGTGCATGTTGCGCGGCCGGCGGCGGCCGGTGACCGAGCACACTCGACCGGCTTCGGGGCAATCCGGCGGGCAGATGAAATCGGCGTTGCTGGCATACACCTGTCCCTCAGCGCCCTGAAAGGTATTGCGAAGCTGCCGGGCGATTTCAGCCGGTATCGGCAGGGGTTCAACCCGGAGGTGTTCCGAGGTTCGGGCCTGCGCCCACTCGTAAGCCAGATGCACCGGCACGGACGCCACGATCCAGACCTTTTGGGTCGGGCTTTCCAGCCGTTTCGCAAGGAATCCGATACCGTCCGCGCGCAGCGTGCGGAAGCCCGCGGATTCAAGCTCCCGGCAGCGCTGCCGGTCCTTCTCGACGATAAGGATGTCCGCGTGCCGCAGTGCTTCGGCGGCCCTCAGACCGAACAGTCCGCCGCCGATGATCCAGACTGTCTGCATACGTCAGTGCCCGCTTGCTTCTTTCTTCACCCCCGTGCCCTGCGCCTCTACTTACGGCCCCCATCCGGTCTTGTCAAACGCGGCGCCATTTGCTAGAAATGCTCGAAAGGCCCCTTCTCACGCCCGGCGAGGCGCCGCACACCGGCCTTTCGAGATGCTTCGGGTTGAGGCGCTCGCTGCCCGAAGCTAGATCTCGAGAGGATGGTGCCTTTGCTGTTGAACTTCGATCGCAGGTTGCTTTATACCACTCACCCGATCAAGGGTCTCGGAATTTAAACTGGATATTGACATAATTGAATGCAACCATCCGACATCAAAACTAAAATAATTCTTGCTTCACAGTCGCCGCGTCGGCGTTACCTGCTCGAAAGAGCCGGGCTGCGTTTTACCGTCATTCCGAGTCGATTCGACGAAACCTCGGTTTCGGCATCGAACCCGGATGATTATGTTCGCGAACTGGCCGTCGCCAAAGCCCAGGATGTCGCCCGGATGCATCCGGACAGCTGGGTAATCGGCGCCGATACCGTCGTTGTGGCCGATGGCCGGGTCCTGGGCAAGCCGGCCTCGAACGCGCAGGCCCGCGACATGCTGCGCCGGTTGAGCGGCCGCACCCACCAGGTGCTGACCGGATTCTGCATCTGCCGGCAGCGCGACGAGCGCATGTTTGCAGATACCGTGTGCACGGATGTGCTTTTCAAAACCCTCACGGACGATGAGATCGAATGGTACATCCAGACCGGCGAGCCCTTTGACAAGGCCGGAGCATATGCCATTCAGGGCATCGGCACCTTTCTGGTGAGGCGCATCAACGGCTCCTACACCAACGTGGTCGGTTTGCCGGTATGTGAGGTCGTCGAGTTCCTGATCATGGAGCAGGTGATCGGCTTCGACCAACCGCACCCCGCGGCGTCCGGACCGCCGGCCGAGGGAACCGCAAACGACCCATGAGCACCATCGCTTCACGACTGGCCGCTCTTCAGGCCCGCATCCGTGCCGCGGAAGCCGCGGCCGGCCGGAGCGCCGGCGAGGTGCGTTTGGTGGCGGTCGGCAAGACGTTTCCGGCGCCGGCTCTGCAGCAGGCGATCGCCGCCGGCGTGTCCGACATCGGCGAAAACTACATTCAGGAGGCGCGTGAAAAATTCGAAGCCCTTCGAGGAGCCGCGGTGTCCTGGCACTTCATCGGCCACCTCCAGACCAACAAGGCCAAGCAGGCCGTCCGGATGTTCGATCTCATCCACACCGTGGACTCCTACCGTCTGGCTCTCGAACTCGACCGCTGCGCGCGCCAGATCCACAAGGTCCAAGCCGTCCTGGTCCAGGTGAACGTGGCCGGGGAGGAATCCAAATCGGGCGTGCCGCCCGAGGACGCCCTGCCGCTCATCCGCAGCGCGGCGGCGCTCGAGAACATCGCGATCAAGGGACTCATGACCCTGCCGCCCTATTTCAACGCGCCCGGGAAGGTTCGGCCGTTCTTCGCCGCGCTGCGCCGGCTTCGCGAGGAGATCGCTTCCGAGCGGCTCGACACCATCGCCATGCGGGAGCTCTCCATGGGGATGACCGGCGATTTCGAGGCCGCCATCGCCGAAGGCGCGACCCTCGTGCGGATCGGCACAGCGCTGTTCGGAGACCGCTCATGAAACTGCTGCTGCACGTCTGCTGCGCCCCCTGCTCGATTGTGCCGGTGGCCGAGCTGCGCGCCGCCGGAACGGCCGTTACGGGCTTTTTCTACCGCCACAACATCCATCCTTTCTCTGAGTGCCGACGGCGTCAGGAGACCCTGGAGATCTATGCCGGTCAGATCGGCCTCGACGTGATCTGGCAGGAGGGCTACGACCTCGAGGGCTTCATCCGCGGCGTGGTCTACCGCGAGCAGGAGCGCTGCCTCATCTGCTACCGGGAGCGGCTGCTCGCCACCGCGGCTCTCGCGCGGCAGGCCAACTTCGATGCCTACTCCACCACACTGCTGTACAGCCGCTACCAGAAGCACGACGCGGTGCGGGAGATCGGCGATGCCGTCGGTCGAACGCTGGGCGTCGCCTTCCACTACCGGGATTTCCGCCCCGGCTGGCAGCTGGGGGTCGAGGAATCCCGGCGCCTCGGGCTTTACCGTCAGAACTACTGCGGCTGCATTTACAGCGAAAAGGAACGATTCTATAAAGATAAGCCGAAGGCTCAAAGCTGAAAGCCGAAATTTTCCAGGCGCCCCCGGTGTGGGCGCGATGCTTTCCCTTTCAGCCGTGAGCGTCGCGCTTCGAGCGTATTTGCATGTACGGAAACTTCATCTATTTCATCCTGGTCCTGCTCATCTACCTCACCTACCAGCCTCCCGAAGACCCCACTCTCAGCGGTGCGGAGAGCTTTCTGCTGTTTGCGATGCTTGCGGTCGGCTTCGCGTGGGTGACCCGCCGCCTGTTCCGGCGCATCGAACGCCAGGTCGAGCCGGCGGCCTTTGCCCGCCTGGAGGCGCGCTTTCACACCCTGCAGCTGCGCACCTCGGTTCTGGCCGTGGCGCTTTTCGCGCTGAACATCTACGCGCTCAACCTGCCGGTATACGCGAAGGAGCTTCCGCTGCTCGCCGACTGGCCGACCCTTGGGGCGCTCGTTTTTCTCCTGCTCTTCATCGGCTATCTCAGCCTGATCTGGGGATGCGCCTACGATGCCTACCGCAAGCTGTATCATCCGCCCTTCACGCGCTGGGACTACATCGGCTCCAACATCTCCTTTTCGGTGCCCATCCTGCTGCCCTGGCTGCTGCTTTCCGGGATCGCCGACCTGATCGACACGCTGCCGCTTCCGGGGCTCAAGGCGCTGCTGGACACGGCCGAGGGCCAGACGGTCTATTTCGCCGTCTTTCTGGCCCTGGTCGCAGTCGCGGGCCCGGTCATGATCAAGACGTTCTGGCGCTGCCGACCGATGGATCCCGGCCGGCAGCGGGAGCGCATCGACCAACTCTGCCGGCGCGCCGGGATGGCCTACCGGGATATCCTCTACTGGCCGCTGTTCGGCGGCAAGATGCTCACCGCCGGGGTGATGGGCCTGATCCGGCGCTTCCGCTACATTCTGGTCACCCCGTCGCTGCTCAGCCTGCTGGCACCGGAAGAGGTCGACGCCGTGATCGGCCACGAGATCGGGCACATCAAGAAAAAACACCTCCTGTTCTATCTGCTGTTTTTCGCGGGCTACCTGGTCCTTTCGTACGTCACCTTTGATGTCACCGTGTATGCGATGGTTTTCGCCGAACCGATCTGGCGGTTCGTGCACCGCTCCGGTGCCAACCCGGGGATGGTCACCTCCATCGTTTTCAGCGCGATGATCATCGGCGTGTTCCTGGTGTATTTCCGGTATGTGTTCGGCTTTTTCATGCGCAACTTCGAGCGCCAGGCGGACGCTTACGTCTTCACGCTGTTCGACAGCGCCACCGCGCTGATCGAGACCTTCCACAAGATCTCCCTGACCAGCGGCCAGCCGTCCGACCGACCCAACTGGCACCATTTCAGCATCCGCGAGCGCATCGATTTCCTCGCCCGCTGCGAAAGGGACCGCCGCTGGATCCGGCGTCACGATGCGTATGTCCGGCGCGCGATCGGCCTCTATCTGGCCGGTCTGGCACTGCTCGCCGGATTCGGCTATCAGCTCAACATGGGGACGATGGGCGCCAAACTGGGCGACCGCCTCATTGCGAACGTCATCCTGCGCGAGATCGAGCGCTCTCCGGAAAACGCCAGCCTGTACGGACTTCTGGGCGACCTCTACTACCGTCGTCAGGACTTTGCCGGGGTCAAACAGGCCTACGAAAGATCCCTTGCCCTGAAACCCGAGCAGCCGCAGGTGCTCAACAACCTGGCCTGGCTGCTCGCCACCTGTGCCGACGAGCGACTGCGCGACCCGCCCCGGGCGCTAGCGCTCGCCCGACAGGCGGCGGCGCTGGAGGAATCCGCATACATTTTCGACACCCTGGCGGAAGGCTATTTCGTCAATGGAATGGTTGCCGAGGCGATGGCGGCCGGCGAGCGCGCACTGGCCCTGGCCAAAGGCGACCGCAGCCACTACGAAGCGCAGTTGCGCCGGTTCAAGCGGGCGCTGGAGGATGACGCGGAGCGGCGGGGTCCTTGAGAAGCCGTCTATTTCCGGGGGGGAGTTTTGGAACCCAGCACTTTCCAGTTAAGATACAGCTTGCGGGCGCCGCCGGCGATCAGGAACACGGCCATGAAATACATGCAGAAATAGATGAACGGGATGACCCCCGCAAAATAGTCAATCTGCCGAATCTGGGGCATGACCTGGGGTATGCGGAAGAAAAGGCCGACCCCGGCCATCACCAGCAGCAGCCCCCAGGCGAATTGGATCGCGGCTTTGGTGTTGTCATCCATATCGTCGGCGGATTAAAAAAGGAGCCAGGGTTCGGGGCTCAGACGGATGGAACCGAGGCTATTTTCTCCTGAACCCCGAACCCTGCATCCTGAACCCTTCCCTATCCCTGCAGTTTCCCGGTGAACGCCGCTTTGCGTTTTTCCAGAAACGCCGCGGTGCCCTCCCTGGCATCCGCACTGGCCAGGGTCAGCGCAAAGGCGTCGATTTCGATGCTGCAGCCAGTGGACAGATCCGTGTTCAGACCCCGATCGACGGCCTGTTTGGCCTCCCGCAGCGAGACGCGGCCCTTGGCGGCGATGTCGCGGGCGGTCTTCAGCGCCTCGTCCATCAGCGCCGCCGGAGGGAAGACCTTGTTGACCAGACCGATCTGGGCCGCTTCGGCGGCACTGATCATCTTTCCGGTGAAGATGAGCTCCTTGGCGCGGCTGGGGCCGATCAGCCGGGGCAGGCGCTGCGTGCCGCCGAAGCCCGGAATGAGGCCGAGGGTGATCTCGGGCAGCCCGAATTTGGCGTTTTCGGCGGCATAGATGAAATCGCAGGCGAGCGCGATTTCGCTGCCGCCCCCCAGCGCGAACCCGTTCACCGCGGCGATCACGGCGATCGGCAGCTCCTGCAGCTTGGCGAGGATGGCATGCCCGGCCCGCGAAAAGACCTTGGCCTGCAGTACGGTAAAGGTGGCCAGCTCGGTGATGTCCGCACCGGCCACGAACGCCTTCTCTCCGGCGCCGGTCAGGATCAGCACCCGGATGTCTTCGTCGGCGGCGATCGCGTCCAGTCCCCGGGACAGCTCCTCCAGCAGGGCCTGGTTCAAGGCGTTCAGCGCTTTGGGCCGGTTGAAGGTGATCGTGGCGATGCCCTGGTCCACCTGGAACAGAATGTTATCGTAAGCCATGGCGTTCCTTCCCTGCGGCAGGTAGCGCGCGTGTTGAGGTTATCCCGATGACCCCGGCGCGGGCTCGGCGAAGGCTGTCGGGTTGATCTCACGGATGTAGGTGCGCAGGCCCTGGACGATGGAATCGGCCAAATGCTCCTGGTAGCTCGCCGTGGTGAGCAGACGGCACTCTTCGCGATTGCTGATGAACGCGGTCTCCACCAGGATCGAGGGCATGCGCGCCCCGAGAAGCACATAGAAGGGCGCCTGTTTGACCCCCTTGTCCTTGACGCGCTCATAGCCTCTGCGGCTCATGTGGCTCACCAGCGCGGACTGCACGACCTCGGCCATGCGGCTGGACTCGTTGATCTTGGCGTTCTTGAGCAGGTCGTTTAAAATGGAATGCAGGTCGCTGATGTTCTTCGTGGAAGTGGCGTTCTCCATGGCCGCGACCCGGATGGACTCGTCGTCGGTGGCGAGGTTGAGGAAATAGGTCTCGGTCCCGTAGGCCCGCGGATCGCGCGAAGCATTGGTGTGAATGGACACGAAAAGGTCGGCACCGCGGGTGTTGGCAAACGCCGTGCGCTCCTCAAGGGTCAGGTAACGGTCGTCGCTGCGGGTGAGGATGGCCTCGATGCCCAGCTCGTCGCGGATTTTGTGGGCCACGCGCCGGGCGATCGTCAGGACCACGTCCTTTTCATGCACTCCCGGGATGAACCCGGGGGCGCCGAAGTCCTTGCCACCGTGGCCGGGGTCGATCACGATGCGCCGGACCCCCAGCGCAAGCTGCCGGGCCAGCGCCCCGCGCGGGACGCGCCGGCTGCGCTCGACCGCCGAGCCGGGCGGCGGCGCGGGCGCTTCTTCACGGTCCTGAGCCACGGATGCCCCGCCGTTGCGCCCCCAGACATCGATGACGATGCGAAACGGGTCGCGCAGCGAAAACACCTTGTAGGTGTCGAAGGACTTGATGTCCATCACCACCCGCACCGAATCGAGGGTGTAACGCGCGGCGCGGGCGTCGCTGAGCAGATCGTCATTGATCGGGATGGTTTTCTGCTTGCCGCCGCCCAACGTGCTGTTGCTGAGGTCCACGTAGAGGCGCGGAGGCTTTTCGATGGTCGGGTCCTTTTTCAGAAGCCGATGCGTGAAGTCGGTTTCACGGTCGACGTAGACCACGACTCGGGTGTAGTTCGGATTCGACCAGTGCCGCAGGTCCTGCACGATCGCAAGCCCCTCCTCGCCCTCGGCCGGCGTGGGGGGCTCGGCCAGGATTTCCGGCGGCACGGCTGCGGCGGGCTCGCTGGGCACGGAAGGAACCGGCGGCGGTGCGGCTCTGCGGGCCGGGGCTTCTCTCGCCATCCGCACCGGACGCATGGACTTCAGCTCCAGGGAGGCTTTGGTCGCAAAGGAGCTTTCCGGAAATTCCCTGGCGACCTTTTCAAAGCTGTCCCGCGCGGCGCGCAGGTCCGAGTCGAACTTCAACCCCTTGTGCAGGTCGTGGTAGAGGACGCCTTCCTGATACAAGGCCTGGGCGGCCACGGGCCCGGCGGGGTCCTCCAGGTAGACGTTGTGAAAGCGGCCGATGCAAAGCATCCATTCGCGCCGCGTGTTTTCTGTCGGCTGGCTGGCGCGCAATTTCTGAAAACAGGCCTCCGCCTTGATCAACGGACTTTGGGTGCTGCCGCTGGCGGGAGAGCCGGCCTTATCCCCGGCCGGCTTTTTCGGCTGGTCCTTCTCGGCCGCCGCCGGCGTTCCGCGGGCTATCTGCTTTCCGGGCGGGGCTTCTCTGGCGGCTGACGGAGCGGCATTCAATTTCTGCAGCTCGGCCGCTGCGCGATCATGGTAGCCGCTGTCCGGGAACTTCTTCTGGAGCTGTTCAAAGAGCTCCACCGCGGCTTTTTGATCGGCATCGCTCCGCGAAATTCTCGACAGATCCATGTAAAGTACGCCGCTGTGAAACAAACTGGCGGGTGCCCACGGCCCTTTGGGGTCCTGACGGTAGACCGCCTGGAACTGGTCGATGCACTGGGTCCAGTTCGAACGGAGTTTGATTTTCTGGGGGCTCTTGCGCAGCCCGCGGGCGCAGGACTCGGCGTCGAAAAACGCATCGCTCGGACCGGCGCCGGCAGCGACACCGCCACCGCCGAGCGCCACTACCAGAAAAAGACTTAGGAAAACGCAGGGAATCGATCTGTGCATCATGAATGGTGTCGTAGCTCCGCCAGCGAGATACGAAAGCTTATCGTAAAAAACTAAATTTTTCCAGAGGCGTACGCGTTCTTTTTTTCAGCCGGACGCATTCGTTCCCCCGCCCTCCCGAAGCGCGAGGTCCTGCAGGCGGCTGAGCAGATTCAGGGCCTCCAGCGGCGACATGCGCGCGATGTCCACTGCGCGCAGGCGTTCGATGAGTTCGCTCTCTGCCGGTCGAAACAGATCGAGCTGCAGCGGAGCCGACCGGCTGTTCCCGACGTGAGCTTCCGGCCGCGCGAAAACGTGCTCGCCGTTTTCGATGCGGAAAAGAATCTTCTTGGCGCGCGCGATCACCTCGGCGGGAATGCCGGCCAGCCGGGCCACCTCGATGCCGTAGCTGCGATGGGTGCCTCCGGGGACCAGCTTGCGCAGAAAAATGATTTCATCGTTCCACTCCCGGACGGCGATGTTGAAGTTGACCACCCGCGGTTTGCGGTCGGCCAGTTCGGTGAGTTCGTGATAGTGGGTGGCGAAAAGCGTCTTGACGCCCTTCTGGCCCAGGTCGTGCAAGTATTCCGCCACGGCCCAGGCGATGCTGAGGCCGTCGAAGGTGCTGGTGCCGCGGCCGATCTCATCCAGGATGATCAGGCTGCGCTCGGTCGCGTGGTGCAGGATGTTGGCGGTTTCCTGCATCTCCACCATAAACGTGCTCTGGCCCTGGGATAGATTGTCCAGGGCGCCCACGCGGGTGAAGATCCGATCGACGACGCCGATCTCGGCCTTGCGCGCCGGGACGAAGCTGCCCATCTGCGCCATGACGACTGAAAGGGCCACCTGACGCATGACCGTGGACTTGCCGGCCATGTTGGGCCCGGTGATGATCAGTACCTGCTGGGCGCTGTCGTCCATCTCGACGGTGTTGGGCACGAAGCGCTCGCCGGCGATCATTTTCTCGACCACCGGGTGCCGGCCGTCTTCGATGCGCAGGAGGCCGTCGTCCCGGATCTGCGGCCGGCAGTATCCATTCTGGGCAGCCGCCTCCGCCAGGCTGAGCAGGCAGTCCAGGCCGGCCAGGAAGCGCGCGACCGCCTGAATCTTGGGATGGTGCCGCGCGGCCTCCTCGCGCACCTGCTGAAACAGCCGGTTCTCGAGAACGGCCCGCTGCTCCTCGGCGCCCATGACCTTCACCTCGAAGTGCTTGAGCTCGTCGGTGATGAAGCGCTCGGCATTCACGAGCGTCTGCTTGCGCACGTAGCGCGGCGGCACGGCGGCCGCCCGGGTCTTGGGAACTTCGATGTAGTAGCCGAAGACCTTGTTGAAGCTCACCTTCAGCGCCGTGATCCCGGTGGCCTCCTTCTCGCGCACCTCGAGCTGCGCCAGATAGCCTTTGGCATCCGAGCTGATGCGCACGAGCTCGTCGAGCTCCGCGTTGAACCCGTCCCGGATCAGGCCGCCTTCGTTCAGAGGCAGCGGCGCATCCTCGCGGATGGCGCGTTCGATCCCCTCGGCCAGCGTTATGAGGTCATCGATCGTTTCCCCGGGCCGGTAGAGTTCGGCAGTGAAGCCGGCCAGCGCCGCCCAGAGCGCGGGCAGCGCCTGCAGGGAGGATTTCAAGGCCAGCAGATCGCGCGCGTGGGCGTGCCCCATCACCGCCTTGCTGCCGGCACGCTCCATATCATGGACGTCCTTCAGGCGACCGCGCAGCTCGCGGCGCAGTCCCTCGCGCTCCCGGGCCTCGGCAACGGCGACCAGCCGCCGCTCGATGTCGCCGGGCGTTCGCAGCGGCCGACGCAGCCAGTCGGCGAGCGTCCGCGCGCCCATGGCCGTGCGGGTGTGGTCGAGCACGGTCAGCAGGGTCCCGCGGCGGGTGCCGGTTCGAACGTTGCGGACCAGCTCCAGATTCTGGCGGCTGACCTCGTCGATCACCAGGCACTGCTCGAGCCCGTAGCTTTCGAGCCGGCAAAGGTGGGCGGTTTTCTGTTTCTGGGTTTCGTCGATGTAAAAGACCAGGGCGCCGGCGGCGCACACACCGGCGGTGAAGGCCTCGCAGCCGAAGCCCTCCAGGGTCAGCGTGTTCAGCTGGCGGGTCAGCCGCTCGTAGCAGCGGCGATGCTCGAAGGTCTTGTCATCGACATGACTGAAGGCCACCTCCGGAAACAGCGCGGGCAGGCGCCGCAGCCAGTCGTTGCGGGGGTCTCTGCGGGCGGTTTCCGGCAGCAGGATCTCACGCGGCCCCACCCGGCGCGCTTCTTCCAGAACCGCGGCCGGATCGGACGACTCGGTCACGCGGAAGATGCCGGTGGAAAGGTCCAAATACGCAAGCCCATACGCCTTCGCGGTCCGGCACATCGCCAGGATGAAGTTGTTCGCCCGGGCGTCCAGGAACTCCTCGTCGATGATCATGCCGGGGGTGATGACCCGCACCACTTCGCGCCGGACCAGACCCTTGGCGGTGGCCGGGTCTTCCACCTGGTCGCAGACCGCCACCTTGTGACCGCGTTCGATGAGCCGGGCGATGTAGCCGGACGCGGCCCGGTACGGCACCCCGCACATGGGGACCGCGTCCGGATCGCTTTTGTTGCGCGAGGTCAGCGTGATGTCGAGAATGCCGGCGGCGAGCTCGGCGTCCTCAAGGAACATCTCATAGAAATCCCCCATACGGTAAAAAAGCACGGCATCCGGGTAGTCGCCCTTGATGGCCAGGTACTGCCTGAGCATGGGGGTTGATTTGGTGAGATTCATGAACGCTTCGGAGGCCTGGGGCTGAATTTCGGGCGGGGCCTCAGTTTTTGGCGACCGGCGAAGTGATGGAGGTTTCCTGGGCGCCGACGTCGGCAGCGCCCTTCAGGCCGGCCAGTTCGGCCTTCAGGCTCTCGATTTCAGTCCGCTGCGCGGCGTTTTCGGCAGTCAGGCGGGTGACGGCCTTCCGGCGACGCCAGCGATTCAGTCCGCCGAAAAGATACGCCACGATCAGCCCGAGCCCGAAGAACAGCAGGTGAAAGACCACCAGCGGCAGTTGAGGGGATTGGTATTCCGGAAACACCTTGAGGCTCAGACGCAGGCTCTGCTGGGTGTCCATGAAGTAGCCCTCGTTCTGAAAGACGACCACCGCGATTGCCCCCAGGATCAACAGCCAGAAAACAAGCTTCACTTTCTTCATCCATTGACCTCCATCCCGTGTTGCCGCCAGAATCGCCGCAGCTCCGGGCCGCGGGCCGCGCGGTTTCCGTCTCTTTCCCTGACCCGGCCATCACGCGCGCCTAGCGACGCGCGCCGGCCCCTTTCGGCAGTTGGGCTTTTTGCCCGGTGCAGACCCGGCCGATGCCGTTGCGACATCCGCGGTCCGTTCGAGGTCGATCGCCCTGAAATGCGGTTTTAGAAGCGCGAAGGTTTCCTGGAGATGCTGCGGGATCACGCGCACGTCCGCGAACACCGCCAACGCATTGGTGTCTCCGGACCAGCGCGGGACGATGTGAAAATGCAGGTGTTCCTCAATTCCCGCGCCGGCCACCCTGCCGAGATTGAGGCCGATGTTGAACCCTTCCGGCCGCATGACCCTCTTGAGAATCGCCACGGACCGTTCGACGGTCGCCAAGAGGACCCCCATCTCCGTTTGGCTGAGCTCGTCCAGCATCGACAGGTGCCGTGCGGGCGCCACCAGCAGATGGCCGTTGATATAGGGATACTTGTTCATGACCACCAGAGTTTCTTGCCCTTTGTACAAGGTGAGTTGATCGCTCACCGAAAGGGCGTTGCAGAACACGCAGCCTTCTTCCTTGGCGCCGAGGATGTACTCGATCCTCCAGGGGGCCCACATGGTCTTCATGCTCGCTGCCTTCTCCCGGTTGCCATCCCGCCGTTGCCGCCGGCCCTTGGTCGCCCGGCGGTCAGTGCATTTTTATTCATGATTACCAATGGGTTAGGATAATGATTTAATTTAATCGGTTTGGTGATAAAACTCAACCCTTTTTTCGATCCAAGGCGACCATTTCCACCGCCCCCCAGGCCCCCATGACTCCGTCCACCACGATGAGCACCCCCAGGACGCCGGCAATGCGCTGGGCCAGTTCGATGGCACCGGGCATGTCCTGCCGCGAATGAACCCGGTTGCCGACCGCCGTCGCGGCGGCATCCGCCACCGCGCCGGAGCGCGATGTCACGCACACGGCGTCCGCCCGCCCGAAGCTGAGCGAGTGCCCCACCGTACCCGATGAGGTGCATACGGCGAAAGGCTCGCTGGCTCCAGGCGTACGAATGCCGATTCTGAGGCTGAGCGGCGAGTTGCCCGCTCCCACGGCGACCGTGGCCGCCTCCGAGGTCTGCAGGAATATGTCTCCCCCGTTTTCAACGATGACCTCCCCGCTGTGCGCCAGCAGCTTCCGGCCGACATGCTCGGCGACGGCACCGGCCACCGCCGCCATGGGACCCACACCGGCGGCGCTGCCGGCCGCGATCATATCGCGCACGATCAGCGGCGCCGGCTCGGCCATCGGCCAGGGTGCCAGCGCGGAGAGAAATTCGGGGTGCCGGCGGATGTAGGCCTCGATGTACTGCCGCTGCTCCAAAACCGATTCCCGCGCCAGGTCGCTTAAATCGGACTGCGCCTGTACGTGGAGGTCGGTCTGCTTCACCACCACCTCGAAGCCCGTCAGCCGGCCGCTGTCAACCCGCACGCGATAGGTCCTCGGCTCCCCCATGATCCTTCAGACGGCCCCGCGGCCGGGCTCCGGCTCAGGCCCCACCGTCGACGATGGGCACGTATCCAGGCCGCATGTCCGCGGGGCAGAGATCCAGAAAATACCGATCCGTCATGCCGGCGATGAAGTCCCGCACCACCTCGGCCGGCCGCTGCCGTCGGAGGTAGTCTTCGGTCATGCCGTTCAGGAAACCCTGGAAGATGACCGATTCCGTGCGCCGCTTTTCCAGGTCTTCCAGAAAACCATCGAAGAGCCGCCGAAAAAGGCCCCGGATAAGCTCGGTATGCGGCTTCATGCGCGGATTCAGGTAGATACGTTCGAGATTGAATCGTTTCAGCCGCTTGAGCGCCTCGGACACCTCCGGGCTGAAGGCCACGAAGTCCTTGCCGTGGCTGGTGCGGATGATGTCGGTCGATAGCTTGAAGACGATCGTCCCGTTGGTCTCTCCCAGCACCGCCGCACTTTCCCTGGGCAGGTCGCTCCGTCGGATGAGGCCCAAACGAATGGCGTCCTCGACGTCCCGGCCGATATAGGCGACCGTGTCGACCATGCGCACGACGCATCCCTCCAGCGTCATCGGGACGAGCTCCACATCGGGATCTCTGGTTTTGGCCGTCATTTCGGCATCCAGGTCGGCGAAGGATTTGGTGCTTCGCGGCGCCAACGCCGGCGTGTGGACCTCGCCGTCGTGGCAGAGGATCCCGTCCAGGGTCTGCAGGCAAAGGTTCCAGCCCTTGCCCTTGCGCTCCACCAGATCGAGAAAATGCACGCTCTGCACGTTGTGCTGAAACGAGCCGATGCCGTGCTCCCGGCATAGCTGCGAAAGAAACCGCTCGCCGTCATGTCCGAAGGGCGTGTGGCCGATATCGTGCCCCAGCGCGATCGCCTCGATGAGATCCTCGTTGAGTCCCAGAAAACGACCGATCGAACGGCCGATCTTGGAAACCAGCTGGACGTGCAGCACCCGATGGGTGATGTGATCGTTGCGGATCAGGTAAAAGACCTGCGTCTTGTCGATGTAGCGGGCGTAGGCACGGGAGTGCAGGATCCGATCGGTGTCCACCGAAAACGCCTGGCGGTAGCCTTCGGTCAGAAGCTCCTCCTCGCGGCGCCGGACGGCGCTCAGGTTGGGGGTGCCGCCGGGCGAAAGGCCGTCGGCCTCCTTGCGGTCGAGGAGCACTCGGATCGACTTCAGATCCAGCAGGTCAGATTTCGCGGCGCTCAATCATTTCCTCCATCAACCGGCAGTAGTCGATGCCCGCTTGCCGGAATCCTTCCCGGCCGTATTTCATGTTGGCCTCCAGCACGTAGAACTCGCCCTTGAACCGGCAGATATCGATGCCGACATCGTCCCAGCCGCACGCCCGGGCCGTATACACCGCCAGCGCCAGCGCCGTCTCGGGCACCGGCTCCAGGCTGATCCGGGCGCCTCGGGATACGTTGGACCGGAAATCGGTCTCCGGCGCGATGCGCCAATACGCATGAACGCTGCGGCGGCCGATGACGACGACCCGCATGTCGCGATCGACGGGAAGATAGTCCTGGATGTAAGCGACGGTGCTGCGCTCGTTGTAGCGCTCCAGTTCTTCCTCGCTTCGGACCAGAAAAACTCCCTCGCCCCTGGCCGATCCTCGGGCGACCTTGGCGATGAAAGGAAATCGGAAATGCTGGAGGATGGTCTGCTTCTGGCGCTTCCCGTAGAAAACCCGCGTGCGGGGGTGAGGAATTCCTATCAGTTCGAAAAGCGCGGTCTGCTTGATCTTGTCCTGCACGCATTTGTAGGTGTGGTAGCTGGGAAACGTCGGTTTGCCGATCGCGTCGAAGAGGTCCGCATAGAAGGTGGTCGGGTAATAGATGATGTCCGCCCTTCTTATCTCGGTCTGGACCCCGCGCGGATATTGATGAAAATTGGTGCACACCCCGAGCGTGACAACGTTGCGGCACTGTCGCAGGCGGGCTTCGAGGGCAATGACTTTGCGTTTGAATTTCATTGGTCCATTTATTAACCAAACCACTCTTATTAACGGATTTCACAAGTAATTGGAGATCACCTGGTCCTCTGGGTCGATGCCGGCTGCCCTCAGGATTTCTTGGAGTTTGGTCAACGCGCGTCCGGTATGGCTGCCTTTCCAGTACACCCTTCCACACTTCGGGCAGGCGCTGAATTGGGTCTGGGTGTTCCAGACATATTCCGGGACCGACCTTAGAACCGCCGCCCGAGCAACGGCCTTGATACTTTCGTTGCAGCGGATGCAGCGCGTAAACGGATGGAGGTGCTCCGGTCGGATGGCGGCTTTGCAGACCAGTTCGACAGCTTGTTCCTTCGGATCGTTGGCCTGGATGAATACCGTTTTCGATCCGACGGCAGCCCCGCGGAGAAGCCGTCTCCGGGTCAGAAAAATCCTTTCCGGCCCGACGTGCTGCATGAACGAACCCCGCGGGTATTCAATTTCCGAGAGGGTGTCGAAACCCATGAGACGAAGCCATTTCGCCAGTCGTCCGAGGGTTCTTTCAGCGGCAAAAGCGGCAGGCATCTGCGTCGTCTGCTGCTGCGCGTTGGTTGCTTTCATCGCTGCGGTCACCATACACTGGTTGTCGACTGGGGGTCAATGCCCGGGCTCGCGGCAACGGGCTCGAAGCCGGAGTTGGCCGCGCGACCCGGCTGATGGATGCATACTAAATAGTGCTCAAGGATCTCAGGGCAATACCGATGATATCTATTGGAATATTAAAGTTCCTAACCAGGTCTAAGGGACATTCTATGCGGAAGTCGAAGATCCTGCTGGTCGCACTGGCGCTCGTGGCCGTTTCAGCGGGGGTTCTGGCCAGAGACCGGTTGAACCGCGATATCATCCTGCTCAAGAACGGCCAGATCATCCCCGTCGACCGGGTCTGGGAGTCAGGTGCCGACCTGTTTTACGAAAACGACAAGGTCACCCGCTTCGTCAGCCTGGCCGAGATCCAGTCCATCGAGAAACTGAGCTTTGCGGTCTGGCTGCGCATGACCGGCGACCGCGTGTCATCTCTTGCCGGCAGAGCCGTAAAGGCCGCGGATCGTCTGGCCGAAAAGGGGGTGGAGCTGTCAGGCCGATTGAGCCCTTTCCAGTGGCTGCTGATTGCATTGCTGGCGCTTCCGGCCGGGTTGGTGGGGGCCTTGCGAACCGTTCGCTGGCGCTCCAAGAAACAAGGGCCGGTCCTGGCCGCCGCCCCGGTCCGGGAGGCTTGCCTGGCGCTGCCCGACCGCGGCGACGTGGTGCGCTTCTTTCTGGGGCTGTACCGCCATCAGCTGGGGTTCGGTCCGGAGGTGCCGGCGGATTTCGTTCAGCTGCCGCCCCCTCCGGGAGGGTCCAGCCAGATCTATGAGTTGCGCGTGAAGAACGGCAGCGAATGGACCAAGCGGCGCATGACGCTGGGACCGCTGGGAGAGGACAGCGGCAGCAAGAGCAAATGCTACTACGTCATCTTCGACCAGCACCTGGTGGTCAAGATACCTGCCAAACCGATCACGAATTTCGAAGACTATGTCGCCAGCATCAAAAAGGAGCGCCAGATCGTCGATCGGCTCAGCCCGAAAGAATGCATCGTTCCCGGGGTGTCCGTCGTTTTGAGCCAGATTCAGCAACTGACGCTTCCGCCCGGCTCCCCGCCGGACGTGATTGAAGACAAATACTTCGCCTGGCTGCGAAAGACACCGGCCCACCAGGATCGTCTGAAAATCAATGGCACGTTTGTCTTCTTCATGGACCTCTCGCGTTACTATTTTCTGAGCCACATCATCGACAGCCTGCATGATCTGTCGGAGCCGATACGATCCGAAATCAGTTCCACCGCCGATCTCATCCCCTATCCGGCAAAGTTCAAGGAACGTTACGGCGAGCAGAATGAATCGGTTGGTTTTGAAATCCGCCAGCTCTACCACCAGGTTGAAGCCGAAGTGCGCCACCTGTTGAAAAACGCCGGGAAGCCCGCCTCGGTAACACCCTACCGCATCCAGGTTTGGTTTCTGAATTATCTGGAAAAAAAGGATATCGGCGATTCGGATGCGGTGATTTCGGACCGGATGGCGGAGGAGGTGGCGGCCGTCTTCAGACGCTGGTTCGAGAAGCATCGCAACGCCGTGGATGACTATCTCAGGGCCATCCGAACCTTTGCGGCGCGCCTCAGCCTGGACCAGAACCGCCAGATCATATCCGGCATTGTGACCAACTTGCTGGACCTGCTGGCCTGGCTGAGCGAAAAGAAGGTGGCCATGCGGGACCTCAAGCCCGACAACCTGCTCGTGGCCGGCGACCCGCACAACTACCCGGCCTTTCTGCGCTCGGCGCTGGACTATTCACTGGGCTTCATCGACGTGGAGACGGCCGTCTATCTCGACGCCTCCAACGCGGCCGGAATTAAGCAACCCCTGCTCGGCGGCACGCCTTACTACGCGACCCCGTCGCATCTGTTCCCCAACTCGGCGCTTCAGGCCTGCTTTTCCGACCTCGCCTGGGTCCTTCGCTTTCAAGACTGGCATGCGGTTCTGGTGATGGTGTTCAAAACCGTCACGGGAGAGCTGCTCTTCGATCGCACGGCCAAACGGTTCGGCGAGATCAAAAACCGGGTGGTCGACGCCATGCGCCGGCGCGCACCGCTCGACGCCCTCATGGAAGAGGTCAGCCGCCAGTTCTGGAACAGCGCAGCGAGTGAGTTTCGAGCCAAGATGAAGACCCACGAAGGCGAGTTGCGCTCGGTGGATATCGACATACCGAAAACCGCAAAGGCATTGTTCGTCCAGGTCCTTCGGCACGACATGGAATCGATCGACGTCTCAATGCGTCAGATCATCGAGGGCCAGCGCCATTTCGTATCCCCGGAAAGCCGCGAACAGCTGCTCGGATCCTCATACCGTCGGATTGTTGGGATTCTAAGGGCGCTCCATGACAAGAAACAACTCGAACCAACGCCCTCAGAGGCCCTGCTGGCGACCGAGCGTTTCCTGCACCACCTGTCCATGTTGAAAGCACTGAGGGAACGCAAATCCCTGATCACTTCAACCCTGGAATCCACCGCCGTACCCCGGTTGAACGCACACGAGCTGCTCCTGCTCATGTTCAACAGCGTGCTGAAAGCCATGTGCCGCCCTCATTGGTACCCGATCACAGAAGAGGCCCCCTCTCAAACGCTGCCCCCCGGCGACGAATTGTCACTCGCCACCACGATTTAAAAGCGCCCGCCCATCAACGGCCTTTGGTTCGTCCATGCGCTCGGCGGTTGACGCCTGCGTGCCTTCGGTGTAGGCTTCGCACTGCAATGGACTCCGGCGACCGACCCCTGGATGCTGCGCAAGGCCAGTTGCTCCTGAAGCTCGCGCGCAGCACGCTGATGGCCGAGCTCGGCATCACCCCTCCTGCCGCCTATGACGCGCAGCTGACGGAAGCCATGAAAGAACCGTGGCTGAACTCGCCCGGGGCCACCTTTGTCACCCTCACGCTGCACGGAAGGCTCAGGGGCTGCATCGGCAGCCTCTGCTCGACCGACCCGCTGGCGGAAAACATCCGGCGCAACGCCGTGCATGCCGCTTTTCACGATCCGCGTTTTACGCCCCTCACCGCGCAGGAGATCGACCAGGCCCGCATCGAGGTCAGTGTTCTGACCGAACCCCGGCCGATGTCCTACGCCACCGCGGATGAGCTGCGCCAGAGGCTGCGCCCCCATCGCGACGGGGTGATCCTGAGACAAGGCCATGCCAGCGCCACCTTTCTACCCCAGGTCTGGGAGCAGCTGCCGAACGCCGGCGAGTTCCTGGGCCAGCTGTGTCTGAAGGCGGGCCTGCCGCGCCACGCCTGGAAAGAATGCCTACTCGAGGTGTCGACGTATCAGGTGCAGCACTTTGAGGAACCGCCCACGTAGGGGAGTCATCGCCCGCGCCTTTCATGCGCTGGCAGGAATCAAGAATTGAATCGTGGTTCCGCGCAATTGAATCACATCCAGGCGATTCAATTTGACGGAAGTCTTCAACGGCCGGCGGTTGACCCGGACGCGCGCCATCCCACCGACGTAGCTGATATACCATCCGTCTTCCAATCGGTTGACAACCGCCGCCGTCGACCCGACGCCAAGCCCCCGCACGACAATGTCGGCTCCGGGCGCCTTTCCAATCCGCACCGGGGCATCGCCCAGCACCAAATCCTGTCGACCACCGCAGAGCACCGTCAACAAGCCGCGCGGCCCGGGGTTCCCGCCGCCGGGCGGCTCAGGGTGGGCGACCGTTCGGTCCGGGGATACGGCGGGTGGGGGGCGCAGCAATTCCCTGAACTTTTCGGTATCGATCTGCATGGTCTTGATGATCGACGGTGGAGAGGGATCCGGGGCTTTGCCGCGTTTCGGATCGGAAAACCGCAGAGTGTGTT
>Ga0114938_1000689_pt1 | contig 24700 bp, 23 predicted proteins | sample AshMeaBigSpring_FD_88675 | JGI IMG/M metagenome (GOLD analysis project Ga0114938, IMG submission 88675) | Groundwater microbial communities from Big Spring, Nevada to study Microbial Dark Matter (Phase II) - Ash Meadows Big Spring | ecosystem: Environmental > Aquatic > Deep subsurface >... | reverse complement strand
GGCCGCCCCCGCGAAGAAGGCCGCCCCCGCGAAGAAGGCCGCCCCCGCGAAGAAGGCCGCCCCCGCGAAGAAGGCCGCCCCTGCGAAGAAGGCGGCTCTAGCAATGCCGGCCGCCCCCGCAAAGAAGACTGTCCCCGCTAAAACGGCCGTCTCCGTGACGAAGACCGAACCCGCGAAAAAGCCTGAGACCCTCACCAAGACCCCTCCCACCAAGCCCCGTTCGTCCGTGGTGGATTTCACCCCGCCGCCGGCACCGGTGAAACCGCCATTCGTGCCGCCCAAAGCCCCTCCCGTGGCCTCGGAACCCGCTTCGTCCGGCACCAACGGGGCACACCACAGCCCGGCTTTCATTCAAAAACAAAGGCAGCGCCTTCTCGATCTGCGCGATGAACTCGTCGATGCCATGTCCGGCATGACGCGGGACACGATCCGCAACGCGCCGGAAGGCTCCGAAGCCTCGGGCAGCGGCCAACACCAAGGCGACGCGGGCAGCGACGCCTATGACCGTGACTTCGCCCTCTCCGTGCTCGCCAAGGAGCAGGACGCCCTCTACGAAATCGAGCAAGCACTCCGCAGAATCCAAGCAGGCTCCTACGGCATTTGTGAGATTTCCTCGCGCAAGATTCCCCAAGCGAGGCTCGAGGCGATTCCGTTCGCAAGACTCACCGTCGAATGCCAGGCCCAGTGGGAGAAGGAATACGGAAAACGCCGCTTCCGCCCCTCCAACGAAGTCGGCTTCAGCGGCGGAAATTACATCGAGGACGAGGATTCCGAAACGGTTTCTCTTGACGAAGACGACGATTAAAGCAACATCCCGCCCCCAAGATTCCATGCCACGCGAGATCATCATCCTAGAATGCACCGAAGCGAAAGCCGAGGGCAAGCCGACTTCACGCTACGTCACCACACGTAACAAGAAGAGCCTCCGCACGCCCGGACGTCTGGAGAAAGTGAAATTCAATCCTTTCCTCAAGCGCCGCACCCTTCACCGCGAACTCCGCTGACCATCATGTCCGAGCCAAAGACCGTCCAACGCCGCATCAATTTCCGCAAAGCGAACCGGCAAATGCCGCGCCGCCGCCACGACATCCCCGCGGACCTCGTGGTACCCACCAACCCGGAATTGCTCACCAAATTCACCTCCGAGACCGGCAAGATTCTTCCGCGCCGCGTCACCGGGGTCTCCGCGAAGCTGCACCGGAAAATCACGAACGCGATCAAACAATCGCGCGCGGTGAACCTGCTTCCCTGATCTCGCCAGCGGAGAATCCCTTCCCTTCAAGACGCCAGCCCGTGCGAACGGCTGGCGTTTTTTGTTGGACGGCATGGCGCGTTTCGGCTTTCCGGAAGGGACCATGAACGGACGCGCGGAGACACCGGAGGAAATGGAGGAAATGGGCCGTGCGGCGGCGGCAGAGGTCAAGCCGGGATGCGTGATCGCGCTGATCGGCGGTCTCGGCGCCGGAAAGACCCATTGGACCAAGGGATTTGTGGCGGGGCTCGGATCACCCTGCGAGGTCACGAGCCCCACGTTCGGTCTGGTCCATGAATATCCGGGCGGTCGGATGCCCGTTTTCCACTGGGATTTCTATCGAATCGAAAGCGCCGAAGAGTTGATCTCCCTCGGGTGGGACGAATATCTTGAGGCTGGTGGACTGATGATCGCCGAGTGGGGCGACAAATTCCCCGAACTGTTACCCCGGGGAACGGTTCGCCTGGGCTTTAGGATCGAAGCGGACGGAAGCCGGACGGTGCTTCCGATCCGAACGGAATGAGGCAACTCGGCATTCCCGGCATCATCTGCGGCATTTCTCGAGCATTCCGGCAAGAAAGCGGGTGATTTGGGCAAGCGCCTCGGAATGGACGGATTGGCCGAGCGGCGCAAGATCCCCGCGGCATTGCGCCAACAAATCAAGCGCGGTATCCACGGCACTCTCGATCGCGCCCTCGTATTCGGCGATCCCAAGCAGAACAGGGAGATCGAGCGGCTCCTGGTCGAGAATCCGCTTGTTGAGCTTGATGCGCTGGGCCTCGGAAGCGGTCTCGAGGAGATTGAGGATAGGAAGCGTGAGCTTGCCCTTGACCAGATCGGTCCGGAGCGTCTTGCCGACGATTTCCTCGGCCCCCACGAGATCGAGACAGTCATCGTAGATCTGATAAGCGGTACCGAGTTTCATTCCGTAGCCGTAGAGCCGGGCCTCGGATTCCGCATCAAGACCGGCCAGTCTCGCCGCCAAGCCCGATGCGGCCGCGAAAAGAGCACCGGTCTTCATGCCGATCACCTTGAAATAATCGGCTTTGGTGAAGGTAAGGTCGAAACGGCGCTGGGTCTGGATAATCTCTCCTTGACAGACTTCGCGGGCGGCATTGCCGACCTTGCGGCAAATCTCGATGCAGCCGAAATCGGTGGCCAAAGTGAGGGCATGAGAGAACAGCGCGTCGCCCAACAGCACGGAGAGGGCGTTCCCCCACTTCGCGTTGGCGGTGGGCACCATGCGGCGGGTGTTCGCGCCATCGATGATGTCGTCGTGCACGAGGGTTGCCATATGGATGAGTTCCATGATGACCCCGAGTTTCACATGATCCTCCGGGACACCACCTGCGGCACCACCAACCAGGATGGCGAGAGCGGGACGGATCCGCTTGCCCGAGGTGTTGCAGACGTATGAGACATAGGGCTCGATGGCGGGATCGAAGCCGCGGACCTGCTCGCGAATTGAGATTTCCACTCGCTCGAGCTCAGGCTGAACAAGTTCAAACGGAAACAATTCGCTGCGATTGCTTTGGGTGGTGGAGGCCATGGTGACGGGACGCCCACAAACATCCATAATCCCGGGTTTCCCGCAACCCGGATATTCATGCCGCTAAATCCGTGGGGCACGTGACGAATTCCAGTTCCCGACCGATCCGGACGCCGGGGTGCCTGAATTTTCACGAACTCACGGAGCTATCTGCTTGCTAGGGTGCTACCGGACGCATTAGCTGCCGAGGTCTATGAAAAATCGAGTCATTTGGTTGGGTGTTCCCGCATTGGTCTTGGGGCTGACGGCGTGCGGCAAGAAGGAGCAGACAAAAACCGCGGAACCTCCCGTTCCGGTCGAGGCTCCAGCCGTCCAAGCCCCGCCAACCGCACCTCCGGTCGTGAACGCGGGACTGAGCGCGGACGAACGCGCCGCAAAACTCGGCTTTGTGAAACACCTGCCCCGTGAAACCGAGGTCGTCATGGCCTTCCACAACGGCTCGAAATCCGCGGATCGGATCAAGTCGACCAAACTCTGGAAACTCGTCCAAACCCAGATGGGCATGGGAATGGGCATGGGTATGCCGGCGGAACCCGAAGGTGCCGGGGAAATGGACGAAGACCTCGAAATGCCTGAAGCAGAACAGGCGGCGGACATCGAACCCAGCGACATTCCTGAAATGGCCGAACCCATGGGCCCCGCCGCATTGTTCGGCACGGAATTCACCATCGCCCTTGGCAAAACCACAGGCGAACAAACCGCCAACCTGCTGACAGTCAACCGCCGGATGAGCTACTTCCAGATGCGGGCGGTGGCCAAAGCCTTTGTCAGCGCCGCAAAGAACGGGGATTTCTCCTCGATGGAAAACAGCCTCGCCAACCAATATGGCCCCGAACTCCTGAAGGATCTGCTCGCGGACTCCGAGTCCGGTGTGGCTCTGTTCGAGAAAATGCACATGCCGCCCCTCTATCTCGCGTTCCGTGCGCCGTCTTCAGGGATCGACGCCGCAGCCCAGCAGATCGCCTCGCTCACCGAAACCATGGCCATGTTCGAGGAGATGGTCGAGCCGGTGGAGATCGAGAAGGCGGGTCACAAATTCTCAGGACACAAGATTTCCGGAGCCAAGGTCTCGGCATCAATGGCGGAGAGCCGCAAGGAATTCGAGGAAATGCTCGAACCCGCCGCAGTGGACCGGTTGCTTGCGGCCGTCGCAAAGAAGGACCTTGTCGTCCTGAGTGGCAAAATCGGCGACTATGTGTTGCTTTTCGTCGGCTCTTCCGCTGATGACCTGAACCTCGCCGCGGACACCAGCCAGTCGCTTGCTGCTTCCGACGCCCTGGCGTTCTGCGATGCCTACGCTTCCAAGGAACTCGCCGCAGTCCTTTATGGCCAGAAAGGCACTCTGGACCAGATCACGAACGCCGCCAGCGGACTCTCGGACATGGCCGAGGGCCTGCGGGACGGGCTTTCCGGCACGGAAGGCCTGGGCGACACCCGCGATCTCGAAACCCTTCTCCGGATGGTGGCGGACCGCGAAACCGCGCTCCGCAAGCTCGCCGGCAACGAGGCACTGGGACTCGCCGCATTCTTCGAGGACGGACTCAAGATCGAATCCTTCGGCGGCACCGACAGCGGCGCGGTCGATTGGAAGTCTCAGAACCAACTCGCCCCGCTGGGTGACGCGGAAGATGTGGTGCTGTTCGCCAACATGACCACCGATGCCGCTTACGACAAAGAGACCCGAGCCTATTTGGAAGCCCTCATGGAGACCACCTATGCTGCGGCCATCAAAATCTCGGAGCTCCCGAACAACGAAGGTGAAATGGCCCAGTTCAAGGCCATGTCCAAGATGTTTGACACCAAATTCCGCCCGGATCTGGTGGCGATGTGGGATGCCCTCAGCGGGGATTTCGGCGATGGCCTCGGCAACGAGTCCGCCTTGGTGATCGATCTCAACGGTTCGGTTCCGGCGGTCCCCGGCATTCCCCAACCGTTGGTCAATGAAGGGAAGTTCCCTAGGATTTCTGTGGTGGCACCAGTCTCGGATCGTGCGAAACTCGCCTCCTCGTGGGACAAGATGAACAACAGCCTCAGCGGAGTGCTGTCCAAAGTGGGTGAAATGACGGGTCAGGAGATCCCGATGCAGAAACCCATCAGCTCTGAGAAAGACGGCCACACGACCTGGTTCTTCCCGCTGCCCTTCTTCAACGACGACTTCGTCCCCTCCGTCACGGTCGGTGACCGTTGGTTTGCCGCCTCCACATCGAAAAACCAGGCTATCGATCTCATCGGCAAGGCCGCCAAAGGAGGGAAGCCTCGCAGCGGACTGTGGTTCACTGTGAACTTCAAGGCCCTTGAGAAGTTCTCCCAGGAAACCCTCAAGCTCATTGAAAAGAACTCCGAGGCCCTCACCATCCCACCCGGGGAAACGAAGCAGGTGGCTGGATTCATCGAAGCCCTCGCAGATCTCGACCACCTGAAAGTCCACGCTCGCCGCGAAGGGGGAGCGCTCCGCACCAGCGTACATTTGAAAACCCGCTGAGCCGGCCCCGGCCTCAGGCCGCGGCCCTCCACGCGTCCCATGCACCTCGATCCGATCGGCATCGTGCATTCCTGCTTCGGCGGGAAATTCGGAGTGCCCCGCCAGCCCGGCCTTTGTCCCAGCGCATGGGGCTCGCTGGTGTTTCACGAACCCTACCGTAGCCCGGAAGCGATCCGCGGTCTCGAGGGATTTTCACATCTGTGGCTGATTTTCGGCTTTCACCAAACCATTGATAAAGGATGGAAACCTACCGTGCGTCCGCCACGACTCGGCGGAAACCGTCGGATCGGGGTGTTTGCCAGCCGCTCGACTTTCCGACCCAATGGCCTTGGCCTGTCGCTGGTGAGGCTGGAAGGCATCGACATGGCGGCCGACGGTGCCCCGATTCTCCTTCTAGGGGGACTGGACCTGCTCGACGGGACACCGGTTTACGACATCAAGCCCTATCTGGCCTATGCCGAGGCCATTCCCGACGCGAAGGCCGGTTTTGCGGAAGCTGCGATCCCCCGTCTCTCCGTGGAGGTGGCGGAGAAGGCTCAAGCCGAGTTCGCGTCCCTGTCAGAACGTTCGCAATCCGTCATCCGAGAGACACTGGCACTCGATCCCCGCCCAGCCACAGTCTCCAATGAGCCCGGACGCGTCTTCGGAACGCTGCTCTGCGGCAGAAACGTCCGCTTCACCGTGGAACGGGGAGTCTGCATGATTCTGGAGGTTTCCGGGTCCGGGGAATCGTCATGGCTTTGAGGATGCTTCTCCCCCAAAGCATATTGTTCCAGAAAAGTCACCATAGCCCGTTTGTCCGAACGGGGAGGTAATTCGTATTGGTTAACCAGCCCGAGCCATTGGCGCTGTAGCGCTTGCGGCTAAGGCGGCATAAATCCAGGGATTCGCATCCGCTTCACTCCTCCCGCCATCAGGCCCGCATGGGCCACAGCCCGGACCGGCTGGCACGAGGCCTGCTAAACCAACCACGACACCCGAACATACCACAAAATGAACATCACCAACCATGACCTACCCTACGCGGACCTGATAAGTGTTCCGTCCGAGCTGTCCTTCCGGGACGTCTGGGACGGCGAGGCAGTGTCCGAATTGATCCGCTCCAAGAGCGCCAACGGGGAAACTCCCGCGTTCCTGTTTCTTGGCAGAAGGGAAGCCGAAATGCTCAGGGAACATCTGGCCGAAATTTTCGGCGAGGATTCCGTCGTCACCCTCAACGGCACCTATTACAAAGGTCTCGATGTGGTGACGATCGATTGCGCGAGCTTCCTCGCTACGGGTGGCCGCAAGGCGATCCGCACCCTGCAGGATCCAATCGCCCGCCGCCCGGTGTGGCGGGACCGCGAGACCGAAACGCTGTGGCAATTCCGAATCTGACGAACCCTTGTGACACCCGCTCCCCCTGAAGCAAGGGGGAGCGGGCGTCCCAAGATCATCGGTAAGGATTCGGAGCCTCCCGGCAATCATCCACCACCGACCACCGCACGGGCGGTTTCCGGGCGATCAAGCCGGGGAGCCGCCCGTGTGTTTTTTCACGGTTGGGTCAAAAGGTGCCGAAACGCTTGGCCAGCACACGTTTCCTGAAACGGAAGATCCACTCCAGCTTGCGCCGCACGAAAAGCGCGTGAGCCAGATCGCCGAGCGGGCCGAATGGCAGGCCGTAATGAACCAAGTCGGTCATCAGCACGCCACCGTCGACCGCTTCGAAATGATGCCGGTGGTGCCAGAACCGGTATGGGCCGAAACGCTGCTCGTCCACGAACGAGCGACCCTCATCCACACACTTGATTTCCGTGACCCATGGCACCCACAGCAGCGGCGCGATCTTCACCCGGTAGGTGATGATCTGGCCCTCGAACATCCGCGGGAGTTCCGGGCTGGTGATCCGGAAACCGAGGTCATCCGGAGTGATGGCGTCGAGATTGGCGGGCGAGGAGAAAAACTCCCAAGCCTCCTCCCCGGAGATTGGCAGCCGTTGCTGCTGCTTCAAAGTGTGAAGCCTCATCAGTCGCCAGCTCCCTTCTCGAAGCGCTTGGAGGCTTCCGCCCAATTGACCACGTTCCACCATGCGGAGATGTATTCCGGGCGGCGGTTCTGATAGTGAAGGTAGTAGGCGTGCTCCCAGACATCGAGCCCAAGGATCGGAGTGCCCAGTTCCGCATCCGGCACCAGACCTTTCATCAGCGGATTGTCCTGATTCGGGGTGCTGGTGATTTTCAGTTTGCCGCCTTGGGCGACGAGCCAGGCCCAACCGGAGCCGAACCGTTTGGCGGCCGCTTCAGCAAATGCCTTTTTGAAATCGTCCATGGAGCCGAAGGTGGAGCGGATCGCCCCGGCCAGAGCTTCCGAGGGTTCGCCAGACTTGGCGGCCGGCGCGAGCGTCTCCCAGAAGAACGTGTGGTTCCAATGCCCACCACCGTGATTTCGAAGCGGTGTACGCAGCGTTTCATCAGCCACACCGGGGAGCGCCGCCAGCAATTCATCGAGCGGCTGTTTCGCGAGTTCCGGGGCCTTGGCAAGTGCCGTATTGAGTCCCGCGATGTAGGCCGCGTGATGCTTCCCGTGATGGATTTCCATGGTTCTCGAATCCATATGCGGCTCCAGAGCGGCGAAATCATAAGGCAACGCCGGCAGAGAATACCCGGCGGTCTCCGCCGCCCATGCGTGGCCGGGAAGCACGGACGCACCGACGGCGAGTGCTCCCATTTGGACGAATTGGCGGCGGCTGAGGTCGGTGAGTGGTTTCATCGTCTGAAGTTCCTAGATCGGATGAACCGAAAATCAAACGGTTATTCGGACAGGAACACCCGTGCAGCCACTTGCCGCAAACCGTCGAGCGTGATATCCGGATCCACCGCGTCGATTTCCGGAACTCCACGGGCAATCAGGGCCGCATCTCCACCCGTGGCGATGATTCTGACCTTTCCGCTCATTTCCCTCAAGACGTAGGCAATGATTTCCCTGACCAGTCCGCGGTATCCGAAAACCGCGCCGGCCTGCATGGCGTGGATGGTGGACTTGCCTATCGCCGTGGCGGGCTCCTCCAGTTCAATGACGGGCAACAACGCGGTTCTCTGAGGCAAATAGCCTGACATGGCCCCCAATCCGGGTGCGATCACCCCACCGCAATAGGCGGGCTGTTCGGATATCACGTCAAAAGTCACTGCCGTCCCAAAATCAATCACGATGGCAGGTGCGCCATGGCGGGTCAATACGCCCGCCGCATTGGCGAGCCGATCCGCTCCAATCTGCGACGGGTGAGGGTAGTCAATATCCATGCCGAGAGGACTCGCCGGTCCCAGCAAATGAACCGGGCAAAGCGCTCCGAAGAACTCCGCCAGAATGGCGGCCTTGGCGGGAACCACCGAACCAATGATGACGGCCGTATAGTCCACATTGGAAACCGTCGATACGAGGGTTTCCCTCGAAATTTCGGCGGTGGTGATGACCGCGCGCCACTCCTTCAGGTTCATGCGGTCGCCAAGAGCGAACTTGGTGCGCGTGTTCGAGTTGTCGATCAGAAGCCAGGACATGATTCACCAGTTGGCGGTTACAAAGTATTTGATCCCACGGCTCCCCAACGAGGGCAGGCCGTTTCTTGATCGGATGATTAGAGCGCCATCGTTGATCATCAGCTTGAGAGGACCCTCCGCATCCGCGGACTCGAGCCAGAATTTGAGCCAGAGGTCGCTGGTACCCGCATCACCGGACCCGCCGAGGGTGGTGTCTGCGGGCTCGATTTCACGCCCCGAAGCGGTCACCAGACGAGTCGGCTTCATCAGATCGTGCGTTTGACCGGGAAGCACCTTCAAATGCACGTCCACCCAGAAATACGAGCGATCGGACTTCACCTGGGTTCCAACCACCCTGCAACGCGCCGCGGGATCCGCCCCCCAGGAGTATGGCCGAAACCAACTCCACGACGCAAACACCGCCGAAATCACCACGGCCAGTGCCAGAAATGCTCGGAAATTTCGTCTTGGCATGACCGGAGGGGAAACCACGGACATCAGGTCTGCAAACGAAAAACGAGTGGACCGTTGCCGGTCCACTCGAGGGAGGGGGGAAGATTCCTTCGGAAGATCAGTGTTCGTATCCTTCCTCACCATGCTCACTGATGTCGAGACCCACGGTTTCAACTTCAGCGCTGGCACGGAGTCCAACCACAGCCTTGACGATGAATGCGATGATGACCGTGCCGATGATCGAGATCACCAGGGTGATGGCCACGGCAATCAATTGCTGACCCAGCAATCCGCCCTCGGCGACCAACTTGGCCAAGCCGTTGGAGGCCGCGTAGGAATTTGCATCCGTAAGGTTGCCGTTGACCTCGCTGGTGGCAAGCACACCGGTGAGGACCGCACCCAGCGTGCCTCCCACGGCATGGACACCGAAGGTGTCAAGCGCATCGTCGTAGCCCACAGCCTTCTTCACATACATTACGAAGATGTATGGGACAATCGCTGCCAACACCCCGATGATGACGGCTCCGGTGGCGTTCACGAATCCGCAGGCGGGCGTGATGACCACCAGACCGGCAACGATGCCCGAGCAAACTCCAAGGATGGAAGCCTGGCCTTTGGAAACCTTTTCGATCAGCCCCCAGACGAAACCGGCGGTCGCTGCAGCCAGCGTGGTGGTCATGAAAGCGTTGGCGGAAATCCCGTCCGCGGAGAGGGCGGAGCCGGCGTTGAAGCCATACCATCCAACCCAGAGCATGCCCGTGCCAACCATGCAGAGGACCATACTGTGGGGCGACATCTTCTCCTTGCCGAAACCAAGGCGCTTTCCAAGGATGATGCAGAGGACAAGGGCACTCCAGCCCGAGGTCATGTGAACCACGGTTCCACCGGCGAAGTCGATGGCCGCGATCTTCGCGTCACCGTTCCAGACACCGTTCATGAGTCCGGTGACACCCCAGACCATGTGAGCCATCGGAATGTAGATCACGAACATCCAGATCGCGATGAACAACATGATCGAGGTGAACTTCATGCGCTCGGCGATGGCACCGATGATGAGCGCCGGCGTGATGATGGCGAACATCAGCTGATACATCGCGAACACATTCTGAGAAACCCAGTAGCAATAGTCGGTGTTGGGAGCGCTTGTAACACCCTTGAGGAAGAAGAACTCGGTGCCGCCCAGGAAAGGAGAATTGAAGCTCTTCCCGAAAACCAAACTGTATCCGACGGCCCACCAAATCACGGTAACCATTCCGGCACAGCCCAAACATTGGGCCAAGACGCTGAGAACGTTCTTCTTCCGAACAAGACCACCGTAAAAGAGAGCCAGGCCGGGTAGCGTCATGAAAAGCACCAGCGCGGCACATGTCATAAGCCAACCATTGTGACCGGGACCGGGAACCCCGCCGATCTTGGATGTCCAGGTCGTGTCCCCGGAACCTCCGACTCCGAGGTTCTGGAAATACTGCTCAAGGTCAGCTACCCTCTGTTCCACGGTGGCGTCGGCCGGAGCGGCTGGTTCCGCAGCCGGTGGAGCGGCTGCGGCTTCAGTGGGCGGAGCCGCCGCAGCATCCTGCCCGTAGGCGGGAACGATCAATGGTACGGCTGCGAATGCGATTACCGCGGCCGTGAGGGCCCGCACTTTCATTAGGTATCGACTGGTCATGTTGGTCAGGGTTAATCGGATGGTTGTGTGATCAGACCCGGAGATTCCTGAATCCCGGGCTAGCGCCAGCCAAAGAGCAAACGCCGTGCCAAAATCGATTTTCCAAGATTCCGGGCCGCTTCCAACGAGCATCCCGCTACGAGGCATCCCCAAAAAAAGCACATTACCTCTTGCCAGACCGAGCATCCGGGACTATGCCCCGCTCCGCGCGGCAGCCAACCCATGACAAAAATTACTGGACAAATCCTACGGAAAGGTGAAATATCTCGCCAACGGAGAGCTTCCAGCCGCCTTTTGGCATGAGGGACGCTGATTCCGAGTCGCTCCTGTCTGTTCCACCAACGGCACAGCCAAGGACGCAAGCAGCAACCGAAAACCAACAAAACAAGATGCAAAACTACTGCAAAACCATTGGCGCCCTGGCCGCTGCCTCCGCCCTTGTGGCCGGCAACGCTTCGGCGGGAACCACCCCCACCACCACCACTGCCCCCGCGAGCGAACCCGCTTCGGCCGTCAGCTACGAACTCCACACCGGATACTCCAACCAGTATCTGTTCCGTGGCGTCGACCTCGGTGACAACCTGGTCGAAGTCGGCCTCGACGTCTCCGGCGAATGGAACAACGTGGGTCTCAGCGCCGGCGCTTGGTACGGCAGCTATGATGTCGGTTACGAAGGCTTCCACGGCCTCTACGACATCAGCACCAACGAACTTGACCTCTATGCCGAAGTTTCCTACGACTTCGGATTCGCGACCGGTGCCGTCGGTTACATCGCTTATCTCAACGACGACAACTCCCTGTTCGACGCCGAGGACTATCAGGAAGTCTACTTCTCGCTGTCCCGCGACTTCGGCATCTTCGCCACTTCGCTCACCTACTTCTGGGGTGTCGAAGGTGAAAACAACGGCTACTCCGAGCTTGCCTTCACCCGCAGCTTCGAGCTCAGCCCCTGCTTCGCGCTCAACCTTGGCACGAACGTCGGTTTCCTTGTCGAAGAAGGTGAATTCACCTCTTGGAACAGCAAGGCCTCCCTTGACTGGGCCTTCGTCGAGCACGCCAAGCTGTCGCCCTTCGTGGCCGTAGCCGTGGGCATCGAAGACAACTGGAGCGACAATGCCACCGAGCTTGTCGGCGGCACGATGCTGAGCGTCAGCTTCTGATCCATCAGGATTCCAACAATTCCATCATCGAGGGGTGGTCGCACGAGCGACCACCCCTTTTTTGCTCCTAACGCCAAGCTTCCGAGTTTCTGCTTGGAAAGGAGGCGGCACTGGAAAAAATCTCCACATGTTCCTCGGCCTTGATTCCTCCACCCAATCACTCACTGCAGTACTGATCGATCCCGCCGCAGGCGAGATTGTCTGCCAGCAATCCGTGAACTTCGGTTCGGACCTTCCGCAATACGGGGCTCCATCCGGATTCATCCCCGCGGGTGAGCGTGGTGAGGTGCATGCCGACCCCCGGATGTGGCTGGATGCCCTGGATCTGCTGTTCAGCAGGCTCGCGGCAGTCACCAACCTGTCCGAAATCGAAATGATCGCCGGGTCGGGCCAGCAACACGGGTCGGTCTATCTGGACGCGACTTTCGGAGAGCGCCTGGAGGCAATGAACCCTGTGGATTCCCTCTCGAAACAGATCTCCCCGGCGCTCACACGGCCGACCTCTCCGATCTGGATGGACACGTCGACGGGTGCCGAATGTGCGGAAATCACCGCAGCCTTGGGAAACTCCGCCGAGGTCTGCCGCCGTAGCGGTTCGATCGCCATCGAGCGTTTCACGGGACCGCAGATCCGGCGGTTTTCCAAAACCGATCCGGAAGCCTATCGCCGGACCGCACACGTCCACTTGGTAAGCTCGTTCATTGCCTCGGTTCTCGCGGGCAAATCAGCAGCGATCGATTATGGAGATGGCGCGGGCATGAACCTGCTGAATCTCGCGTCGCTCACATGGGACGACAAGCTGCTGGAAGCGACGGCACCGGACTTGGCCGCAAGAATGCCGCACATCGCCGCCGCCACGACCGTGCAAGGACGCATTTCGGGCTATTTCGTAACCAAGTTCGGATTCGACAGCGGCTGCCGATGCGCGCTCTTCACCGGTGACAATCCGGCATCCCTCGTCGGCATGGGTGCCACCAGACCGGGCAGCGTCGTGATCTCCCTCGGCACCAGTGACACGTTCTTCGCCGCGATGCCGGGTCCGAAAACCGACCCCAACGGATTCGGGCATGTCTTCGGGAATCCCGCAGGCGGGTTCATGTCGCTGATTTGTTTCCGCAATGGTTCTTTGGCGCGCGAGGCTCTGCGCGACCGCCTCGGTCTCGACTGGAGCGCCTTTGATCAGCCGGCGCTTGCCGGGTCTCACTCCGCGGCGGGTGAGAACCTGATGCTGCCGTTTTTCGGTCCGGAAATCACGCCCCGCCGAGATTTCACGGGACCGGTTCTGAAAGGAACTCCCGCCTTCGAGTCCGGAGTGAATCCCGCGCTTCAGGTTCGCGCCTTGCTGGAGGGACAGTTCCTGAACATGCAGCTGCACTCCAGATGGATGGAAGTGAGGACCGAGCGCATCCGTCTCACGGGCGGAGCCTCGAAAAACAACGGCATCGCCCAACTGGTGGCGGACGTTTTCCAAGCCCCGGTCGAGCGCCTTGAAGTTTCGAACTCGGCGGCGCTCGGGGCCGCGCTCATTTCCGCCACGGCAGCCGGCCATGACCTCCCCAAATTGCAGGAAACCTTCTGCCGGACCTCTCCCGATTCACTGTTGCTTCCCGACCCCGCGCTTGGCCCGGTCTATCAGGACGCGCTGGGGCGCTTCGAGTCCCTGCTCGCCGGTGCCTGAAGCAGCACCGCGGTCCAGCTTGGCGTTTGACCACCCGAAGTCCGGCGGCTAGGGTCCGCACCGAAATGACGATTGATTCATACGCGAACCGCTTTGTCTGCGATCTGGTGGCTTACGAACCGGGAAAGCCGATCGACGAAACCGCCCGAGAACTGGGCCTTGATCCTTCACAGATCGTCAAGGTGGCTTCCAACGAGAATCCGCTCGGTCCGTCGCCGCTGGCCAAGACCGCGATGCGCGAAGCCCTCGATGAAGCCCACATTTATCCGGACGGCGGTGGCTACCGGCTACGCAGCGCCATCGCCGCCTCCTTGGGCCTCGAGCGGGAAAACGTCATTCTCGGCAACGGCTCCAACGAAATCATCGAACTGCTCTGCCACACTTTCCTCAATCCCCGGGCGGAACTGATCGCGGCGGAACACGCATTCGTCGTCTACAAGCTCATGGCGACCTTGTTCGGAGCAAAATACGTGGAAGTCCCTGATCCGGGATTCATCCACGATCTCGATGCGATGGCGGACGCCATCACCGCGGACACCCGGCTGGTCTTCATTGCAAACCCCAACAACCCTACCGGAACGATGGTCGACCAACAGGTGATCGACCGTTTCATGGACCGCCTGCCGGCACACGTGGTCGCGGTGTTCGACGAAGCCTACATCGAGTTTCCCGATTCGCCTCCGGACACGCTCCGCTACCTGCGGGAGGGCCGTAACGTGTGTGTTCTGAGAACCTTCTCCAAAATCCACGGCCTCGCCGGGCTGCGGGTTGGATACGGCTTGGCTCCCGCTCATCTCGCGGAGTTGCTTCAGAAGGCGCGCCAACCTTTCAATGTGAACGCGATTGCCCAGGCGGGAGCCTTGGCAGCGCTCGGGGACAAGTCGCATACGGAACTCACCCGGGACGTGAACCACAAGGGCATGGCTTTCTACGAACGGGCATTCCGAGAGCGGAGCCTCGAATACGTGCAGAGTCACGCGAACTTCCTTCTCGTCAGGACCGGCGAGGGCGACCGTGTGTTCCGGGACATGCTCAAACAAGGAGTCATCGTGCGCGCCATGAGCAGCTACAAACTGCCGGACTGGGTGCGCATTTCCATCGGGACACAAGCCCAGAACGAGCGTTGCCTGGAGGTATTGGACTCGGTGCTCGCCGCGGTGACTCCGGCCTGACGACCCAGCCGCGACGTTTGACAGAGCGGTTCACATTACCTAACCTTCGCCATCCGGCAGCGGTTGATTCATGCAAAATTCTCACATTTACAACGACAAGCGGGACTTTCGCTGCAGCCACTGTGACGGGAAGATCCTGATCCCTTGGGATCTTCCACCCACGACCGGGCCGTGCCCCCATTGTTCGGGGATCATCACCTCGCCTGCAATTGAGCCACCTCCCCCACCCGTTCAAGCCGCTCCCGTTCAAGCCGCTCCCGTTCAAGCCTCTCCCGTTCACGCTGAGCCCAAGACACCGGTCCCTTTGCCGTCGGCCATCATTCCGCCTCCTCATCCGGTCTCAGTTTCATCCCGTCCGGCGGCGACCGACACGGCAATCCCCCAGCCACCACCCGCACCTGAAACTCCGGTTGCGTTGCCAACCACTCCGCTGCAGGCCTCGCCCCTTCCTCCCCGCAAGCAGCCTGCCGAAGTTCCCCACGCCAGCGACCCGTCCCACGGCAACAAGCGGAAGCACAAGCTCCCTCCGCCAAAGTCCAAACCGCACAAGAGCGGACTCATCCCGGTCATGCTGGTCCTGCTGTTGCTCATCATCGGCAGCGGCGTGGGCGTGGTTCTCGTTTCCCGCGAAATGGGCAACCACATCCCGCCTCCCAGCGTCGCCCCGATCGGCATGGATCCCGCCGTCAAGGAGGCCAATTACCTGAGGACCGGTTGGCAAAAGGAAGCCAATCAAGTGCTCCGCAACTTTCTATCAGCCACCACCAGTCAGGACAAACTGCCTCACATTCTCCACAGCGAGGCTCTTGCCTCCAGAATCGAGGACTTCTACGGCGGTGTCACCATCGACGATTCGGACACCCCCGCGGAGGCCTTCTCCATTTACGAGCTGTCCGCCGAAGACCACGCAAGAGGGCTCTTCATGATGGTTTTCGACCAGCCTCCACAATTCGATCTCAAGGAGTTCTTCAGGCCCCTCGCCTCGCTGGAAGTCCAATATGGCATCGACGAAGCCGACCTCCTGCTTACCACCCTCGCCCGAGCCGGGAACTTCGCCATGGAACCGGTGCGCGCCCATGCATTCTTCAAGCGCACCCCGCAGGGTTTGAAACTCGATTGGGAAATCTTCGCCCAGACCAAGTACCGGACTTTCCAGAACTTCGTGGAACTTCCCGAAACCGGCCAAACCGGGATCTTCCGCGTCTTCATCGTCGAAGACGTGCCGGACAAGGGCCGTCTCGAAGCCGGCACCCGCACGTATCGCATGGCCGACCCCGCGAACACCACCGACACCGCGCGTGTGAACGTCAAGGTGGACTCCGAGACGGGCCGCACTCTTTCCATCATCAACTGGCGGGGAACCAAGGAAAGCCGGCCCATCACCCGCACCGCCACCGTGGAACTCTCATGGACCGGAGACGTGGCCGCTCCGGAACTGGAAATCAGCCGGTTCATCTGTTGGGAATTCCTCGGCCTGGGTGGCAAGGAAGATCCCGCCGCCATTTCCACGAAGTGACCTGACCGGATGGAAACTCTGCCGGATCCACATCGCACGACCATCGCCGCCATCGCCACCCCGCCGGGAACGGGTGCCGTGTCGTTGATCCGCCTCTCCGGTCCCGAAGCCGTCCGGATCGCGGATATGGCCACCGACGGGCGGGTCTCAAGCCAGATTCCCAGATCCGCGCGCCATTGCCGCGTGCGCGATGCGGCCGGAGAAACCATCGATGACGGTTTGCTCACCGTGTTTCCCGGGCCACACAGTTTTACCGGCGAGGAAACGGTGGAGTTCACCGGCCACGGGGGCGTTCTCGCCACGCGCGAGGTGCTCGGGCGTTTCCTTGCCTGCGGTGCCCTGCCTGCGGCTCCGGGGGAATTCACCCGCCGCGCTTTCCTCAACGGCAAGCTGGACCTCACCCAGGCTGAGGGCGTCATGGACCTCATCTCCGCCCAAACCCGCCTTTCCCTGCGTGCGGCACGCAGCCAACTCGAGGGCACCCTGGGCCGCCGGACCACCGAGGCCCGCGATCAACTGCTGGAAACCCTCGCCCACCTCGAAGCATGGATCGATTTTCCCGAGGAAGACATCGATCCCCAGACCGGCGCATCACTCCGCTCGCGGGTCCGGTCCGTGCTGTCCGCCGTCGATTCCCTGCTCGCCACCGCCGATCAGGGCCGCGTGCTTCGCGAGGGAGTGCGCACCGTGATCTACGGCGAGCCGAACGTCGGCAAGTCCAGCCTGCTCAACCGCTTGCTCGGCTTCGAGCGCGCCATCGTCAGCAACATCGCCGGCACCACCCGCGACACCATTGAGGAAACCATCAACCTGAACGGCATTCCTCTGCGCCTCGTCGATACCGCCGGAGTCCGCGAAGCCGGAGACATGATCGAGGCGGAAGGCATCCAACGCACCGTCCGCCAGATCGAAGCGGCGGATCTGCTGCTGGAAATCGCCGATGCGAGCACGCCTCGCCCGACCGATGCGGTGTTTCCGGCATCTTCAGCCAAACACCTGCTGGTCCTCAACAAGTCGGATCTGGGCGAGCATCCTTCCTGGGCCGGAACCGCGGCCGTGAGGCTCTCCTGCCAGACGGGCTCCGGCTTCGACGCGCTGTCGCAGGCCATCCACGACTCCCTGCACTTCGGCGACGTCGATTGGGGCGAACAAGCCATCGCCATCAATGCCCGGCATCAGGCCAGTCTTGTGCTCGCCCGCAATGCCCTGACCGCCGCACTCGATCTTCTCGAAGATCCTTCCGCCGATCCGGAACTGGCCGCCATTGATCTCCGCGAGGCACTCGATGCCCTTGGGGAAATCCCCGGCCGCGTCGATACCGAGGATCTGCTCGGCGTCATCTTTAGCAGATTCTGCATCGGGAAATAGCCGCGGGCACGCCAGGCAGCACGCGTTTTCGTGAAATCCCGTGGATTTCACCCTTCCATGATCATCCGGCGGACGGCCTCGGCGATGAAGGCTCTCGCCTCATCCGGGATGGGAGAACCGAATTTCAGCGTATTGCCCTGGCATTCCACTTGGATCAGGTGCTGAGGCACATTGTTTTTCTGCCACTTCGCGGGACGAATGCTCACCCGCGCGCTCTTGTCACAAACCAGCCTGCGCGTCCAACCGACCGGCCCCACCTCGATCGCGGCGGATAGAACTCCCCCGGAAAACCCGATCCGCCAGCGGCCGAAAAGGCAGAACAGGATGAAGGAAACCAGGAACACCGTGCCGATCAGGAACGGCAGGCCGAACAGGCTTTGGGCGAAGTCGAATTTCCCCTCTTGGAATTGCCTCCCGTAGATCCCCCACATCGAAAATCCCGACCAGAATGCCGTAAACGGAATCAGGAAAAACACGACCGGCGACATCCTCCGATAAATGATCGTCCTTCCATGGATCGGGCTTTCCTCGATGCGCACTCCCTTCGGAGGCTTTGCCAGATCGACGTTCTCCGAGCCGGGAATCGGCGCGATCTCGGAAAAGGGCATGGTCTTGCCGCAGGAACGGCAGAGCGCGATGTCGTTGGCGACGTTGACGTCACTCAAAGCGATTCCTGCCCCGCAAGACTGACATTGATATTGGGCGTTCATGAATGCTTCTCCATCACCGCGCCGAAGTCCGGCCAGGATTTCACGCGGCCCTCATGGTTCATGAAATCCGCGATGAGTTTTTCCTCGGTCATCTCGCCACGCCGGGCCAACTCGGGAATGATCTCTCCGCAAACCCATTGCTGGTATTCCTCAAACGTCAACCGAGGCGGCGGCGGATGATCCGAAAAGTCGGGGAATTCGAGGTCGGAAACGCTCATCGATAGGGTTCGATTTGTTGTTCATAGACACCCGGACCGGCGAAACGAAGGCACAACTCCCTGAGCCGCTCTTCGGAGATACGGGTCGGACTGTATTTCAGCAGGCTCCGGATGTCCAACATGTCCCTGCCCTGGCGATGCGCATCATCCTTCAATGCGTGGAGTTTCATGGCAAGAAGTGACTCGAAATCGATCACCGGGATGTCGCCATGCCTGCCGGTCCGGTTTTCAGAAGCCGCCATCTTTCCAAACGTCTCGTCGTCCACCCAGATGAGATCCACCGGAGGAAACGATGGGTCCTTGACCATGACAAACCGGGAGGCCATGCCGTCGGTGAATTTCGACAGCCCGAGCCTCGCCATCAGTTCGCCCGCCTTTCGCTCGTTCTCCCGTGAACAGACCCAATCCACATCCCGCGTGAATCGGGCGTAGCCATGAAAGCATACCGCCCAGCCACCCGCGAGCAACAAGCGAATGCCCTCGCGTTCAAAGCTCGAATACAGAGTCTGGGCGTGATCCGGGATCATAGATACTTGTCCGTCACCGCGCCTTCCGAGGCGGTGGTGACGAGCTTGGCATACTTCGCAAGCACGCCGCGGGTGTAGCGCGGTGCGGGCTGGGTCCAGGCAGCCTTGCGGGAGGCGATCTCCGCTTCCGTGAGATTCACGTCGATGCGGTTGTTCACGGCATCGATGGTGATTTCGTCCCCATCCCTGAGGATGCCGATGGTGCCGCCGAGAAAGGCTTCCGGAGTGATGTGGCCGACCACGAATCCATGGCTGCCACCGGAGAAACGACCATCGGTGATGAGCGCCACGTCCTTGCCGAGGCCGAGGCCCATGACCGCGCTGGTGGGTCCTAACATCTCACGCATGCCGGGGCCGCCCTTTGGACCCTCCATGCGGATGACAATTACGTCGCCCTTCTGGATCTGCTTGCCGAGAATGGCCTTCATTCCCTCGTCCTCGGATTCGAACACCCGGGCTTTGCCGGTGAAGACCTCGCCCTCCTTGCCGGAAATCTTCGCGACCGCGCCGCCTTCGGCGAGGTTTCCGTAGAGGATGCGGAGGTGGCTGTCCTTCTTGATCGGATCGCTGACCGGGCGGATGATCTGCTGGCCTTCGGGATAGGGTTTGGCGAGTTTTTCGAGATTCTCACGCATCGTGCGGCCGGTCACGGTCATGCAGTCGCCGTGGAGCAGGCCCGCATCCAGCAGCATTTTCATGAGCGGGACGGTGCCGCCGATTTTCACGAGATCGGCCATGACGTATTTGCCGGACGGCTTGAGGTCCGCCAATACGGGCACCTTCTTCCCGAGGCGCTCGAAGTCGTCGATGGTGATGTCGATGCCAGCCGAGTGGGCGATGGCCGGGATGTGGAGCGCGGCGTTGGTGGAGCCGCCGAGGGCGATGAGCACGGTGATGGCGTTCTCGAAGGCCTCCTTGGTGAGGATGTCACGGGGCCTGATGCCGAGGTTGATGAGATTGACGACGGCGGCACCGGCGTCGAAGCAATCACGCATCTTGTCATCGGAAATCGCGGCCTGGGCGGAACTGTTGGGCAGCGACATGCCGAGCGCCTCGATGGCGCTGGCCATCGTGTTGGCCGTGTACATTCCTCCGCAGGCTCCGGCGCCCGGGATGGCGCAGGACTCCACGGTTTCCAGTTCTTCATCGGAGTATTCGCCGCTGGCGTGTTTGCCGACGGCTTCGAAGACGGAAACGATGTCGAGATCCTTCTGCTCGCCCTTGATCGAGGCGCAGCCGGGAAGGATCGTGCCGCCATAGACGAAGACCGCCGGGCGGTTCATGCGCGCCATGGCCATGAGGCAGCCGGGCATGTTCTTGTCGCAACCGCCAATGGCGACGAATCCGTCCATGCCTTCGCAGCCGACGACCGTCTCGATGGAATCGGCGATCACCTCGCGGGAAACGAGCGAGTATTTCATGCCCTCGGTGCCCATCGAGATGCCGTCGGAGATGGTGATGGTGTTGAAAATGATGCCTTTGCCGCCGGCGGCGTTCGCGCCGTTGGAGGACTCGCGGGCGAGTTTGTCGATGTGGACGTTGCAGGGGGTGACCTCGCTCCAGGTCGAGGCGATGCCGATCTGGGGTTTGGAGAAATCCTCCTTTTTGAAGCCGACGGCGTAAAGCATCGCACGGCTTGGCGCGCGGTCGGGACCATCGAGCATCGGACTGGAAAACGGGCGTGTGTTGTCGTTCATCGCGGGCGGAGCATCCCGCCGGGAACGGGGCGGCGTCAAGACGGGGAAACCGCGAATTCTGGTTTCCGAACGCGGAAAAACCGCCATGTTCCCGCCGTGGATTCGATCACACAGGCGGCGCTGGGAGCGGCGGTCGGGGAAATGATGCTGGGCAGGCGCTTGGGCAACCGCGCGCTGGCCTGGGGGGCCTTGTTCGGCACCGCGCCGGATCTGGACGCGTTGTTCGCTCCGTTTTTCAGCAATGCGACCAATCTCTGGTGGCACCGCGGGCCGAGCCACTCGCTGGTGGTGATGATCGCCGCCTCCTGGTTGCTGGCGCCGTGGCTGGCGAAGCTCTGGAAGCGTGACAAGATCAGCCGGGCACGCGCGGGCTGGTTCGTCTTCGCGGCCTCGAGCACGCACGTGCTGATCGATTGTTTCACGGTTTACGGCACCTCGGTGCTGTGGCCGTTTTCTGCGACGCGGCTGGCCTTCAATCATCTCTTCATCATCGATCCGGCGTTCACGATGCCGATGCTCGTGGCTCTGACATGGCTGGCGTTTCTCCGGACGAAGAAACAACTGCCGAAACGGCGGAGGTTGAACGCTTGGGGTCTCGGGCTTTCCTCGGCCTACGCCCTGCTCAGCGTGGGCATGAAATTCGCCGCCTCCGCCGGATTCGAGGCGGATCTCACGCGCCGGGGCGTGGCTTTCGAACGCCGGATGGAAGCCCCCACCCCATTCAACATCCTGCTCTGGCGCTCGGTGGTGGATCGCGGCAACGAATTCTGGGTGGGCTACCGGACGGTCTTCGAGGCGCGCTCGTCGCCCGTCCGCTGGACGATCTATCCGAAGGGAGAAAATGCTCTGGCCGGCATGGAGAACCTCCGCGAGGTGAAGACCCTGCAATGGTTTTCCGGCGGGTGGTGGATCGCCAGGCCCCATGTGAAAGGGGCCTGGGTCGGCGATCTGCGTTTCGACGAAACCCGCAGTTGGGGAAACCGGGAGGGCATGGTGGATGGCAGGCCGGCCTTCGCATGGGACGTGATGCCCGGCGCGGACGGAGACCGCCTGCGCAGCTACTTCCCCACCCGCACCAATCCTGGTGAGACCCTGCGCCGAATGGCCATGAGAATCGCTGGAAAGAAAGATGCCTGGGAGGCGATACCCCGCCTCGCCGGAGTCACTGGAAGCCTGCCCGAGTCCCTGGCCGTGAAGGAGTGAATCCACATTCACCCGCAGCGGTGCAAATCCCGCTTTTGTCGGGCAGGGATTGGGTTATGGATTTCCCCAGTGAAAACAATCTGCGTCCTGATGGTCCTGGCCGTGTCCGCCCTGGCCGCACCCAGTGATCCCGGCGAGACCGCCCTGCATTTTCTCGAAAAAGTCAGGACAAGGAACGTCAATCTGGCACCCGGCAGCGACACGGCCATCTCTCCGCAAACCAGCGAGAAAAAGCGCGGGGAAATCTCCCGGCGTCTGGCCCGCATGGCAAACGACCTCGGCAAGGAACCCCTCGAGGTGGGTCCGGTGCGCCTCGACGGAGAGCTCGCCGCGGTGCTCGTCAGGAGAATGGGGGGCTTCGATCCCAACCGCATTCAGGTTTTCCCGGTCGCACTGGTAAGACGAGGTTCGGACTGGGTCGCCGCCCCGGTCCCCGCCTCGTTTGAAAACACCGGCGTCGGCTATGCCTCCGCTCTCCGCGAAAGACTCCGGACCCTCGAGGACTGGATGCTCCGCGAGCGCACGCTCGATATGGAAACCCTCCGGGCCCGATCCGCCGAGCGCATGCGCCGCAACATCGCCACTTCCCTTCCGACCGAAACCCTGAGGAACCTCGACTCCCGGCAGGCCGCGAAACGCTTCCTCGATGCCTGCGCCGAACGCAAACTGCCCGAGGTCCTCGGCCTTCTCGGCGGACTTTCCGCCAGCCTTCCCGAGGACTGGCCCTTGCGACTCAAGGCCGCGGAGGCCGCCATGGCGGACATCGGCGGCGGCAAGCGCCCATGGCGCCTGCTCGTCGCCCCGGAGGTGATTCGCCTACCCGTCGAGCACCAAGCGGACGACGAAAGTGGCTCCGCCATGGTTTCCATCGCCTGCCTCGATCCCTCCGGCAGTAAAGCCCGGACCAAATCCCCGAAGGTCGAGCTCATCCACCTCGAACTTGAGAAAACCAGCGACGGACTCTGGCGGATTGATCCACCCTCCTCTTTCACTAGGGAGTCCGGTGGCGAAGAGGAAGACGAAGACGAGGATGATTCCATGGACACCGACCTGCTCGACTTGTTTCCCAAGAAACTCTCCGCCAAATATCCACCCACCCCCTTCGCCTATGCAGGACTGGCCAAGGATGCGCTTCTGGCCGCGCTTGTTGATGAACGAAGTGATTCGTGGGTGCCGCTCGTCCGTTTCCAAGACTCCCCTGGAACGGGGCGAGAGGCGTGCATCCGTGCCGCCCGGCTATGGTGGGAGATCCATGATCCAGCGGCTTCCCGTCAAATCATCCCGCTCGACCTCCATGAAATCGGAGACACCGCGGTGGCGTCCTGCCAATTTTTCGACACCCGCAACCCGGATCGCCTCAATTTGAGGGTTCTCTTCTTCGAAAAATCCCCGTCGGGCTGGTTTTGGCTGCCCAACCCCGGCACCGAAATCCGAAGTGCGTTCAGCGAGTGGAGTCGTCATCAGACCGACCGCTGGAAAGACGGTGATTGGCGGGAAACCATGCTCGGCGAGTGCCTCGTGATCGATCACTTCAAAGGCCGGGACGCACCGGATGAGGCTGGAGCGAGCAAGTTGGCGGAGTCCTGGCTTCAAACCCTCCGCAAAGGCCGGGTGATCGAGGCTCTCCGCCTCACCGCCCGTTTGAACTTGCCGGACAGCAATGCCACGATCCTCCGCAATCTCGGTTATGAGATCGCCGGTTCCGGCAAATCCACGCCCCAGCCTTCAGTCGGCGTGATTCGGGCAGGCAAGGGATTGACCTTGGTTTCTGCGAAACCCGAGTCCGGAAGCAAGACCTCGTTTCCCCTCTATCCGTTGATCCAAACACCCGCGGGTCCCAGAATCCTGCTGGAAATCGATCTCGCCGCATCCGGGGGCCGGAGCCGTGATTTCCTGAACAGAATCGCCTTGGAGCGCCTCCACAAATTCAACCCGGAGGCAGCTGCCGAACTGAGAGAGCTCCTCGAAAGCCTCGGAAAACCACCCTCAGACTCACAGGCACGCTAAACTCAGCAAGTTCGAAGGCATGGCCGGAAATGCTCCCCGCCCCACAAAATATTTAATATTTAGCGTCTTATGGCCGAATTTGGGTGCCCGTTCTCCAAAAACTTGGTTGATCGTCGATGATTTTTACTGTTTCCTAACCATCAGCAACCAGCCAAATGAACGTTCAACAAATCAACATCCCATCCTCTCCAGCCAGACGTATCCGCCCGTCCCCGCGGAACTCGGCATCGGGGATGACGCTCCTTGAAATGACTGTGGTCATTCTGGTGCTCCTCGGCTTGATCACCACCCTGTTCTTCGGCACCCAGGCATGGAAGAGGGGCTCGGACCGGGCCATCTGCATTATCAATATCCAGAACGTCCAGAAAGGCGTGCGGAGCTACTCGAACCTCTATGGCTTCGAACCCGGCACCAGCGCACCGGGCCTGCAAAGCCAGATTATCGGGCTTGGTCGATTTGTCGAGGGCACCCCGGAATGCCCCGGCAACGGCAGCTACACCTATGGCCCCGTCTACGGTGCCGATACCATC
>Ga0114938_1000686_pt1 | contig 24749 bp, 27 predicted proteins | sample AshMeaBigSpring_FD_88675 | JGI IMG/M metagenome (GOLD analysis project Ga0114938, IMG submission 88675) | Groundwater microbial communities from Big Spring, Nevada to study Microbial Dark Matter (Phase II) - Ash Meadows Big Spring | ecosystem: Environmental > Aquatic > Deep subsurface >... | reverse complement strand
TTCCGCGACATGGTTAACGAGGTCAGTCACGGGTCCTCGGCACGCTTCACCGGCTCCGACGTCAGTGGTCGAAACCGTTCGGCCCCTGTGCAGTTGTCAATCCCGGCCGTGAGGCCGGTACCCGGTGCAGCGTCCAGGAGGTTCAGTCTATTCCGGCCTGAGCCGGCACGCTGGTCAGGCCAGCGGGGTGGTCATGGCCACGAGCAGGCCGAGCGGCAGGGCCTGGGTGAGTGCGCCGGCCAGCGGCGACCCGGTGAGCCGCGTGACCCGCACGCCGTACGCGCCGAACCAGGGCAGCACCAGCGCCATGACGGGGGCCAGCAGCAGCAGGAAGCCCGGCGCGAGGCCGGTCACAGCCAGGCCCACGAGGACGCCGGCGAGCAGCAACCGGGCCAGCACCATGCGGCCGTAGGTGACCCCTGGACGCCAGCCGACGAGTAGCTCACCCAGCGCGTAGGCGCCGGTCGCGAGCATCAGCAGCGCCACGCTCCACCCACGGTCACCGGTCAGCGACACCTCCGCCCACCCCAGCTGCGCCGGCACCGCCAAGGTCAGCGCGGCGTACAGGCCGAGGCCCAGGCCGCCGCCGACCGCCCGCGCGGAGGGCACGTCGAAGCGCCGGGCGACAGCCAGCAGCATCAGCCCGATGAGGCCGAATGCCGCGGCCAGGTAGCCCCCCACCAGCAGCGGCACGACCTCCCCGAGGGACGGCACGACGGCGAGCACCGCTCCGGCCGCCAGCCCGGCGAGCGGGACTGCCAGCCACACCGGCCACCAGCGGGAGCGGCCCCGCACCCGAGGCTGCTGGGGTCGCAGCACCGCCGCCGAGAGCGGCCAGAACAGCACGGCGGCACCCAGGTAGGCCAGCCCGACCCCGAGCATGCGCACGTCGGTCGCGACCGGGCCGGCCGGGACGCGGCCGACGGCCGTGTCCAGCCACCGCACGGACTCCTCCAGCGTCTGGGTGCGGAAGAGGATCGAGATGTGCTCGGCGCCACTCACGATCGCGCTCTGGTGGCCCAGCGCGGTGCCCTCGCGCGCCGCTTCAGCGAATCCTGCCGGCTCGGCCGCGCCCACCAGCAGCAGCAGCGGCCAGCGGCCGGCGTCGGCGGCCGGCAGGTCAGCAGCGCTGGGCAGCGACAACGCCACGGTCGGCGGGGGCAGCGGGTCGCCGGCGGCGAGCCGGGTGACAGCACCGGCGCCCATCGAGTGGCCCAGCAGGGCAGCCGGACCGGACGCGTCGTCCCGCTCGACCAGCCACCCACGCACCGCGTCCAGGTCCTCCTCGAGCCCGCCGGCAGCCGCGTCGCCGAGGCCGTCGGGGTTGGCCCCGTGCCCACGCAGGTCGGGAACGGCCACCAGCCAGCCGTCGCGGGCGAACGCCTGCCCGAGGCCGTCCATCAGCCGCCCGCTGGCCGAGAAGCCGTGCACGACCACGAGCGCTGGGAAGGGGCCGTCACCGGCGGGGCGCAGCACCGTCACCGGCACGCCGGCCACGGCCGTGCGCTCGCGCACCAGGCCGTCGTCGGCCCGCACGAGCACGAGCAGACCCACCACCAGCAGCGCTGCCCCGGCCAGCGCCGGCAGCGCCCGGCCCAGTCCGGTGGCGCTGCGGCCGCGGCGCTGCCGGGTCACCCCTCTTCCTCCCGACGGGTCAGCGCCGGTGCCGCAGGGCGCGCTCGGTCTCCCGCCGCGCGTCCCTCTCGGCCAGGGTCTGGCGCTTGTCGTAGTGCTTCTTGCCCCGGGCCACCCCGATCTCGACCTTGGCGTAGCCGTCCTTGAAGTACAACGACAGCGGGACGATGGTCAGGCCCTTCTCGGCCACCGCCCGTGAGATCTCCTTGATCTCGCCACGGTGCAGCAGCAGCTTGCGGGGTTGGCGGGGGGTGTGGTTGGTCCAGGTTCCGCCCTCGTACTCCGGGATGTGCACGTTGTGCAGCCAGACCTCGCCGTCGCGCAGCGTGGCGTAGCCGTCCAGCAGGCTCGCCCGTCCGGCGCGCAGCGACTTCACCTCGGTGCCGGACAGCACCAGGCCCGCCTCGTAGCTGGCGTCGATGTGGTAGTCGTGCCGCGCCCGCTTGTTGCTGGCGACGAGGCGACGCCCTTGCTCCCGTGGCATGGGCTCACCCTGCCACGGCGGGCTACAGGTAGCCCACCGGGTTGGTGGTGGACCCGTTGACGTAGACCATCCAGTGCAGGTGGCAGCCGGTGGAGTAGCCGGTGGTGCCGACGTACCCGATGCGCTGCCCGCGCGAGACCTGCTGACCCGCGGACACCGAGAAGGCGGACATGTGGCTGTAGGAGGTGGCCAGCGGAGCGCCCGCGTACATGCCGTGGTTGAGCAGCACCTGGTTGCCGTACCCGCCCTTGTAGGTCGCCCACGCGACGGTCCCCGACGCGGAGGCGTAGATGGGGGTACCACAGCCGGCACCGAAGTCGGTGCCGTCGTGCAGCTTCCACACCCGCAGCACCGGATGCAGCCGCATGCCGTAGGCGGAGGTGATCGGGCCGCTCACCGGGCGCAGCAGTGGCCCGGACGAGACCGGAGCCGGCGCGGGGGCGGGGGCGGGGCGGGGTGCCGGCGCGGGGGCGGGCGCTGCGGTGCCGCCCTGCTGGGCCCGGCGAGCGGCCTCCTCCTGGGCCCGCCGCTCGGCCTCGAGCCGGGCGCGCTCGGCCTCGGCCAGCCGGGCCTGCTCACGCACCTGGGCAGCGATCGCGGCGACCTCGGACTCGATCGCGGCCCGATCCGCAGCGAGCGACTGGTACTCCGACAGGTCGGACGAACGGGCCTGCTCGGCGGCGCTGCGGGCCTGGTCGCGCTGGGTGACCAGGCTCTGGACCGAGCCGGCTGCCGCGGCGGCGGCCTGCTCACGGCCGGCGGCGTCGGCCGCGGCGGACCGTGCGGCGGCCTCGGCGGACTGTGCCGCGACCAGCGCCCCCTGGGCCTGCTCCCGCGCGGACTGGGCCTCGTCGCGGGCGATCCGGGCGCGCTGCTCGGCCTCATCCAGAGCCACCCTGGCGTTGGCCTCGGCCGCGCGCATGTCCTGCATGTCGGCGACCGCGCTGCCCTGGGCGTTGATCGCCGACTGCACGTAGGTGACGCGGGCGTTGAACTCCTCGATGCTGTCGGCGCCGAGGATGAGGGTGACGGCGTCGAGGTCGCCGAGGGTGCCGCTCTGGTAGGCCTGGGCGGCGACCTGGCCCATCTGCTTCTGCTGGGTCTCGATCCGGTCGCCGAGCGCGGCTACGCGCCGGCGGGCCGCGGCGACCGCCTCCTCGGCCTGCCGCAGCGCCTCGACGGCGGCGGCCTCGCGCTCCTGCGCGAGCACCAGCTCGCCGGCCCGACGGGCAGACTCCGCCTGAGCAGCCGCCAGCGCCTGCTGGGCCTCGGCCAGCGCCGCCTGGGCCGCGGCGAGCGCCTGCTCGGCGCCCGGCAGCTGAGCCTCGGCCTGCTGGTAGGCGGCGGTGGCCTCGGCGAGCGCAGCGGTGGACTGGTTGAGCTGCTCACCGGCAGCGCTGAGCCGACCGCTGGTGCCGGCCAGCGCGCTCTGCCGTCCGTCCAGCTCCTGCTGAAGCTGTTGGCGACGCTGCTCGATGCGGTTCAGCGTCGATGCGGGCGCGACAAGAGCCGTCCCCACGCTCAGCGCGACGACACCCGCCACGACCATTCCGGCGCGCCGCAGTCGGGTGCTGCGGGGTCTGGCCGGTGACGGTCCCGGGGCGTGGGGAGAGGGCCGCGAGCCACGCCCGCGCCACACCTCGACTGTCACAGGAGTCTCCTGTCGTCACCTCCGTACCATGACGACGGCGACCGTACACGCTTCGACACGCCGTGGGTAGCCCACACCGGCACCCAGGCGCAGAGCGTGACCAGGGGCACGCCGGGGGCGTGCCCTCGCGGGCCGCCGACCGGCGGCGTCCGCCGCCCTCAGACGCGCAGGTAGCGGCGCAGCGTGATGGCCGAGGCGATGGCGGCGATCCCGGTGCCGGTGAGCAGCAGGATGGGCACGATCGCCCAGACGTCGCCCCAGCCCACCCACGCGGTGAAGCGGAACGCCGGCACGAGGATGTCCTCGACGAAGAAGGCCTGGAAGCCCACCAGCACGAGCGAGGCGAGCACGCCACCGATGAGCCCGGCGATCGCGGCTTCGAGGATGAACGGCAGCTGGATCGACCAGTTCGATGCCCCGACCAGGCGCATGATGCCGGTCTCGCGGCGGCGGCTGAACGCGGCCACCCGGATGGTGTTCGAGATGAGCAGGATCGCGGCGAACACCTGCACCGCAGCGATCGCCAGCGCCGCCACCTGGAAGCCGTTGAGCAGCTTGAAGAAGCGGTCGAGCAGCGCCCGTTGGTCGACGACCTGCGCGACGCCGGGCAGCCCGGCGACCGCGGAGACCACGCCCTCGTACTCCTCGGGGTTGACCAGCTTGACCCGCAGCGACTCCTGCAGCTGCTCCGGGGTGATGTTGTCGGCGATGGAGTCGTCGAAGCGCTCTCGGAAGAGCTCGTAAGCCTCCTCCTGCGTCTCGAAGAAGACCTCCTCGACCTCGGGGTTGGCCTCCAGGGTGTCCTGCACCGCCTGCCTCTGCTCCTCGGTGACCGCTCCGCCGGCACAGGTGGCGCCGGTGTCGAAGTCGTTGCAGAGGAAGACCGAGATCTCGATCTTGTCGTACCAGAAGTCCTTCATGGTGGCGGCCTGGGCTCGGATGAGCAGGGCGGCGCCGAACAAGGCCAGCGAGATGGCCACTGTGACCACCACGGCCACGGTCATGGTGACGTTGCGGCGCAGACCGGTACCGATCTCGCCGGCGAGGTACTGCATCTGCACGAGCGAGGACCCCTCCTACCGGGCGTACCCGTAGACGCCGCGGGACTGGTCACGTACCAGCTCGCCGCCGGCCAGCTCGACGACCCGCTTGCGCATCTGGTCGACGATCGACTGGTCGTGGGTGGCCATCAGCACCGTCGTGCCGGTGCGGTTGATGCGGTCGAGCAGCTTCATGATGCCGACGCTGGTGGACGGGTCGAGGTTGCCCGTCGGCTCGTCGGCCAGCAGGATCAACGGCTTGTTGACGAAGGCCCGGGCGATCGCGACCCGCTGCTGCTCGCCGCCGGAGAGCTGGTGCGGCAGCCGGCCCTCCTTGCCGTCCAGGCCCACCAGCTCGAGCACCTCGGGCACGTCGTGGCGGATCTCGGCGCGGGACTTGCCGATCACCTGCAGGGCGAACGCGACGTTCTCGGCCACCGTCTTGGTCGGCAGCAGCCGGAAGTCCTGGAAGACCGTCCCGATCTGGCGGCGCAGGTGGGGCACCTTCCACGACGACAGCCGGGACAGGTCCTTGCCCGCAACCTGGATGTAGCCCGAGGTGGGCCGCTCCTCACGCAGCACCAGCCGCAGGAACGTCGACTTGCCCGAGCCGGACTCACCGACCAGGAAGACGAACTCGCCCTTCTCGACCTCGACGCTCAGGTCGGACAGGGCGGCACGCGAGGTCTTCGGGTAGACCTTCGTGACGTTGTCGAAGCGGATCACGAAACGTCCTCACCGGTCGCCGGACTCTGGGCACGCGCAGGCCATACCGGGACCACTGTACGTCGGGACGGGCCTCACGCCACGGATGCGGCGCGTCGCCACCGGATCGCCGAGGCCAGGAACGCGTCGATGTCGCCGTCGAACACCGCGGTGGGGTTGCCCTCCTCGTGCTCGGTGCGCAGGTCCTTGACCATCTGGTAGGGGTGCAGCACGTAGGAGCGCATCTGGTTGCCCCACGAGCCGCCGGAGTCCCCGCGCAGCGCGTCCATCTTGGCCTGCTCCTCGGAGTGCCGGCGCTCGAGCAGCTTGGCCTGCAGCACCTCCATGGCCCGGGCCCGGTTCTGCAGCTGAGAGCGCTCGTTCTGGCAGGTCACCACGATGCCGGTGGGCAGGTGGGTGATGCGCACGGCGGAGTCGGTGGTGTTGACGCCCTGGCCTCCGGGGCCCGAGGAGCGGTAGACGTCGATGCGCAGCTGGTCGTCAGGGATGTCGACGTGGTCGGTCTGCTCGACCACCGGCAGCACCTCCACCTCGGCGAACGAGGTCTGCCGGCGGCCCTGGTTGTCGAACGGGCTGATGCGCACGAGCCGATGGGTGCCCTGCTCGACCGAGAGCGTCCCGTACGCGTAGGGGGCGTGGACGACGAACGTGGCCGACTTGATGCCGGCCTCCTCGGCGTAGGAGGTGTCGTACACGTCCACGCCGTAGCCGTGCCGCTCGGCCCAGCGCAGGTACATGCGCAGCAGCATGTCGGCGAAGTCCGCGGCGTCGACGCCGCCCGCGCCCGCCCGCAGCGTCACCACGGCCTCGCGGGGGTCGTACTCCCCCGACAGCAGGGTGCGCACCTCGAGGTCGCCTACCGCCGTGCCCAACGCGTCGAGCTCGACGGCCACCTCGGCACGCACGCCGTCGGCCTCGGCCGGGTCGTCCATGCCCGCCTCGTCGGCGAGCTCCAGCATCACCGGCAGGTCGTCCACGCGGCGGCGCAGGTCCTCCAGGCGACGCAGGTCCGCCTGCACCGACGACAGCCTGCTGGTGACCTGCTGGGCGTGGGCAGGGTCGTTCCACAGGTCGGGGTGGGAGGCCTCCTTCTCCAGCAGTGCCGCCTGCTCGCGCAGCCGTCCCAGGTCGAGCACCTCCTCGATGCCCGCCAACGTGCGCGACAGCGCCCCGATCTCGGCGGACAGATCTCGCTCGGCCATCCGAGCAGGGTACGCCGCGGCGCAGAGCACCGGCAGGGAGACCGGGCACGTCATACGAACTGCGCTTCGTCTTTTACGGTAGCGTACCGCCCCGTGGGACCCCTGGACCTGGCCGTCGCCAACCTGACCTCGGCGCCCGTCCTCGCCTTCGCGGTGGGCGTGCTCGCCACCGTGCTGCGTGCCGACATCCGCCTGCCCGACCCGGTCTACCAGGCCATCTCGATGTACCTGCTGCTCGGCATCGGCATCAAGGGCGGCGTCGGGCTGAGGGAGGCCTCGCTCGAGGAGGTGGCCCTGCCCGCGCTGGCGACGATCGCGCTGGGGCTGACCATCCCCGTCGTCGCCTTCGCGCTGCTGCGGGTGCTGACGCGGCTCGGTCCGATCGACCGAGCCGCGCTCGCCGCGCACTACGGCTCCACGTCGCTGGTCACCTTCACCGCGGCGCTGCTGTTCCTGGAGGCCTCCGGCGAGCCGGTCGAGGGATTCGCCGCGACCCTGCTGGCCCTGCTGGAGGTGCCCGGCATCGTGGTCGCCCTGCTGCTGGCCCGCCGCTACCGCAGCGACGGCGACCGCTGGGGCGAGGCGCTGCGCGAGGTGGTCACCGGTCGCTCCATCGTGCTGCTCGTGGGCGGTCTGGTGATCGGCCTGGGTACCGGCGACGCCGGCTACGCGAAGGTTGAGCCGTTCTTCGGGGCGATCTTCAGCGGCGTGCTCACGCTCTTCCTGCTCGAGATGGGCGTGGTCGCCGGTCGCCGGCTCGGTGACGTGCGCCACGCCGGCCCCGGCCTCGTGGTCTTCGCCGTCGGCTTCCCGCTGCTGACGGGCTCGGTGGGGGTGCTGGCCGGGCACGCGACCGGGCTATCCGTGGGCGGCGCGGCCATCCTCGGCGTACTGGCCGCCTCGGCGTCCTACATCGCCGCCCCAGCGGCCGTCCGGCTCGCCCTCCCCGAGGCGAACCCGGGGGTGTACCTGGGCTCGTCGCTGGGCGTCACGTTCCCGTTCAACCTGGTGGCGGGCATCCCGCTGCTGGCGGCACTGTCGCAGGCACTGGGCTAGGAGGCACCGATGCGTACCGAGCTGCAGCTGGTCACCGTGATCGCCGAGTCGATCCTCGAGCACCGGCTCGTGAACGAGGTGCAGGCCGCCGGCGCCACCGGGTGGACGATCACGCCCGCGCGCGGGGAGGGCTCCCGGGGGGTGCGAGCCGCGGACTGGGAAGGAGGCAACATCCGACTGGAGACGCTGTGCTCGGCGCGGGTGGCCGACCGGCTGCTCGCCGTGCTCGAACGCGACTTCTTCGCCCACTACGCGGTCGTCGCCTTCACCCAGCAGGTGTCGGTGCTGCGCGGGGAGAAGTACCGGGCCTGAGGTCTCGCACCGACGTCCGGGTCAGCGGACGGGGGCGAGCGCAGCAGCACGGGCCGTGACGGTCGTGCCCTGGAACTGGCCGGTGACCGTGTTCGTCAGCGGCAGGTCGACGGGCGCGGAGAGCACGACCGTCACCCGCCCCTGCGCCACGGCGACATCGACCAGGCGAAGGTCGGTGATGGAGCTCTCGGTGCCGGCCAGGTAGTCGACCACCGCGGCCCGAGCCGCGGCTGGGTCGAGGGGCAGCGTCGCCCCCGGCCCCTGGGTGTAGAGGATCCGCTCGGAGGCCGCCTGGACGGCTGCCAGCGCGGCGCCGTCGGCCAGCGAGGCCAGCGACCGGCGCAGCAGCACGGCCTGGGAAGCGTCCACGACCACGGCGACGAGCACGAGCAGGATCGCTGCGAAGCCGATGACCAGCAGCGTGAGCTGACCCTGCTCGCCCTGCCGCCGCGGCGGGACCGGCGGCGTCACGGTCGCTCCCGGAACCTGTCGATCGGCGCGGTGTGCACGGCCGTCACCGGGATCGCCGCCCGGACCGCGTCGGCGAGCACCGGCGGCAGGTAGGGCAACGGCACCTCGGTTGCCACCCGCACGGTGATCTCTGCGCCGGGGGTGCGGCAGCCCTCCGGGCAGGTGAACGTGACGGCCGCCGCGGAGCCGCCCACGCCCTGGTCGCGCAGAGCGAGAGCGGCGGCGTGCCGGGCGGCGGACTCCTGGCCGGTGACGGCGGCGACCCGGCCGGCCTCGCGCGCGGCCTGGGTGGCCCCGAAGACGGTGCGCTGCACGTCGAGGGCGGCCAGCAGCACGTAGACCAGCGGGACGAGCAGCAGCACCGCCAGCACCTGGAACTCGACCAGAGCGCTGCCCTGCTCGCGCTGTCCGCCCCCGGACTGGCGCCCGCCGGGGCGGCGGCGCACGGCCTCGGTCACGGGGCCTCCTCCAGGGCGTGGGCGCTGACTCGCAGGCTGCGGGCGGGCCCGGCAAGACCGACCAGCGGCAGCGTGGCGGCGACATCGAGCTCGACCTCGGGGCCGGCGGGGCCGGGTCGGTACCGGGCCTGCACGTCCTGGGCCAGCGTGGGGGACAGCGCGGTCGCGACCAGATCGCGAGTGTGCGCGACCCCGTCGGCCAGGCTCCGGTCGGCATTCGCCGCCAGCCGGGCGCCCTCAGCGGCGCAGGCGACGAGCGTGTTGCGCACGTGCACCGCCAGGCCGACCTGGGCGATGCCCAGCACGAGCACCACCAGCAGCACGCTCACCAGCGTGAACTCGGCGACGGCCGAGCCGCGCTCGGCGATGGGTCGAGTGCCCGGCCCCGCCGCAGCCTGCTCGGCGGCGGCGGGCACTAGCGCCCGACGGTAGCGTCGAGCGAGTCCGCGAGCACGTCGCGCAGGTACGGCTCGGCGAACTGCCAGAGCACCGCGACGATGCCGGCCGTCATGATCGTGATGAGGACCCAGCCGGGCACGTCTCCCCGCTCGCCGGTGTGCAGGCGGACGAGAAGGCGGGTGTGCAGCGCGGACAGCCGGTGGATCATCAGGTGTCTCCTCTCGGTGGCGGCATCACGGGGTGATGACGGTGAACTGGGCGAGGCCGGGGTAGAGCGCGAACAGCACGGTCACGGGCAGCACGAGGAACACGACAGGGACCAGCATCTGGATCTCCTTGCGGCCGCCGATCTCCATCAGCGTCCGCTTGCGCACCTCGCGGGCGTCGGCTGCCTGTGCCCGCAGCACCTCCGCGAGCGGGGTGCCCCGTTCCACGGCCACCGCGATCCCGTCCACGAACCGGGTGACGGCCGGGACTGCGACCCGTTGGGCCATCCCGTCCAGGGCTGCGACCAGGCCGGAGCCGGCGCGGACGTCGGCGAGGGTCAGGGCGAGCTCGTGCCCCAGGTCGCCACGGGTGATGCGGGACACGCGCTCCAGAGCGGCTGCCGGCGACTCCCCCGCGGCCACGCTCACGGCGAGCAGGTCGGCGATGGTCGGCAGCTCGGCGAGGATCCGCTCCTCCCTCGCCCGCACCGATCGGGAGAGCTGCTGGTCGCGCAGCAGCACCCCACCCACGGCCATCCCGCCGCAGAAGATCAGCAGCAGACCGGGCGACCGGGCCGAGCCGGCCGCCACCATCGCCAGGCTCGTCGCGACGGCGACGGCGAACAGACCCGCTCCCCAGAGCACCTGCTCCACCCGGAAGCCCTGCAGGTCGAGGTCCGACCCGGCCCGCAGCAGCCGGCGCTGCACCGACCCACCCCCTCCGAGCAGCCGCTCCAGGGCTGCCGCGGCGCGCACCAGGTAGGGCCGGGCCAGGCCTTCCACCGTCGAGGTGACGCTCAGCTCGGGGGCGCCGGCAGCGCCGGTCCGGGCGCGAGCGCCGAGGTGGGCGGACAGCCGCTCGGACAGGCTGAGCGGGCCGAGGACGGGTAGCCGTACGACCACCAGGAGCAGCCCGAGCGAGGCGACCAGGCCGACCAGGGCTCCCATGGCCGGACTCATCGCAGCACCCGGGCCTCGTCGGGCAGACGTCCCAGCCGCACCATCACCCGGTAGGCGACCACCGACACCACGGCGCCCACCAGCAGCACCATGACCCCGGCGGGCTCGCGATAGGCCTGGATGGCGCTGCTGCGAACCGACAGCAGGGCGAGCAGGATCCACGGCCCGGCGACGGCGACCCGGGCCGCGTTGGCCACCCAGCCCTGGCGTGTCTCCAGCTCGGAGCGCACCCGCAGCTCATCCCGCAGGAAGGCCGACAACGTGCGCAGCAGCCGTCCCAGGTCGCTGCCACCGACCTCACGGGCGATACGCAGCGACTCGACGATGCGGTCGCCGGTCGGGTCGGCCAGCCGGGCCTTCAGCGCGTCCAGGCTCTCGTGGAACCGCCCGGTGCTGCGGTAGTCGTCGGCGAACTGCTGGAACGGCGGGCGCAGCGCCGTCGGGCCGCGGGTGCCGAGCTGGCCGAGGGCGTCGGGCAACGACATGCCGGCGCGGATGGCCGACGCGAGGTTGTCGACGACGTCCGGCCACACCTCGCGCAGCTCGGCCCGCCGTCGGCGTGCCCGTCCACGGAGCAGGACGACGGGGGTGGCGGTACCCATGAGGGCAAAGGCGAGGGAGACCGACCAGGTCTGGGTCAGCACCAGGAAGCTGGCGCCCACGAGCAGCCCCAGCAGCAGGCAGGTGGCGACGACCCCGCGTGGGCTCACACCGTCGAGCCCGGCCTCGGCGACGAGCTCGGCCAACGACGAGCGGTGCCGGCGGGGCCGGGGCGGCCGCTCACGCTCCGGGTCGTCGGTGAGGGCCAGCAGGACCAGGACCGCACCGATCCCTGCCACGAGTCCGAGCAGCGCCCCCATCAGGCAACGCGCTCCTGGTCGGCGTCGAGCAGCCGTCGGATGTCGATGCCCGCGGCGGCGAACCGCTCGGGATGGGGCGGGAACCCGTCGGCGCGCACGAGCCGGTCACCACGCCGCACGAACACGGGCTCCAGCACGACGACGTCCCCCTCGACCCGGCCAGGGACGGCCACGACCTCGCGCACGTGCCGTCGCCCGTCGGCGTCGGTGGCGACGTGCACGACGAGGTCGACGCTGCCGGCGACGGTCGGCACCACAAAGCTGGAGCCGATGTTCTCGCCGGCGAGCAGTGGCAGCGTGCAGATCTTGGTGATCGCCTCCCGGGCGGAGTTGGCGTGCACGGTGCCCATGCCGGGGACGCCGCTGTTGAGTGCGAGCAGCAGGTCGAGTGCCTCCTCGCGGCGCACCTCGCCAACCACGATGCGGTTCGGCCGCATCCGCAGCGCCTCGGTGACCAGGTGCCGCAGCGTGATCTCCCCGGTCCCCTCCAGCCCTGCCTGCCGGGTCTGCAGCGCCACCAGGTCGGGCAGCGGCGCCTTGAGCTCGAAGACCTCCTCGGCCGTGATCACTCGCTCCCGGGCCGGCACCGCGGCGAGCAGGCAGTTGAGCATCGTGGTCTTGCCGGCCTGGGTGCCACCCGAGACGAGCACGTTGAGGCCGGCAGCGACGGATGCGCGCAGGAATGCGGCGGCCGGTACGGACAGGGTGCCGAGCCCGACGAGGTCGTCCAGGTCGGAAGCCCGGACCACGTGCTTGCGGATGTTGACCGCCCAGTGCACGCGGGTCACGTCGGGGATCACGACGTGCAGCCGGCTGCCGTCGGGCAGCATCGCGTCGACGAACGGGCTGCTCACGTCGAGGCGGCGGCCGGACCACCGAAGCATGCGCTCGACGAGGTCGCGTACCTGGGCCTCGTCGAGGATCGTCGCCGTCAGCTCGGTGCGGCCCTGCCGGGCCACGAAGACGCGAGTTGGCTCGTTGATCCAGATCTCCTCGACGTCGGGGTCGTCGAGGTAGCGCTGCAGCGGTCCGAAGCCGGCGACGGCGTCGGTCACCGACCGCACCACGGCCTCACCATCCAGCAACGGCGGGAGCGAGCCGGCGAGCGAGCGCTGGTCGTAGGCGGCGACAGCCTCCTCAGCCAGCCGCCGCACCTCGTCCCGGTGCGCAGCGGGGTCCAGCCCCCGGCGGCGAACGGCCGAGCGCACCTCGGCGTCGACGAGGGAGACAGCCGCCGCGGAGTCGCGAGGAGACGTCATCTGCACCATCCCAGGCGAGGGACGACACAGAACCGTCGGGCCTCGCCCCCGCGCGGGACCCGGTCGGCTCCGATTGTGCCACATACCCGGCTAAACAGACCAAACGGGAGGAGCGGCACATGCTTCACGTTAGGCGGAGAGCGAGGAAGACGTCGGCGGCCGTCCACAGGGGCGACCGGTCCCACGCCGGAGGTGGCCCCTCATTGATCACGTTAAGCAGGACTCGTGCGGCTTTGCACGGACTCGAGACCATGCAAAGCCGCACGAGTCCTGCTTAACGTGATCATTCGCGGGGCCGCCTCCGGGGACGGGACGGCGGGTCAGCGGACGGGGTCGAGGGCCAGCCCCACCAGCTGAGGCTCGGGCTGCAGCACGACACCGAACCGCTGCGCCACCGCCGAGCGCACCTGCGACGCCAGCGCCCGCACGTGCTCGGCGGTGGCCGTCCCCCGGTTGGTCAGCGCCAGGGTGTGCTTGGTCGACAGCCGCGCCGGGGCACCCTCGCCCGGGAAGCCGCGGGCGAACCCGGCCTGCTCGATGAGCCACGCGGCGCTGACCTTCACCGCGCCGTCGGGCTGAGGCCAGGCCGGCGCACCGGCCGGTACCGCGCCGGCGTCCACCACCGGGTTGGTGAAGAACGAGCCGGCGCTCCAGGTGTCGTGGTCGGCCTCGTCGAGCACCATCCCCTTGCCCTGCCGCAGACCGAGGACGGCTGCGCGCACGTCGGGCACCGGGGCGCGGCCGCCGACACCGACCCCGAGCGCCTCACCCAGCTCGGTGTAGCCGACCGGCCGTCCGAGCGGCCCCGGCAGCAGCTGGAACGTCACGTCGAGCACGACGAAACGGTCGTCGCCGCTGAACCGGCTGGTGCGGTAACCGAACAGGCAGTCGGCGCTGGGGAAGGTGCGCACCTGGCCCTCGAGTCGGTCCCACGTGCGCACCCGGGCGACGGTCTGGGCCACCTCCTGGCCGTAGGCACCGACGTTCTGCAGCGGGGTCGCGCCGGTCGAGCCGGGGATGCCCGACAGCGCCTCGACGCCGACCCAGCCCTCGGCCACGGTGCGCTCGACGAAGGCGTCCCACGGCTCGCCCGCCGCCACCGTCACGAGGATGCCGCCGCACCAGTCGCCCTGCAGCACCCGCACGCCGCGGGTCTGTACGTGCACCACCGTCCCGTCGAAGCCGGCGTCGGCCACGAGCAGGTTGCTGCCGCCTCCGAGCACCAGCACCGGGGAATCTGCCGCGTCGGCGGTGGCGACGGCCGCGACCAGCTCGGCCTCGGTGCGCACGGTGACCAGCGAGCGGGCGGGGCCGCCGACCCGCAGGGTGGTGAGCGAGGCGAGGGGGACGCTCACGCCACGCGGACGTGCGCGACCGCGCGGCCGAGGACGGCCTGCTCCCCGCAGCGGGCGGTGACGGTGACCGGCACCAGCCCGTCGTCGCCGGGCTCGCCGGCCTCTCCCGACACGGTCAGCTCGACCCCGGCGTCGTCGTCGGGCACCACGACCATCGAGGTGAACCGGACGGTGAACGACACCACGCGGTCCGGGCCGCCGGCCCAGCCCGACACGGCCCTGGCTGCCAGACCCATGGTGAGCATGCCGTGGGCGATGACACCGGGTAGACCCATCGCGGTGGCGACCCGGTCGCTCCAGTGGATCGGGTTGAGGTCACCGGATGCCCCGGCATAGCGCACCAGGTCGGTCCGCGTCACGGTGAACGTCTGCGTCGGGGTCGCCAGCGGGCTCACGCCGCACCTGCCAGTACGACCACGACCGACCGTGCGGTGCAGACCGGCTCGCCCGTGGGGTCGCTGACCACCGAGGCGATCGTGAGGAAGTGGCTGCCGCCGACCGCACGCGCCTTCTCCAGCACCGCGGTGGTGACCAGCTCGTCGCCGGCGACGATGGGACGGTGGTGGGTGAAGCCCTGCTCGCCGTGCACCTGCTGGTGCAGCGGGGCGCCGACCCGCGACATCACCTCGTACAGCCCCCGGAAGGACGGGACGACGGCGAAGGTGGGCGGGGCGACCAGGTCGGCGTAGCCGGCCGCGCGGGCGGCGTCGACGTCCTGGCAGAGCGCGGACGTCTCACCGACGGCGGCGGCGAACTCGCGGATCTTGGCCCGGCTCACCTCGTACACCCCCGGCGCGACCAGGGGCTGGGCGACGAGGGTGGCGGGGTCGATCATGCCGCGCCCGCGGTCAGCGGGTCTCGCGGTGCGCGGTGTGCGACGAGCAGCGCGGGCAGTACTTCTTCAGCTCGAGCCGGTCGGGGTCGTTGCGCCGGTTCTTCCTGGTGATGTAGTTGCGCTCCTTGCACTCCGTGCACGCCAAGGTGATCTTCGGGCGGATGTCAGCGCTCTTCGCGGCCACGTCTGTCTCCTGGTCCTGCCTGGTGGTCGTGCTGGGTAGCGGTGGCCGGACTCGAACCGGCGACACAGCGATTATGAGCCGCTTGCTCTACCGTCTGAGCTACACCGCCGCGAGGCCGCGTTCGGCCCTGCGAGCCCCACTACGGAATCGAACCGTAGACCTTCTCCTTACCATGGAGACGCTCTGCCGACTGAGCTAGTGGGGCGGGACAGCCGCATCATCGTACCGGTCCCGCCGCCTGCGGACGGACGGCCCGACGACGCCGCACGGGCTGTGCGATCGTGGCAGGTGTTGGGTTCGAACCAACGTAGGCGATGCCGACGGTTTTACAGACCGCTCCCTTTGGCCACTCGGGCAACCTGCCGTTGGTGCAAGGATACCGGACGTGGCCAGCGACTCCTCGTTCGACGTCGTCAGCAAGGTGGACCGCCAGGAGGTCGACAACGCGCTCCAGCAGACCGCCAAGGAGCTCGCCCAGCGGTTCGACTTCCGCGGCACCGGCGCCACCATCGCGTGGGCCGGCGAGCTCGCCGTCGAGCTGGCGGCGAGCACGGAGGACCGGGTGAAGGCCGCCCTGGACGTGTTCAAGGACAAGCTCGTGCGTCGCGGTGTCTCGCTCAAGGCGCTGGACGCCGGGGAGCCCCGCGCCTCGGGCAAGGTGTACAAGGTGGCCGCCTCGCTGCAGAACGGGCTCACCTCCGAGCAGGCCAAGCAGGTGGCCAAGGTGGTGCGTGAGGGGGCCCCGAAGTCGGTCAAGGTCGCCGTCCAGGGCGACGAGGTGCGGGTCTCGGGCAAGAGCCGGGACGACCTGCAGGCCACGATCGCGCTGCTGAAGGGCGAGGAGTTCGAGTTCGCCGTACAGTTCGTCAACTACAGGGGTTGAGGGAAAGGTCCGGTAGGCGTGGTCAAGCGCGTCGAGGCGGTCGACCGCGTCGTCATCAGGTTCGCGGGCGACTCCGGCGACGGAATGCAGCTCACCGGCGACCGCTTCACCTCCGGCAGCGCGACCCTGGGCAACGACGTGGCCACGCTGCCCAACTTCCCGGCCGAGATCCGCGCTCCGGCCGGCACCCTGCCTGGTGTCTCCTCGTTCCAGCTGCACTTCGCCGACCACGACATCCTGACCCCGGGCGACGCACCGCAGGTGCTCGTGGCGATGAACCCGGCCGCCCTGAAGGCGAACCTCGCCGACGTGGTGAAGGGCGGCACCGTCATCGTCGACACGGCCGAGTTCGGCGCGCGCAGCCTGGCCAAGGTCGGCTACGAGGCCAGCCCGCTCGAGGACGGCTCCCTGGACGCCTACCAGGTGCACGCGGTCGACCTCACCGGCATGACCCAGCAGGCGCTGGCCGACTTCGGGCTGACCCGCAAGGAGGCCAGCCGAGCGAAGAACATGTTCGCCCTCGGCCTGCTGTCGTGGCTCTACCACCGGCCGGTGGAGGGCACCGAGCAGTTCCTGCGCACCAAGTTCGGCGCCCGGCCGACGCTGCGTGACGCGAACCTCGCCGCCTTCCGGGCCGGCTGGAACTTCGGCGAGACCACCGAGGAGTTCGCCGTCTCCTACCAGGTGCGCTCGGCCGACCCCCCGAGCGGCACCTACCGCACCATCACCGGCAACACCGCACTCGCCTACGGGCTGGTGGCAGCGTCGGTGCGCAGCGGGCTGCCGCTGTTCCTGGGGTCCTACCCGATCACCCCGGCCAGCGACATCCTGCACGAGCTGGCCAAGCACAAGCGCTTCTCGGTGCGCACCTTCCAGGCCGAGGACGAGATCGCGGGCGTGGGCGCCGCGCTCGGCGCGTCCTTCGGCGGCGCGCTGGCCGTGACCACCACCTCGGGCCCCGGGCTCGCACTCAAGAGCGAGACGATCGGCCTGGCGGTCGCACTCGAGCTTCCGCTGGTGGTCGTGGACGTGCAGCGCGGCGGGCCATCGACCGGGCTGCCCACCAAGACCGAGCAGTCGGACCTGCTGCAGGCCATGTTCGGCCGCAACGGCGAGTCGCCGGTGCCGGTCGTCGCTGCCATGTCGCCGTCGGACTGCTTCGATGCCGCGCTGGAGGCCAGTCGTATCGCCGTCACCTACCGCACCCCGGTGGTGCTGCTCTCGGACGGCTACCTCGCCAACGGCGCCGAGCCGTGGCGGGTGCCCGACGTCGACGACCTGCCCCGCTTCGACGCCGGCTTCGCCACCACCCCCAATGCCGTGGACGACGCCGGCCGGCCGGTCTTCCACCCCTACCTGCGCGACCCCGCCACCCTGGCCAGGCCCTGGGCCGTGCCGGGCACGGCGGGCCTCGAGCACCGCATCGGTGGGCTGGAGAAGGCCGACGTCACCGGGGTCATCTCCTACGACCCGGACAACCACGACCGGATGGTGCGGCTGCGCCAGGCCAAGGTCGACGCGGTCGCCGCCTCGCTGCCCCCGCTGCGGGTGGACGACCCCGACGGGGACGCGCGGCTGCTCGTGCTGGGCTGGGGGTCCACCTTCGGCCCGATCGGCGCCGCGGTGCGCCAGCTGCGCGAGGCGGGCCGGTCGGTGGCCCACCTGCAGCTGCGCCACCTGCACCCGTTCCCGTCCGACCTGGGTGCCGTGCTGGCCCGCTACGACTGCGTGCTCGTGCCCGAGATGAACCTCGGGCAGCTCGCCCTGCTCGTCCGCGCCCGCTACCTCGTCGACGCCGTCAGCCTCACCCAGGTGCGCGGCCTGCCCTTCCGCACCGACGAGCTCGTCTCCGCCATCGAGGACCTGTGCCGTGAATGACCTGGCCGTGCCGCTGACCAAGAAGGACTTCACCAGCGACCAGGAGGTCCGCTGGTGCCCCGGCTGCGGGGACTACGCGATCCTCGCGGCGGTGCAGGGGTTCCTGCCCGAGCTGGGCATCCCGCGCGAGGACATCGTCTTCGTCTCGGGCATCGGCTGCTCGAGCCGGTTCCCCTACTACCTGTCCACCTACGGCATGCACTCCATCCACGGACGGGCCCCAGCCATCGCCACCGGGCTCGCCGCGAGCCGGCCCGACCTGTCGGTGTGGGTCGTCACCGGGGACGGCGACGCGCTGTCGATCGGCGGCAACCACCTGATCCACGCGCTACGCCGCAACGTGAACCTCACCATCCTGCTGTTCAACAACCGCATCTACGGGCTGACCAAGGGTCAGTACTCCCCCACCTCCGAGCAGGGCAAGATCACCCGGTCGACGCCCTTCGGCTCGCTGGACACCCCGTTCAACCCGGTCTCCCTCGCCCTCGGCGCGGAGGCGACGTTCGTCGCCCGCACCATCGACTCCGACCGCGCCCACCTCACCTCGGTGCTGCGCGCCGCGGCCGCGCACCGCGGGGCGGCCTTCGTGGAGATCTACCAGAACTGCAACATCTTCAACGACGGCGCGTTCGACCTGCTCAAGGACCGCGACAGCCGCGACAGCGCGCTCGTCCGGCTCGAGCACGGCCAGCCGCTGCGGTTCGGGCCCGACCAGGAGTACGGAGTGGTACCCGCGCCCGGCGGCGGCATGCGGGTCGCCCGGGTCGCGGAGGTGGGCGAGCAGGCCGTGCTCGTCCACGACGCCCACGCCGGCGACCCGTCGGCGCAGTTCGCGCTCTCCCGGCTCTCGGACCCGACGACGCTGGCGAGCACACCCATCGGGGTGTTCCGCGACGTCGACCGTCCGCCCTACGACGAGCTGCTCGCCGACCAGGTGCGCGCAGCGGTGCAGACGGGTGGGCCCGGCGACCTCGCCACGCTGCTGCGCGGCCGGGACACCTGGACGATCCCCTGACCCCGGTCACCCTCCGCTGGGCCCGACCCGGCGACGACGCCGCCCTGCTGGCGCTGGACCGCGAGGCCTGGGGGCCCGGCACCGGCTTCCCGTCGGTGCTCGAGCGCGAGCGCGAGACGTTCTTCGGCCCGGTGGACGACCCGGCGCGCACGCTGGTCGCCGAGCGTGAAGGGCGCGTGGTCGGCTGCGTCCGCGTCGTCCCGGCCAGCCCGCTGCCGGAGAACGCCCACGTCTGGACGCTCGAGGGCGTCGCGGTCGCACCGGCCGAGCGGGGCCGGGGCGTGGCGGCCGCCCTGCTCGACGAGGTGGTGCAGCGGGCTGCCGCCGCTGGTGTCCGCAAGGTGAGCCTGCGGGTGCTGGCGACCAACCCCCGGGCCCGGCGCGTCTACGAGCGGGCCGGGTTCACCGTCGAGGGCGTGCTGCGCGAGGAGTTCGTGCTCGACGGGACCTTCGTCGACGACGTGCTGATGGCCCGACGGGTCACCGGGTGAGCCGGCACCGGCTCGGCCTGCTGCTGGGTGCTGCTGCCTACGTCATGTGGGGGCTGTTCCCGCTCTACTGGCCGCTGGTGCAGCCGGCGGCTGCCACCGAGATCCTGGCCCACCGGGTGGTCTGGTCGTTGCTGGTCGTCCTGCTGCTGCTCGCCGCGTGGCGGCGGCTCGCCCGGCTGGGCCACATCCCCCGCCGCGCCTGGGGCTACCTCGCGTTCGCCGCGGTGCTGATCTCGGTCAACTGGGGGACCTACATCTACGGGGTGAACAGCGACCAGGTGGTCGAGACGTCTCTCGGCTACTTCATCGGCCCGCTGGTCACCGTCGGCATGGCCGTCGTGCTGCTCGGCGAGCGGTTGCGACCGGCCCAGTGGGCTGCCCTCGCCCTGGCCGGGCTGGCGGTGGTGGTGCTCACCGTCGACTACGGCCGGCCGCCGTGGATCGCCCTGACGCTGGCGTTCTCGTTCGCCACCTACGGGCTGCTGAAGAAGAAGGCCGACGTCGGCGCGGCGGAGAGCCTGGCGGTCGAGACGTCGGTGCTCGTCGCGCCCGCGCTGGGGTACCTGCTGTGGCTCGAGGCGGCCGGGACGGGCACGTTCGGCCACGTGTCCACCACGCACTCCCTGCTGCTGGCCGGCGCCGGGCTGGTGACGGTGCTGCCGCTGCTGGCGTTCTCGGCCGCCGCGACGCGGATCCCGCTGTCGACCCTCGGCCTGCTGCAGTACATCGGACCGACCCTGCAGTTCGGCATCGGCGTGTTCGTCTACGACGAGCCGATGCCACCGGCGCGGCTGGCCGGGTTCGTGCTGGTGTGGACATCGCTGGCGTTGTTCACCGCGGAGGCGTTCGCGCACCGTCGGCGCCAGCTGGTGCTGGCGGCTACGCCGACCGGGTGACGACCGAGTCGCAGATCTGCTCCAACGCCCGCCGGGCCGGCCCGTCGGGCAGGGCCGCCAGCTCGGCCCGGGCCTGGTCGGCCCAGCGCCGGACGTCCTGCTGCGCCGCCGGCAGCGCCGGGTGGTCGCGCAGCAGCCGCAGCGCCTCCTCCACGTCCTCCTCGGCCACCGGGCCGGACAGCAGCGCGACCAGCCGGGCGTCCTCGGGGGCGGTGGAGCGGGCGGCGTAGAGCGAGGGCAGCGTCGGGACGCCCTCGCGCAGGTCGGTGCCGGGCGTCTTGCCCGACTCGGAGCCGTCGCTGGCCACGTCGATGACGTCGTCGGCCAGCTGGAAGGCGACGCCGATCGCCTCGCCGAAACGGGTCACGACGTCGACCTGCTCCGCCGGCGCACCGGCCAGCCAGGCGCCGAACCGGGCCGAGGTGGCGATCAGCGACCCCGTCTTGTCGGCCAGCACGCTCAGGTAGTGCTCCACCGGGTCCTCGTCGGGCCGGGGGCCGACGGTCTCCCGGATCTGCCCCCGCACCAGCCGGGCGAACGTGCGCGACTGCAGCCGCACCGCCTCCGGGCCGAGGTCGGCCACGATCTCGCTGGCTCGGGCGAAGAGGAAGTCGCCGGTGAGGATGGCCACCGCGTTGCCCCACTCGGCGTTGGCACTGCTCACCCCGCGGCGTACCGCGGCCTCGTCCATGACGTCGTCGTGGTACAGGGTGGCCAGGTGGGTGAGCTCCACCACCAGCGCCGAGGGCACCACGCCCGGGGCGTCCGGGTCGGCGAGGTGGGCGGCGATCAGCACCATCATGGGCCGGAACCGCTTGCCGCCGGCAGCGAGCAGGTGGCCGGCGGCGGCGTCGAGCAACCCGTCTCCACTGCCGACGGCCTGCGCCAGCCGCTGCTCGACCACCGCCAGGCCCGCGCGCACCTCGTCGCCGAGGTCGTCGCCGACGTCGGGGACGGAGATGGTCGTGGTGTCGGGCACGGCCTAGCGCACGAACTCCGACGCCTGCTGCGCCAGCTCGAGGAGCGACCCGGGGAGCACGCCGAGCAGCACGGTCAGGGTCGCTGCCACCGCGACCACGACCGCCGTACCCACGCTGGGCACGCCCACGGTGGGACCGTCCGGGGCCGGGTCGGAGAAGAACATCAGCACGATGACGCGGATGTAGAAGAACGCTGCGATCGCGCTGGCCAGCAGGCCGACGAGGACGAGCAGCACCTGGCCGCCCTCGAAGGCGGCGGCGAACACCGACAGCTTGGCGATGAACCCGGCCGTGAGCGGGATGCCGGCGAACGACAGCAGGAAGAGCGAGAAGGCCCCGGCCACCAGCGGCGAGCGCCGACCGAGACCGGCCCAGGCCGACAGGTGTGTCGCCTCGCCGCCGGCGTCGCGCACCAGCGTGACCACGGCGAAGGCCCCGATCGTGGCGACCCCGTAGGCGACCAGGTAGAACAGCGCCGAGGCGGTGCCGGCAGGGCCGGCCGCCACCAGGCCGACGAGCAGGAAGCCCGCGTGCGCGATGGAGGAGTACGCCAGCATCCTCTTGATGTCGGTCTGGGACAGCGCCAGCACCGACCCGACCAGCATGGTGATCCCGGCGACGACCGACAGCAGCACGGTCCAGTCCGCAGACAGGCCGCCCAGGCCGACGTAGAGCACCCGCATGAGGGCCACGAACGCCGCGACCTTGGTGGCGGCCGCCATGAACCCGGTGACGACCGTGGGCGCGCCCTGGTACACGTCCGGAGTCCAGAACTGGAACGGCACGGCGCTGATCTTGAACAGCAGGCCCACGGCGACCAGGCCCATGCCGACCAGCAGCAGCGGCTCGACCCCCACGTTGGCGCTGACCGCGGCGTCGATGCCGGCCAGGTCGAGCGAACCGGTCGCGCCGTAGACCAGCGCGGTCCCGTAGAGGAAGAACGCCGAGGCGAACGCACCGAGCAGGAAGTACTTCAGGCCCGACTCCTGCGAGAGCAGCCTCCTGCGGCGGGCCAGCGAGGACAGCAGGTACAGCGGTAGGGACAGCACCTCGAGCGCGACGAACATCGTCAGCAGGTCGTTGGCCGAGACCATCGTCATCATGCCGCCGGCGGCGAACAGGGTGAGCGCGTAGACCTCGGTCTGCTGCGTGCGCTGCAGGGTGAGCACCCGCTCGAGCTCGCTACCGGGCACGGACGCACCGGCCGGCGCGAAGGAGTCCCCGGCGGGGTCGAGCCGCTTCTCGGTGTACAGGACGACGCTGGCCAGGGTGAACACGACGATCGCGGCCTGGGCCAGCAGCGCCGGGCCGTCGACCACCACCGCCCCGCCCGCGGTGACGACGCTGGTGCCGGCTCTGACCAGCAGCAGTACCAGGGCCGCGACCAGGGCGAGCACGCTGACGGACACATCGAGCCTCGCCCGCAGCCGTGCCGGCGCGAAGGCGTCCACGAGGATCGCGACCACCCCGGCGCCGAGCACGACGATGATCGGCAGGAGCGCGGCGTAGTCGATCGCCGGGGCGACGAACTGCTGCATGGTCACTGACCTGCCCCCTCTGCGGCGAAGACCGGCGGCGGGTCCGAGACGCCGACCTCGGCCAGAGTCTGGGTGGTGCCGTCCTCGATCGAGGTGAGCAGCGGGCCCGGCACGAACCCGAGCAGCAGCAGCAGCGCGAAGAGCGGGGCGACCAGCACCGCCTCCCGGCCGCGGACGTCACGGACCGACTCCGTCTGCGGCGTGACCGGCCCGGTCATGGTCCGCTGGTACATGATGAGGATGTAGAGGGCGGCCAGCACGATGCTGACGGTGGCGACGGCGGCGGCCACCTGGTACCGACTGAAGGTGCCGAGCAGCACGAGGAACTCGCTCACGAAGGTGGCCATGCCCGGCATCGCCAGACCCGACAGACCGGCCACGAGCAGGAAGCCGGCGAGGATCGGGGCCGGCTTCTGCAGACCTCCGTAGTCGGCCAGCTGGCGCGATCCCCGGCGCGCGATCATGAACCCGACCACGAGGAACAGCGCCGTGGTCGACAGCCCATGGCTGACCATGTAGAAGGTCGAGCCGCTGGTCGCCTGCGTGGTCAGGGCGAAGATGCCGAGCACGATCACGCCGAAGTGGGAGATGGACGCGTAGGCGACGATGCGCTTGAGGTCGGTCTGGCCGATGGCCACCAGCGCCGACCAGACGATGCTCACCACCGCCAGGCCCACGACCCAGGGGGCCGCTCGCCCGCTGGCGTCCGGGAACAGCGGCAGCACCAGGGCGATCATGCCGAAGGTGCCGACCTTGTCGACCACGCCCGACAGGTACGCAGCCTGGGAGGCCGGCGCCTCGGTGGCCGCGTCCGGCAGCCAGGTGTGCACCGGCCACAGCGGGGCCTTGATCGCGAAGGCGACCATGAAGCCGACGAACAGCCACAGCTGGGTGCCGGCCGGGATGTCGAGGGCGACCAGGTCGGCGAGCAGGAACGACCGCTCACCCGGCTCCCCCTGCAGGTACAGCCCGATCACCGCGGCGAGCATGACCAGGCCGCCGGCCAGGTTGTAGAGCAGGAACTTCACCGCGGCGTACTGGCGCTTCTCCCCGCCGTACAGGCCGATGAGGAAGTACATCGGCACCAGCATGGCCTCGAAGAGGATGTAGAACAGCAGCACGTCGGTGGCCAGGAACGCGCCGATGACCATCGCCTGGAGCACGAGCACGAGGGCGTAGTACGCCTTCACGCTGCGGCCGGTGTCGTCCACCTCGGCCCACATCGCCCCCAGCACCAGCGGGGTGGCCACGGCGGTCAGCGCCACCAGCGCGAGCGAGATGCCCGACAGGCCCAGCGACCAGTACACGCCCAGCGGGGCGATCCAGGCCACCTGGTCGGTGAGCTGGTAGAGCGGCCCGGACGAGTCGAACGCAAGCCCGACGACGACGGTGAGGGCGAGCACGAGCAGGGAGGTCGCGATCGCCACGATCTTCGCGGCGCGCACGCCCGGGACGAGTGCCGTCGCCGCGGCGCCCACCGCGGGCAGCAGCACCAGTGCGGTCAACCAGCCGGTCATGTCAGCCTCCCCCTAGATCCTGACCAGGAGGAGGGCCGCCACGACGAAGACGGCACCCCCGAGCATCGCCAACGCGTAGGACCGCACGAAGCCGGTCTGGACCCGGCGGCCTCGCGCCGACAGGCCGCCGATGCCGGCCGCGACCCCATTGACCGCGCCGTCGATGCCCCGGCCGTCCAGGTAGACCAGCGTGCGGGTCAGGTACTGGCCCGGTCGCATGAAGACCGCCTCGTTGAACGCGTCGCCGTAGAGGTCGCGGCGCGCAGCCCGGGTCAGCGGGGAGCCGACCGGCGGCACCACCGGGACGGGCTCGCGCCCGAACACCAGCCACGCCCCGACCGCGCCGATCGCGACGACGGTGAGGGTGATCACCGGGTAGAGCGCGGTCGGCAGCAGGTGCTCGGTCTCGCGGTAGCCGGTGACGGGGTCCAGCCAGGCCTCGATGCCACCGCCGGGCA
>Ga0114938_1000685_pt1 | contig 24752 bp, 20 predicted proteins | sample AshMeaBigSpring_FD_88675 | JGI IMG/M metagenome (GOLD analysis project Ga0114938, IMG submission 88675) | Groundwater microbial communities from Big Spring, Nevada to study Microbial Dark Matter (Phase II) - Ash Meadows Big Spring | ecosystem: Environmental > Aquatic > Deep subsurface >... | reverse complement strand
CAGTATAGCAATCAGAATGGATATACTACTTTGAACCAAAGTGATCCTTTGAAGAGCTCGGTGAAACACTTTACGGGGCGTCAGAACCTCCAACTTACTTGGAGAACATCTTCTCTAGAGGTGGCTGTCCGTGGAGAGCTGTCGTACAATAATTCTTATCACACCATTCGTCAGTCCCGTTCCGAGACATTCGATTATCGCTCGGGAGGAGATATCCGTTGGTACTTGCCTTGGGGTTTTGAGTTGCATAGTGATGCGACCTATTTCCTACGTTCGGGCTACAAAGATCAAGATCCGAATCGCTTGATCTGGAACTGCATGTTGTCGAAAGCTTTTTTTAAACGCAAACAGTTGCTGCTGCGTTTCAAGGTTTACGATATATTGCAGGAAGAGAACTCGCTCACCCGATCGATACAAGCGACTGCTATTCGTGACACGGAATCGAATGTATTGGGACGTTACTTCATGCTTCATGCCATTCTCCGACTGAACATGATGGGAAAGAAACTTTAGCGACCCACATAGAAAAAGGCCGTCCCTTTTTTAATTAAGACGACCTTGAACTTATGATTAAGGTTTTAGGAAAGCTTTTCCGATGGCGTTATTCTAAACTTCTCAGCCATTCTATTTCCTCTTTCCATAGAGACTCATCCGGAGTTTCCAATATTAATGGAATATCATCGAATCGACTGTCTTTCATCAGTCTTTCGAAGAAAGGTTGACCGATAAATCCTTTTCCTATACTATCGTGACGGTCGACACGCGTTCCTAATTCTTTTTTGGAGTCGTTGATGTGCATAGCTTTCAGATAGCTGAAGCCTACCTCTTTCTCAAATTGTTCGAAAACAACGTCATAGTTGGCCACAATATCATAACCGGCAGTGAACGTGTGACAAGTATCCAAACATACACCCACCCGACTCTTATCTTCTACCCGGTCGATGATGTATTTCAGTTGCCAAAACTCGTTTCCCAAATTACTTCCTTGACCGGCTGTGTTCTCAATGACAGCCGTCACGCCTTGTGTCTTCTCCAAAGCAAGGTTGATACTTTCGGCAATGCGTGTCAGACAATCTTCAACGGGAATCTTGTTGAGATGACTTCCCGGATGAAAGTTTAATAACTTCAAACCTAACTGCTCGCATCGTTGCATCTCATCCAAAAAAGCCATCCGACTCTTAGTCAGTCCTTCTTCCTCGGGATGTCCCAGATTGATCAAATAGCTGTCGTGAGGAAGGATGCTTTCGGGAGTAAATCCCAGCTTCTCGCAGTTCTCTTTGAAAAGTCGGATGCTCTCCTCTGTCAACGGTTTGCTGACCCATTGCCGTTGGTTCTTGGTGAAAAGTGCAAAAGCATTCGCACCGATCTCCGATGCGTTCAGGGGAGCAAACTCAACTCCGCCTGATGCAGAAACATGAGCTCCTATTCGTTTCATTTTGATAAATCTCCTATAATGTTTAAGTTGTCTTGAATATCTTCATCTGTCAGTGAATAGTTCACCAGATCACCTGAGAGATACTTATCGTATGAAGCCATATCAATCAGTCCGTGTCCGGAAAGGTTGAACAAGATCACTTTCGCTTCACCACTTTCTTTGCATTTATTGGCTTCACGGACAGTTGCTGCAATGGCATGGCACGACTCGGGTGCGGGAATGATCCCTTCTGCTTGAGCAAACAAGCAACCGGCTTCGAACGACTCGAGCTGTTTGATGTCGACCGCTTCCATATAGTTATCTTTTAGTAATTGCGACACGATCACTCCTGCGCCGTGGTAACGCAAACCTCCTGCATGGATATTGGCGGGAGCAAAATTATGACCCAGCGTGAACATCGGAAGCAACGGGGTGTATCCGGCTTCATCACCGAAATCGTATTGGAACTTGCCGCGAGTGAGCTTCGGACAAGAAGCTGGTTCGGCAGCAATGAAGCGTGTCTTTTTACCTTCGAGAATATTGTGGCGCATGAAAGGGAATGAGATACCACCGAAGTTCGATCCTCCACCGAAGCAGCCGATCACCATATCGGGATATTCTCCCGCCATCTCCATCTGCTTCTCGGCTTCTATTCCGATAACGGTCTGATGAAGAGTGACGTGGCTCAATACAGAACCTAGCGTATATTTACAGTTGGGTGTTACCTGAGCCAGTTCGATGGCTTCCGAGATAGCAGTACCCAAAGAGCCTTGGTGATTGGGGTGAGCAGTCAGGATGTTCTTTCCTGCACGAGTCGACATGGATGGAGAAGGGGTAACCTGTGCGCCGAACGTCTGCATAATACTGCGGCGGTAAGGCTTTTGTTCATAACTGATCTTCACCTGATAAACAGCAGCTTCTAGTCCGAATAACTTAGCGGCGTAAGCCAGTGAAGCTCCCCATTGTCCTGCACCGGTCTCCGTCGTTACATTGGTCACTCCTTCCTTCTTGCAGTAATATGCCTGCGGAATAGCTGAGTTAAGCTTATGCGATCCCATCGGACTGACACTTTCGTTTTTGAAATAGATATGTGCTGGTGTTCCCAACGCTTTTTCAAGTCCGTAAGCTCTCACTAGCGGAGTGCAACGGTAATATTTGTACATCTCGCGTACCTCTTCCGGTATTTCAATCCATGCATCCGTTTGATTCAACTCTTGGCGACAAAGTTCTTCAGCAAAAATAGGATACATATCTTCGGCTTTCAATGGCTGCTTAGTTGCAGGGTGCAACGGTGGTAATGGCTTGTTAACCATGTCGGCCTGTATGTTGTACCAGTAACGTGGAATCTCGTCCTCAGGAAGTAAGTATCTTTTCTGTTTATTGCTCATAATTTAATGTTAAGGGTGAAATATTGGTCTCAAAAGTATGCATTTTTTTTAATAATCGAATAAAATGCAAGTAAAGAATCGGTAATCCTCGTATTTTTAATTAAGTTTGCAAAACGATGCAACCTAGATTGAAATATGAAGATTTATCATAAAACATTATTATATAAAAACCGATTATTAAAGCCCTATATATCATTACTGAGAAAGATAATTGAGGCAATCACCTACATGGCATCAGTGCTTTTGATTGTTGGAGTCGTCTATGAACACGGTTTTCCATTGTCTTTGTATCAGTATAGTCAGATACAAACTATCTACAAGGTTGTCTGGGTGATTTTTCTAATTGATGTAAGTTTTCGCTACGCTATTGACTATCGAGGGCGGAAAAAATATAAGAAAGTAGCGCGTATCCTCAATGGATTGCTTTTTATCACGTTGATTCCAATTATCTTTCATCGTCCAGAGGAGGAGGGAGTTATCCTGAATTTCTGGGAGTTCCTCAACGGTAGGTTCTATATGACTATCTTATTGTTGATGTTTTCCTTCCTCAACTTATCCAATGGGCTGGTCAGGATGCTTGGCAAAAGAACGAATCCCTCTTTTATTTTGGCCATCAGCTTTTTAATTATCATCTTGATAGGAACGGGATTATTGATGCTTCCCCGATGTACGACTGGCGGAATCAGTTGGGTGGATGCCTTATTCACTGCCACCAGTGCTGTATGCGTTACCGGACTGGTTCCTGTAGATGTTTCAACTACCTTTACTTCTTTGGGACTGACTGTTATTATCTTACTCATTCAAATTGGCGGTTTGGGAGTGATGACACTGACGAGTTTCTTTGCAATGTTCTTTATGGGTAATACTTCCTTGTACAATCAGGTCGTGATACGGGATATGATCAGTTCGAATTCATTAAGCTCTTTGTTGTCTACCTTGCTCTATATCCTAGGTTTCACATTGGTTATTGAAGCAATTGGGGTGGTCTGTATTTGGGTGGATATTCATGGTGCTTTGGGAATGACTTTGGAAGATGAACTGGCTTTTTCGGCGTTCCACTCAATCTCTGCTTTCTGTAATGCCGGCTTTTCTACTCTTTCAGGAAACTTGGGAAATCCAATGGTGATGACAGGGCACAACTGGTTGTATATCATCATCTCTGTCTTAATCATTCTGGGGGGTATCGGCTTTCCCATTCTAGTGAACTTTAAAGATATCATCCTCTATTATTTCAAGCGGTTCTGGACTTTTTTTAGGACTCGCAAATGGGACCGACATAAAATGCCGCACCTTTATAATCTGAATACAAAGATCGTACTCATCGTGACTTTCTTATTGTTGGTAGGTGGCACGGGTGCCATTTTAGCATTCGAATGGAACGGAGCATTTGTCAACATGCCGTTAGCAGATAAGATCACGCATGCTTTCTTTAACTCCACTTGTCCTCGTACAGCAGGGTTTAGTAGTGTGGATCTGACCACCTTCTGTACGCAAACTGTTCTCGTCTATTTGTTGCTGATGTGGATCGGTGGTGCGGCTCAGTCCACTGCCGGTGGTATCAAGGTGAATGCCTTTGCAGTTGTTGTACTCAACTTTATGGCCGTTATTCGGGGAACCGATCGGGTAGAGGTGTTCGGACGCGAACTGTCACACGACTCTATCCGCCGTGCAAATGCGGCCGTCATATTATCTTTGGGAGTTTTGTTTATTGCTGTCTTTATCCTGAGTATGTGGGAACCGGAGATATCACTCATTGCTTTGACTTTCGAGTGTGTATCTGCCATGAGTACCGTGGGGTCGAGCTTAAATATTACTCCTCTATTAGCCGACAATAGCAAATTGCTTGTTTCACTGCTGATGTTTATCGGTCGGGTGGGATTGCTTACTTTCATGTTAGGCGTGATCAAACAAAAGAAAAATAATAAATATCGTTATCCGAGTGATAACATAATCATCAACTAAAGATATGAAATATATTATTATCGGTTTAGGTAATTATGGCAATGTGCTTGCTGAGGAGTTATCAGCATTGGGGCATGAGGTCATAGGTGCAGATAACAGTGAAAGCCGGGTCGACAGTATCAAAGATAAGATTGCTACTGCTTTTGTGATTGATGCTACCGATGAACAATCGCTATCGGTCCTTCCTTTGAATAATGTGGATATTGTGATCGTGGCTATTGGGGAGAATTTCGGTGCATCTGTGAGAGTTGTTGCCTTGCTCAAACAAAAGAAGGTTGCCCGTATTTTTGCTCGTGCCATCGACAATGTACATAAAGCTGTCTTAGAAGCTTTCGACCTGGAACGGATTCTTGCACCGGAAGAGGTGGCTGCACGTGCCCTAGTGCAGGAACTTGATTTTGGCACTAGAGTGGAGTCTTTTTCCATCGATCCTGAATATTATGTCGTCAAGTTTGTTGTTCCCGATAAGTTTGTGGGCTATTTTGTAAACGAACTAACTTTACAGGAAGAGTTTAATCTGAAACTCATCGGATTGAAACGTGCTGAGAAAGTAACCAATTGTCTGGGAATTTCTCTTAACGAACTTCATGTGAAGAACGAACTACCTGTCAACGAGAAGATTCATCGAGGGGATGAACTGGTCTGCTACGGTAAGTATAAGGATTTTCAGAACTTTTGGAAAGCTGTATAATCAAGCTATCTTATGGATCTAACTGGTCTACCTAACCTAAAAATGAATAGCATAATAAATATAAAACACGGATAGATGAGAAAACTATTATTTACTTTATTACTCTTGTTTGTCGCACTAGGTGCGGATGCAAAAAATAAAAAGAATGAAATCACTGTTCTACAATGGAATATCTGGCAAGAAGGTACAGTTGTGCCTGGGGGGTACGATGCTATTGTGAACGAGATTGTCCGGATTAAACCCGACTTTGTGACATTTAGTGAGGTACGCAATTATAAGAATACGAACTTTACTGCTCGTCTTTGTGCTTCTTTAAAAGAAAAAGGACTGCAGTATTATTCTTTTTATAGTGACGATTCGGGACTACTGAGCAAGCACCCGATCACCGACTCTTTGACTATCTTTCCTCTGAATAATGATCATGGAAGCATTTATCGGCTGATAAGCAACGTGAATGGAAAGAAGATGGCAGTTTATACAGCTCATCTCGATTATCTGAATTGTGCTTATTATAATGCCAGAGGATACGATGGCTCTACTTGGAAGGAGATCCCTATCCCTACATCTGTCGACGAGATCCTAAAAGTGAATGTTGCTTCTATGCGCGATGATGCCATTCGTAAGTTTATTGCACAGGCACAAAAAGACATCTCGCAAGGTTATCAAGTGATTATTGGCGGCGATTTTAATGAACCGTCGCATCTGGATTGGATAGAAGAGAATAAAGATTTGTACGATCATCACGGTTTTGTGATTCCTTGGACGGTGACTTCTTTGTTGGAAAAACAGGGCTTTACTGACTCTTATCGTAAGATTTATCCGAATCCTCTCACTCATCCAGGGTTTACTTACCCTTCCGATAATGAACTTGTGAAGGTGGGACAGCTTGCTTGGGCTCCCAAGGCTGACGAAAGAGATCGTATTGATTTCATCTTCTACAAAGGTAATAATATAAAAGCTACTCAGGCAATCGTGTTTGGTCCGAAAGGTTCAATCCTTCGGAGTCAACGGGTGATGGAAACATCGAAAGATGAATTTCTTTTGCCATTAGGGGTGTGGCCTACCGATCATAAAGGATTGTTGGTCACCTTCGAACTGAAGTAGATATTCGTCTCTCTGCTTGATGACTCAGCTTAAAACTCAGTGTAATTGCTCGTAAATATTGCTTATAAATGGATTGGATAATATTAAACGAAGAGTCGAATATGACTGATTTCTGAAGTTAGGTAACGATTGTTTTCCCAAAAAGTTTGTAAATATCCCTCCCTTTTTGTTCTTTTGTACTTTAGTTTTATAAATGAATTTAAAATGAAAAAGCTAATTTACCTGCTTTTTGTAGTAGTGATCATGTTCACGGCTGCTTGTGGAAGCAAGAGCGAGAAAGCCAAGAGTGATATTGAAGTTGTGAATCCTGACAGTATGGATGCTCATGGTTTGCAGAGAATGCAGACTTCTAAAGCCGAGATGAATATTTATTTTAAAGGCAAGAAGTACTTGTCGACTGTTTCTAGGTTTCCCGATGAAGAGTTGCCTCATGTGAGTAATGAGATGGGGGATGTTTATGTAGATAACAAAATCACCCTTCGCTTGACAAGAGACGGTCAGCATGTTTTTGAGAAAACATTTACTAAAAACGACTTTATCGCTGTGGTTGATACCGATTTTCTTGCAAAATCTGTTCTGGAAGGCATCGTTTTCGACAAGACAACGCAGCAAGGTTTTGTTTATGCGGCGAGTGTCTGTTATCCTCAAACCGATCTTTATGTACCGATGTCTATCACTATTTCACCGGACGGAAAGATGAGTATAGCTAAAGTCGAAATGATTGAAGACGCTTCACAAGAAAATGAATAAGTCTTCAGTTACATTGGCTGATAATCTTTAGCAAGACCTCCTTCGCTTGTTTCTTTGTAAAGTGAAGGCAGGTCGTGTCCCGTTTGTTTCATCACTTGTACTACTTTGTCGAACGATACGCGATGATTGCCGTCGGTAAAGGCCGAATATAAGTTGGCATCTAAGGCGCGGGCAGCTGCATAAGCATTGCGTTCGATACATGGTATCTGAACTAAACCGCATACTGGATCGCATGTCATTCCTAAGTGATGTTCCAAGCCCATTTCGGCTGCATATTCTATTTGTGCAGGACTTCCTCCAAATAATTGGTTGGCGGCTGCCGAGGCCATAGCACAAGCTACTCCCACTTCCCCCTGACAACCAACTTCAGCACCGGATATCGAGGCATTGAACTTGACAATATTGCCAAATAAACCCGCAGTAGCTAATGCACGTAAGATGCGTAAGTCGCTGAAATCTCTACTCTTTTGTAAGTGATAGAGCACGGCAGGCATCACTCCGCAAGAACCACAAGTAGGAGCCGTTACAATCTTTCCGCCCGAAGCATTCTCTTCACTTACAGCTAATGCATAAGAAAAGACAAGTCCACGTGACTGGAGCGATTGTTTAAATCCGGTAGCGCGTATATAATAGGTCGATGCTTTTCTTCGCAGATTAAGTGATCCGGGCAATACACCTTCTGCATCCAAACCTCTATGAATGGCTTCTTTCATTGTACTCCAAACTTCCTCTAGGTAATCCCAGATGTCGGAATTTTCCGACTCTTTGACGTATTCCCAATAACTTTTACCCGTACGTTCACACCACTCGAGTATTTCTGTCATCTTACTCATATGGTAAACTTCCGGACTTTCGATGGTGGGGTTGTCATTGTTTTCGGCCAAAGCTCCTCCACCTACACTATATACAGTCCAATTCTCGGTTAGTTTGCGATTCTGATCGAAGGCAGCGAAGGTCATACCATTAGGATGAAAAGGTAGGAACACTTTCGGTTGCCAGACAATCTCTACCGGCGCTTGAACTTGGAGAGTGTCGATGATAGCTACATCAGTCATATGTCCTTTTCCCGTTGCTGCCAAACTTCCATAAAGTGTTACTTTAAAAGAGGAAGCCTCGGGGTGACGTTCAAGAAACATTTCTGCGGCTTTACGAGGCCCCATTGTATGACTGCTTGAAGGTCCGGTACCTATGCGGTATAGTTCTTTGATCGATTTCATGCTTTAGACTATGCTTAATTTAATACCATTTTTTCTTTCTGAAATACAAATATACGATAATACCGATAATAAACATCAGTAGCCAGGCAAATAAATAGCCGTACTTCCAGTCCAGTTCAGGCATAAACTGGAAATTCATCCCCCATACACCCACTAAAAAAGTGAGTGGAATAAATATGGTAGAAACAACGGTGAGCCTTTTCATGATATCATTCATCCGCAGGTCGTTGTTCGATATGTACAAGTCGACTAAGGAGGAAAGTGTTTCACGGCAGATCTCAATTGTCTGCAGCACAAACTGTAAATGATCGTTCACGTCGTTGTAAAAAGCTCTGTTTGCTTTGTGCATAAGGGCGCAATCTGTCCTGAGTAATTTGGTGTATTGCTCTTTAAGCGGCATCACAGCTTTCTTTATCAGCATGTATTGACGCCGTAGTGCTTGGATTTGTGCACCTATATCTTTTCGGGTGTGAATAGAGAGCAATTTTTCTTCAAGCTCTTCGAGGCTGTCGTCAATAGAGGAGACAATGGAGATGTAGTTACCGATGACACTATTTAGCAATACACTAAGTAAATAGTCACTTTGGCGGTTGCGAATTTTTAAGATGTTGTCACGTATAGCCGTGCATACATCATCGAAGAAATCTGAATTGTTTTCTAAGAAGGTTAGTACAAAGTTCTCACCTAAGATAATACCCACTTGTTGTTGAAGAAGTTCATCAGAATCATCTTCTTCTTGATTTCCACTATGGCGAAATATTTTGGATATCAGTACGATGTAATTATCGTGCTCTTCTATTTTGGTCAGATGGTTCGCATTTAAAATATCCTGTATGATCAGAAAATTTATATCAAAATGGTCGCATATTTCCCGAATCAGATCCGTGTCTTTCAAACCTTGTACTTGTAGCCAATTAATCTGATCTTTATTCAAAGCCTTTTGTATGGTGGGAAAGTCGGTTGCTGAAATTTCGTTTATCCCGTTTGGATCGTAGCAAATCAAATGCAGTTTAGTAGCCGCTTTACTATGACCGGTATAGACCAATTTCTCACTCAACAGGTTGTTTCTCATAACTTCTCTCCTTTATAATAGAAAACTACTTTAATAATAGAAAACCATACTTACAAAAGTAATGGTTTTCTATTAGAGAACAAGTTATTTAAAGCATTTGTTCTTTTTATTCTAGATCGACGACTTATTCTAGATCGACTACCGTAATACCGGCACCACCAAACTGTACATGCTCATCGGCAAAATGACGTACACCGGGAACCGTATCGAGGTATTGGCGGATCAAAGAGCGGAGAATTCCTGTTCCTGTGCCATGAAGAATACGTACCCGATCCATCCCCACTAATATTGCATCGTCGATAAAGTAAGTGACTGCCTGCAAAGCTTCATCACCGCGCATTCCACGGACATCAATATCTTGCTTGAAGTTTAATTTCTTTTCGTACATCTGATCGTGAGTCTGCGTGCTGACAAAGGTGCTCTTGGCCATTTCCTGCTTTTGAGGAATCGCATTGCTACGCTCCAAACGATCGATCTTGATCGTTGTTTTAATGCTACCAAAAACGACCGTTGCATTCTTACCACTGATCTCTAACACCTGACCAATGGAGGTTTGTCCTTTAATCTTCACGTGCTCGCCAATCGCTATTGCAGTTGGCTTAGGAGCAGCTGGTTGGATGGTTTGAGCGGGACTATCATCGTTCTTTTTGTTTTTCTTCCGCTCTTGTTTTTCTTTGAGTTTCTCCATCTTTCGAGCGATCTTGTCTTCTTGATCTTTTGAAGCCCGACTGTCTAGAGATTCCTTGAAGCTATTCAACTCCTGACGGATCAAACGAGTCTTTTCCTTTTCAGCTTGCGCCTCTTTGATGGTTCGGATGGTGTTTTCGATACGTGCATTCGATTCGTTGAGCAGTCGTTCGGCCTCTTCTTTCGCCTGACGGATGATCTCTTTTCTCGACTTCTGGAGTTCTTCCATCTCTGTTTGATAGCGGGCGATTGTCTCTTCCATCTGCTTTTCGCGTTGGCGGATGTTCTGACGCTTATTTTCCCAGTATCGTTTATCTCTTACAATATCTTGAAGGTATTTATCGGCATTGATGTATTCACTTCCTACAATATCGGAAGCATCTGCAATCACATCTTCCGGCAAACCGATCTTTCTGGCAATCTCTACGGCAAAAGAACTTCCCGGATTACCTATTTGCAATTGGAAAAGTGCTTGCATTTGATGGCGATCGTACAACATGGCTCCATTGACAACCCCTTCATGATCTTCTGCAAAATGTTTTAAGTTCTGGTAATGGGTCGTAATCACTCCAAAAGTTCCTTTCTCATTAAAACGTTTAAGAACAGACTCGGCGATTGCACCTCCGATCTGAGGCTCTGTACCTCCACCAAACTCATCAATAAGGATCAGACTTTGTCTATCGCATCCTTTCATCATGATTTTCATGTTTGTCAGGTGGGAAGAGTAAGTACTCAGATCATCTTCTATCGATTGCTCATCACCAATATCTATAAAAATACTGTTGAACAGACCAGCGTGACTACGTTCGTGCATAGGAACAAGCATACCACATTGCAACATATATTGTAATAGTCCGACCGTTTTCAGACAAACCGATTTACCACCGGCATTCGGTCCGGAAATAATCAATATTCGTTGTTTGCGGTCGAGCTCTATATCGAGTGGAACCACCTTCTTCCCATGTTTAGCCAGCGAGAGTTGTAATAAAGGATGGATTGCCATTGTCCAATCTAACAGCTGCTCATTCTCTAGTGCAGGTTTGATACATTTAGTCTGAATGGCGAAATGACTCTTCGCGCGAATAAAATCGATAACAGCCAAGAACTCATACGACTGCAAGATCTCGGGGATGGAAGGACGCAGTACATTCGAGAACTCTGTCAGAATACGAATGATCTCTCTTCTTTCTTCACCTTCCAATTCACGGATACGGTTGTTTGCCTCTACTACTTCAGCCGGTTCGATAAATACCGTTTTTCCACTGGCCGACTCATCATGCACAATTCCTTTGATCTTGCGCTTAAGGCCTGGAGCTACGGGAATAACCAAGCGACCATCACGCATGGTAGGGGTAACGTCTTTATCTACATATCCTTCCGATTGAGCACTTCGGAGGATACTGTTTAATGAACGGGAAATATTACCCATTGTGCTCGACAGTTCACGACGTATGCGCGATAATTCCGTTGAGGCATTATCTTTTATCTTTCCATATTTATTTAATATACCATCGATCTTGCCGATCAGTTGAGGAAATACGGCGATGTCACCAGCCAATCGTTTTAGAGTAGGATAGGGGAAATTGCTATCCTCTTCTTCTTTATTGAGAAAACGTACAATATCACGGATGGTCTCTAACGAACGTCTTAAATCGAACAACTCTTGTTCATCCAAATACATTCCTTCAATACGTACACGTTTGAGTGATGGTCGCACATCAAAAAAGAATTGATCAGGAAAACTATCTTCTTCTTGAATGATCCGTATAAATTCAGTTACTTGATCCAATTGTTCGTTGACCCATTCAAATTGTTCGGAAAAAGTCATGTCTGCGACTTTTTCTTCTCCTAATGTGCTGAGACACTTGTCTTTTAATAATTGTCTTATTTGGTCAAAACCTATCTTATGCTCAAAATTTTGAGGGTAAATCATTCTGTTAAGAGTTTTATAGTTTACTATCACGATTGAAATGCGGAGCAAAAATACGATTATTTAGTGAAAAAAACGCGAGAATGTTTGCTGATTTAAAAATGATTCGTACCTTTGCAGCGCTTTAAGAGAAAAGCACTACACATTTAATGAGTGATAAGAAGTCAAAAGCTAATTAGTATCTTTTTAAAGAGTGGTAGTAAAATGGAGAGGTGGCAGAGTGGTCGATTGCGGCGGTCTTGAAAACCGTTGTACTGCAAGGTACCCGGGGTTCGAATCCCTGTCTCTCCGCTGAAAAGGTTTAATAAAACTAAAAATTAGTAAAGAAAGCCCTACAATTTATATAAATTGTGGGGCTTATTTGTTTATAACCTTTTGGCTAAATTTCTATATAGAAATTTGGCGACTTTTGATACACTTCTAACCTATGATGAAACAATTAATTGCATGTTGCGGACTCGATTGCGAAAGTTGCGACGCCCGTATAGCCACCGTCAAAAATGATGATGCCTTAAGAGAACTGACTGCTCAAAAGTGGAGTATCATAAATAATGCCCCAGAGATTACTGCATCTACTATTAACTGTATGGGATGTCGTGTTCATGGTGCAAAATTTGTGTTTTGTAGTGACTACTGTGAAATCCGGAAGTGTGCCCATAGCAAAGGGTTTAGTACCTGTGGAGAATGTGATGATTTAGAGCGTTGTCAAGTGATTGCTGTTATATTTCAACATGCCCCTAGTACAAAGGAAAATCTTCTATCTTCCAACTCTATTGGCTGATTTGTCTTCTATCTGAATTGGCCTGATATTTGTTCTTTTTATGGGTCAACGGATATTTTAGGTTGTTTTTCATATTAGTATAAATTATTATCTTTGTCTCATGAAATCCGATAATATTCTTAGAAACATCCTTCCTGATCTATTAGTAGACAACTTTGATATCGTCAAACATGAAAAGACTGACTCTCGTTTTGATATCTGGCTTAACGAGAAAAAGGTCAAGTTAGAAGATGACGAACATAATGATGATATCATCTCCCATGGTTTCACCGACTATCGTACGATACAGGATTTTCCTATTCGTGGTAGGGCTTGCTTTCTCCACGTATGCAAGCGAAAATGGCTTGACAAATCCAGTGGTGAGGTATTCAGCTATGAATGGGATTTCTCAGAACACGACAAGACCAGGCTTAATGCCGATTTTGTCGATTTTTTAAAAGGTAGAGATTGAGAGCACTCCGATAAATATCTCTACTTTAGCTGAGTGTTTTGGTCTTAAAGGCCAGACACTCCGCAAGCAATACAAGGAAGTGATAAGCGACTATCGTACTTGGGATCAACTTGAGCATGCACATGAATACCTTCTTTTCCCTGATAATCTTGGAGAGAACCTCAGCCTTGATGAGACCTGTCTTAGTAATGGTGATGTCTATACGATACTTACCAATAAAGCCGGCCATGGACGTAAAGAAACTTTAGTTGCAATGGTTAGAGGCGTCTCTTCCGATAAAGTTATATCTATATTCAATCAACTTCCACATAATAAGCGAAAAAAAGTGAGAACTATAACTACAGACCTTTCGTCCGCTATGATGTTGATAGCCAAGAAATCATTCACTTATGCAAAATTGATAAACGACCGTTTCCATGTTCAACAGTTGATGTCAGAGGCCATTGACCAGATGCGCATTCACTTAAGATGGCAGATTCTTGATGAAGAGAACAAATCTATAAAGGAGCATCGTCTTAAGCGGAAAAAAGCCAAGAGCATATCTAAGAGAGATGAGATAGGATTATGGACTCCAATACGAATGGAGAATGGTGAGACTATGCCACAAATAATGGCTAGAAGCAAGCATATAATGTTGACACACAAAACAAAATGGAATCAGCAACAAAGAGACAGGGCAGATATCCTTTTTAGACAATTCTCTAAATTGGAATCAGCATACAAGTTATCAATGGATCTAACTTATATCTTCAATAAAAAGATTGAGCCCAAAAAAGCAATAGTAAAGCTTGCAAGATGGTATAAAGATGTGGAAATGTTTGGAGAGAACAGTCTAAACAAGGTCTTAGATACTTTTGAAAGTCATTATAGGACTATAATTAATTATTTTGATGGAAGACTTACTAATGCTTCTGCTGAATCTTTCAATGCAAAGATTAAAGCTCTAAGGACACAGTTAAGAGGAGTTGGAGATATTAAGTTCTTCATGTACAGACTGACAAAGTTATACGCATAGAAACTAAGTCAACAACTTAATTTATCCGCAGACCCCATTTGGATAAACAGAAAACAAATGGCTGAATTATTTGATAGGGATATTAAAACCATTGGCAAGCATATCAATAATGCACTGAAAGAAGAATTACGGGATGCTTCAGTTGTCGCAAAATTTGCGACAACTGCTGCTGATGGCAAAGTGTATCAAACAGAATACTATAATATAGAGATGATTACCTCTGTTGGTTATCGTGTGAAGTCTCAGCGAGGCACTCAATTTCGTATTTGGGCAAACAAGGTACTGAAAGAATTCCTAATTAAAGGATATGCCGTTAAGGACAATATCAAGTTGGAGCAGTACGAGGATTTGAAGCAGACCATTAAGGTGTTGGCGAATGTTCTCGATCACAAGACATTGGAATATTCTGAAGCGACAGGATTGTTACGGGTGGTTACCGACTATGCTTATGCCCTTGATACGCTGGATAGATACGATTACCAACAGCTTGAGATAGAAAAAACGACAAACAAAGAACAATTTACAGCTACCTACGAAAATGCAATGGCTGCTATTGATGAATTACGGGAAAAATTTGGCGGTAGTTCTCTTTTCGGTAATGAAAAAGACCAATCATTCAAAGGTTCTATAGGTGCTATTTACCAGACATTTGGAAGTCAAGACCTCTACCCCAGCATAGAGGAAAAGGCAGCGATGTTGTTGTATTTAGTCACTAAGAACCACTCGTTCAGCGATGGAAACAAGCGCATTGCTGCATTTTTATTTCTTTGGTTTATGGAACGTAACGGTATTTTGTATAATCCTGATGGCAGCAAACGAATTGGAAACAATACGCTTGTAGCTCTGACGCTGATGATTGCCGAAAGTCGTACCGAAGAGATGGATATAATGGTAAAGGTGATTGTCAATCTGATTAATAGGAATAACTAATCGTTCGTAAGCGTCTCCGCGATTCTACATTGTATCAACTTCCTCTTTTATTTATTTTTGTTCCATCAACTTCATTTTTACAATTATGGAACAGTAAACAGCTTTGAATCGCTATGAACAAACTTGGCTTAGATTTACCAAGTAACTCGAATCCAATCCTAGTATTACGCTACGGGGCATCTGCAGAATAATACATACCAGTCCTTACGGCATGAGTAGTTGGATATCCAGAAATGGGTATTCCGTTCAATAGTGGCACCACAGTCAACATTAAGCAAGGTTATGCCGACAGTGTGATCAGAATAATCAGCTTATATGAGAGAAAGGATGGTGAGTTATGTATTCGCTGACTTCTGGTAACAAATACTATCTCATATGTTACTATCAATATATTTAATTTATTTTTATAAAAAAATATTTATGATTTCATTGGTTTGTTCTGAAATTATATGCGTTTAAAAGATTTATGCTTACTTATAAGTAATTAAAACTACTAGCGCATCTCATTGAGTAGATCTGCTAGTAGTATCCAATTCCAATGGTTTTACTATTGTATTTGGGTGGATTTAGTGATCAATGGCAGTTACATTGGTTGCGGCGTTGACTGATTAACCAGTGTAGTGTCGGCTATCATGCTTATCATGCCTTTCTCCCGATTAATAGTAGAAGTCGTTCAGGTATGCTTTATAAGCCAGATAGTTTGCTGCTCCTAATATATATCTAGTATTGCCTTGAGAGTAGTAATACTTTCCGATATTCTCTACGGCCAATCGTTGCTCTTCTGGTGGTAATCGATTCCATTCGCACTCTGCTTTTCTAATGTTTTTCCGTGGTTGTTCGGTTATGCGGAAATATCTGTTCCAGAACACCATGAACTCCTGACGTCTTTGCTGTAATGTTTTAATTTCATCGTTTTTCTTTTCCAGCTTAAAAGGGGGAGGGGTGTTGCTCGAGCTGTTGCAACTGTTTGTGTTGCTACTTTTTGAAATTTTATCTGTAAGATTTTCCTTGTCTGCATGAGTCTTACAGTCCGTGAGGGTGTTACTTTTTGCTAAGGTATTACTGTTTGTAAGGGTGTTATTGCTTGCCTGATTTCGAATGTCTTTCTGGTTGTTTTTGTAGGAATCGCTGTTGTTAGTGCTTTTCTGTGGTGTGCTATGAGTCCCATAAGTATTAGGTCCGGTCATCAGTTCCTCATAGGGTAAGATTATAAAATGAGTATGGATTTCCGAATCATTGATGAAGCGTAGGTATCCTATGTTCTGCAGGTAGAGGAAGAAGCGTTTGGTTGTCGACCGGCTCCAGCGTAGAATTTCTGCCCACTGACTAAAGCTTCTTACCGATTCACCTCTTTCGCAATAGATCGATTTTCCGTTCACGTTGTAGGTTCTGCCCGAATAATTGACATGCAGTAGAATAATAAGCAAAGCTTCCAGTTTACTGCAAGGTTTTTTGCTGGAACCAACTATTTCCTCAATCATCGTTTTGGGGATATTAACCCATCCATGCTCAAAGAAAGTATCCGGGTTGAAAATAGATTTTAAACTTAGGTCCATGATATTTTATTTGTGTTTTGTTATTTTTTAGATTCAGTCCTGCAAAGCTAAATTGAATTAATTTAAAATGCAAATCACGTTTTTTCTGAAGGGGTTTGAAGCATGCATATCCCGTCAAATTCCGTCAAATCCTGGCATATTTCGGCAGATTTTGGCATTTTCCGTCAAATCCGTCTAAAAAAGGTTTGAAAGTATCTTTGGATGCCTGAACAGGCAATATTGAGCCCGAACATGTTTGAAAGTAGATTTGAACGCTGTTGCTGTAATGAAGATATCCGAGCGGTGTGATTGGGAGATCTGCCATTCACGTTTTAAAATTGAAATGCACTATGCAATTGATGCAAATGTACTATGCAATTGAGGTAAATGTATAGTGCATTGTGTGCTATTTTTTTTGTTTATCTGTTTTATACTGGATTTAGTTTTGGGGAGATAAACCTGTGAATGGCTAAAAAAAGTGGTCACCGATTTGGTCACCGATTTGGTCGCCTGTAACTCCCTGTTCATGGTATTTTCGAGAGAGTAGTGATCACCGGAGTGGTCACCGGTTTGGCGCATAAAATAAAGAATACCAATAAAAAAAGTATTTAATTAAATAAACGAAAGAGTAAGCCCTGTATTTTGAATTTAAAAAAACCTTTAAAAGTTACATTTAGCCTGTGAATGTAATTCATGAAGGTAGTAGAGCGTGGCAATATCGCTCATGTAGATGAAACCTTTAATCTGTTATTTTCCGTTTTTGAATTCAAATGTTTTTGAATGGTCAATCAAGGTATATAGTCAGCCCTCTTTTTCACAGATGTCAAGATATGGGTCAACTGCATCTGATATGCTCATTAGAACTTACCCCAAATGCTTAAATCTATCGACAATCACCTGTTCGACCAGCTATTTCATACAAATACTTGTTAAGATAGCTAATTGTTTTTGTGGTAATTAATATATTGTTTATCGAAGAATGGTCTTTTAATAAAAATATATTATATTTACTTCTTGTTAATCATTAGATACAAATATTGAAAATCATGAACACCAAACTGCTATTTTATTTATTGAACGCAATTTTACTGATTGCTTTTACTTCATCGAAAGTTGAGCGGGAACCTCGTTTAAAAGCTGCATACGACTTGATCGAACGTGTCGTGCCCGGATATGGACAACAGTTTACGCTCGAATTAATTAATCCTGAGAATGGACAGGACGTTTATGAGATTGCGGGTAGAGGTAACAAGGTCGTGCTGCGAGGTAATAATCAGGTTTCGATAGCTACAGCTTTTAATCAGTATCTTAAATATACTTGTAATGTTCATGTGTCTTGGTTTGGCGATCAACTCAAATTACCCAAAAAATTACCTATTCCCAAGACTGTTCAGCGTAATACTATAAATGGGAAATATAGAGTTTATTTAAACTATTGTACAATTAGTTACACTGCGCCCTGGTGGAATTGGGAACGTTGGCAAAGAGAACTTGACTATATGGCGATGAACTCCATTAATGCTTCTTTGTCGGTAATAGGCTTAGAGGGGGTATGGTATAATACCTTGTTGCGTTTTGGATTTAGTGATGAAGAAGCCCGTTCGTATTTGGTAGATCCAGCCCATTTTGCTTGGAAATGGATGCCTAATATTGAAAGTTTTGGTGGTCCTTTACCCAAATCTTGGATTGATTCTCATATTAAATTGGGACAACAAATCATTGCACGCCAATTAGAACTGGGAATGCAACCAATCCAATAAGGCTTTTCAGGAGCAGTGCCAAGAAAAATGATGGAAAAATTTCCCAATGCGCGTATTCAACGTCAGCCTGATTGGTATGGATTTGAAGGAATTTGTCAACTTGATCCTCTTGACCCTCTTTTTAGTAAATTTGGTAAAGCTTTTCTAGAAGAAGAAAAAAAACTATTTGGCACTTATGGTCTGTATGCTGCTGATCCTTTTCACGAGAGTACTCCTCCCGAAGACACAAAGGAATATTTGAATGCTGTAGGGGTGTCTATTCATAAATTATTGAAAGCATACGATCCTAAAGCCATATGGGTAATGCAAGCATGGAGTTTCAGGGAATCGATTGCTGAAGTAGTGCCCAAGCATGAATTGCTAGTGTTGAGTTTAGCAGGTGGATTGGGAGGAGCAAAGCGCTTTTGCGATCACGATGTGGTGTTGGGCAATTTACATAACTTTGGCGGAAGAGTGAACTTACATGGTGATTTACCTCTTGTTGCGTCTAATCAATATATGAAAGCTTTTAAAAAAGCGCCTAATGTAGTTGGATCCGGATTGTTTATGGAATCTATCGTGCAGAATCCGGTCTTTTATGAATTAGCTTTTGAGATGCCTTTGCATAAAGACTCTGTTGCTTTAGACAAATGGTTGCAGCGATATGCTACTCGCCGTTATAGTGCTCCTTCTGCTGCAGCTGATGGTGCATGGAAGTTGCTTTTGGATGGTCCTTATCGGGCTGGTACGAACGGAGTGGAGTTTAGTTCTATCATTTGTGCTCGTCCGGCAGTTGATGTCAAGAAGTCGGGACCTAATGCCGGTTTTCATATCCCTTACAACCCACAAATGCTTATTGAAGCTGAGGCTCTCTTATTAAAGGATGCTTCCAAACTTAGTTCTTCTTCTCCTTATAGATTCGATATTGTTGATGTGCAGCGACAGATCATGTCAAATTTAGGGCAGATGATTCATAAGAAAGAGCAGCAGAGGCATGGAAGAAGAGAGATAAGCAAGCTTTTGAACTGCATTCAAACCGTTTCTTGACTTTATTGAAAGATGTAGATGAATTGTTGCGTACACGTAAAGAGTTCAATTTTGATTCATGGTTAACGGATGCTCGTTCATGGGGTATTAATGATGCCGAAAAGAATCTTTATGAACGTGCTGCTTCTTCATTAGTTACCATCTGGGGGGACAAACGGATGTTCGTCAGTTCGACTATTCATGGAGAGAGTGGACCGGATTGATCGAAAATTATTATCTACAGCGTTGGACAAAGTTTTATGCAATGCTTCAAAAATATTTGGATAAGGGGACCACTTATCGGGAGGAAGATGCTATAATGGATTTAGGACGGCAAACTTTTCGAGCCAATGATTTTTATAGCGGACTAGCAGATTGGGAACTGTCTTTTGTCTCACGACCCAACAAAGCCCGTACTCCTGTTGTTATCGGCGATGAGATCAGTGTTATCAAACGGTTGTATGATAAATGTCTGAAGCTAAGTAAAGAATACTATATTCGCTAATAGATAGCACTCTTCATCACAAAATTAGAAGAACTTAGAGATTATTTGAATCACATAACACGATGATTGGTATAAGTCTATGTTTAAGTCACACGTTTGATTTAGAAAAACAAATCTAAAAAAGAATGAGACCTCAAATTATAAACCTTGATATTTGCCATTTGATCGTTTCTCTCCGTAAATAAAACCTTATGTCGGAAGAAATAAGACCGTATGCCGGAAATCGAGGGTGCTAATGCTTAAAGTTTAAGGATCGTTAGCATTGCTATTATAGGCATATAGTCTTTTAAATCCTTGCGGAGTAATTCCATGGTTTTCTGTTTGTAGCGGTTAATTGATTTGACACTCAAACTCATCTCTTCTGCAATTTCAGCATGAGATTTACCTTCGAAGAAACTTTTCAAGAACACTGTTCGGTAGTTTTTCGGTAGTTTATCGAGAGTATTATATAGCATCTTATACATCTCATTAACTGTATAAATGCTATCTGCTTCTTTTTCGTAAATAGGTGCACGATTCTTGAGCATTTCTGCGTAACTCCACTCATACTCCTGGTGTCTTAAATAATTTAGGCAACTGTTTTTTACGCACATTTTAATATATGCAATCATGGTTTCTGATTGAAAATCATAAGCGTCGGATCTGTCCCAAAGAGATGCAAAGACGTCTGAAACAATGTCTTCACGTGTTTCTTTGTCCTCGATAAATCTTTTTGCGTACATACAAAAAGGTGCATAATATTCCTCGAATAGTGTTTTATATGCTCCTTCTTTATTATGTGCCGAAAAAAGTATTTTCATAATTTGTAGTCGTTGTTTTGCTATATTTAGTTTGCAAATATATAAAAGAAAATTGTGATGTACCCGTTCTTGCTTATTTTAATGTTTTATAAAAAAAAATAGTTTTTGTTGTCCCTATTCGTAAAGTCGATTGTATTATTTATAGTTATAACGATAAAATCGCAAAAAAATTGGAAGATAGTACTCATAAAACAGACCTTGAATTATTGCTCAAAGTTGCTCATACACTTGGTGATGATATTAGAGAGATGGAAGCAATAGATAGTTCTATAGCATATGAAAAGACCTGTAAAAAGATAAATGCAAATAAAGGTAAGCAATTGCGCAATCGTATGCTGCGATATGCTGCGTTCTTGACTTTACCTTTATTCGTAAGCTCACTGGTTTTAGGTTATTTATATTTTTTGAATGAATCGGAACCTGGAGAGCGGTATGCAGAGGTCACTGCTGCTTCAGGATCCGTCATTCGCTATGAGCTTCCCGATCGATCGGTGGTATGGCTTAATGCAGGAAGTACCTTACGTTATCCGACGGTTTTTCACAACGATAATCGTAAAGTTGATTTGAAAGGTGAGGCCTATTTTGAAGTTGAAGCCGACAAGAAGCGCCCTTTCTACGTGAATACACCATCAGGACTGAGTGTCTTTGTGTATGGAACTAAATTTAATGTGAGTGCCTATGAAGATGAAAACTCGGTGGAGACCGTTCTCGAACAGGGAAAAGTAAATGTGATTATGCCGGATAAAAAGAGTATAATCAAATTAAAAGTAGGGGAACAGTTGATCTATGATAAGATACATAATAAAGTGTATAAGAACGGTGTTGATGTGTATGAAAAAACAGCCTGGAAAGATGGAAAACTGATTTTTAGAAATGCTTCTTTGAAGGATATTTTGCGCCGATTGGAACGACATTTTAATGTAGATATAGACTTTAATAACCCATCAGGAAAGGAGTATAATTACCGTGCAACCTTTAGATATGAGACGTTGCCTCAAATATTGGACTATCTAGCGAAATCAGCTGCTTTGAAGTGGCGTCCTGAAACTCCTGTTCAACAACCTGATGAGAGTTATTCAAAGCAGAAAATTATAGTTGATTTATATTAATAATTATTTTGAAAAACATGTATATGCCTATGATATAACACAGAAAGTTAAGAAAAAAAAGAGAAGAAAGCTGCTCCACAACTTCCTTCTCATAGAGAATTAAAGATTCACGGTACAAAGTCTTGCAAACACGAACCGGAATCGCAACCAATGTTTATTATACAACAAACTTTAGTTAACCGCAAAGGTATGAAAAAAAAACAATCATTTATTGCGTTATTTCCTAAATATGCTTTAAATCTAAAACTTCCTTTAACCATGAGGATCACGCTAGTATTACTATTTGCTGTACTTCTACAGCTTTCTGCAGAGGAGGGATATGCCCAGCGTACGCGAGTAGGCATCTCTATGTCCAATGCTTCTATTGAACAAGTGCTCAATAGAATCGAGAAAACATCCGATTTTGTTTTCTTGTACAATGACAAAACCATCCAAACGAATCGTTTGGTTTCAGTGAATAACCGTTCTGGAAAGATTACTGAAATATTGGATAATATTTTTAAAGGCACAAATATTACTTACACGGTAGTTGATAAGCAAATTATTTTATCAACTGCAAAAGTAGATCGTGTAAATCAAAGTAGTTCAAAACAGATCAAAGGAACAGTAAAGGATGTTCAAGGGGAGCCGATTATCGGTGTTAATGTGAAAGTGAAAGGCTCCACTTCCGGTACAATTACCGATTTAGACGGTAAGTTCTCTTTGCAAGTTGCCACCGGAAATGTACTCGAAATTTCGTACATTGGTTATGCTACGAAAGAGATAAAGGTTGCTAATTACCTGGATCTGAATATTACTTTGGAAGAAGACACTAAGGTTTTGAATGAAGTGGTTGTTACCGCTTTGGGTATTAAGAAAGAGACTAAGGCCTTGACTTATAATGTTCAAGAGCTTAAGGCTGCTGATCTTACAACCGTTAAAGATGCAAACTTTATGAATGCTTTGTCGGGTAAAGTGGCGGGTGTAAGTATCAATACCAGTTCTTCTGGTGTTGGTGGTGCTGCCAGAGTGGTGATGCGTGGTACAAAATCAATCTCAGGTAACAATAACGCTCTTTATGTAGTAGATGGTATTCCATTGCCTTCGTTGCAAACGACACAACCAAGTGACTTATATACAGGTATGGGACAGTCGGGCGACGGTGCCTCTATGATCAACCCTGAAGATATTGAAAGTATTTCTGTGTTGAGTGGAGCTGCTGCTGCTGCGCTTTATGGTAGTGAAGCTGCAAATGGTGTGGTTATGATTAATACAAAAAAAGGAAAAACTGGCAAATTGTCTGTAAGCGTGTCGAATAATACTACGTTTAGTTCTCCATTTGTGTTGCCTGAGTTTCAAAATACCTATGGATCGGAAATGGGTGAATATTCTAGCTGGGGAGCTAAATTAACTACTCCAACAAATTTTGATCCGGCTGATTTCTTTCAAACGGGTTACAATGTGACTAACTCTGTCAGCTTATCTACTGGTACTGATAAAAATCAAACTTATTTTTCTGCAGGATCGGTTACTGCAAGAGGTATTATTCATAATAATAATTTAGAGCGTTATAATATTTCTTTTCGCAATTCATCTAGCATGTTGAATGATAAATTGCATTTGGATTTGGGCTTTATGTTTATGAACGTAAAAGAACAAAATATGTTGGCTCAGGGACAATACTTTAATCCTCTTGTTCCTATTTACTTGTTCCCTCGAGGTGATGACTTTTCGAAGTATCAGGTATTCGAGCGCTATAACTCTTCGCGTAACTTCAAAACTCAATATTGGCCTTATGGAGATCAAGGTATGCAAATGCAAAATCCATATTGGATTACTGAACGCAGCCGTTTCAATAATGACAAAAACCGTTTCTTGATGAATGCCGGATTGAAATATGATATTGCAGATGGCATAAATATTTCTGGTCGCATAAAATATGATGGTAGTTTTGACTTGAAAACTAAAAAGTATGATGCATCAACTGCAGGGCTTTTTGCTGGTCCTAAGGGGGCCTATTATAAAGGTGATGACAGACTGGTGCAAATGTATGCGGATGCAATGTTGAATATTGATAAATATTTTGGTGATTTTTCTTTAACATCAAATATTGGAGCTAGTATCACAGATACACGCTATGAAACTTCTAACATAGGAGGAAATTTAAATAGTGCTCCAGATATTTTCACATTGCCTAATTTGAAAGTTAGTTCTATACGATTAATTCAAGATGGTTATCATGACCAATTGCAATCTATCTTTGCAACTGCTCAAATTGGGTATAAAAGTAAAGCATATGTCGATTTAACTGCACGTAACGATTGGCCAAGTGCAATGGCAGGTGCTGTGAAAGAATCCTTTTTTTATAACTCTGTAGGTCTATCAGGAATTCTCACGGAACTGCTCCCTATCAAATCGGATGTTTTGTCTTTTTCCAAACTCCGTTTTTCATATAGTAAGGTTGGTAGCTTTAATTTGCGACAGATTTCTATCCCAACTCGTAAATTTATTACTGCTTCTCCAGAAGTCAGTTCTTATATGACTGATCCAAATCTTTTACCGGAGGATACGAAGTCTTATGAAATAGGATTAAATACACGTTTGTTTGGAAATAAAGTAAACATAGACTTATCAATGTACAGCTCATCTACATACAATCAACTATTT
>Ga0114938_1000683_pt1 | contig 24772 bp, 19 predicted proteins | sample AshMeaBigSpring_FD_88675 | JGI IMG/M metagenome (GOLD analysis project Ga0114938, IMG submission 88675) | Groundwater microbial communities from Big Spring, Nevada to study Microbial Dark Matter (Phase II) - Ash Meadows Big Spring | ecosystem: Environmental > Aquatic > Deep subsurface >... | reverse complement strand
TATGGCCGTTGCTGATGCTCAAATTAATAAAGATAATGTAGATATCGATAGAGTTGGGGTAATATTTGCAAGTGGAATTGGTGGATTAACCACTTTTCAAGACGAGGTAATTAATTTTGCCAACGGAGATGGAACACCTCGTTTCAATCCGTTTTTCATTCCAAAAATGATTTTAGATATTGCAGCCGGACAAATTTCTATGCGTCATGGTTTTAGAGGTCCAAACTACGCTGTAGTAAGTGCTTGTGCAAGCAGTACAAATGGTATTATTTCTGCTTTCGATACCATTCGTTTAGGTAAAGCCGATGTAGTTTTAACGGGTGGTTCTGAAGCTGTAATTAGCCAAGCAGGTGTCGGTGGATTTAATGCAATGAAGGCAATGAGTGAAAGAAACGATGATCCTAAAACTGCTAGTAGACCTTATGATAAAGATAGAGATGGCTTTGTAATGGGAGAAGCAGCAGGTGTATTGATTTTAGAAGATTATGAACATGCATTAAAACGTGGGGCAAAAATTTATTGCGAAATTGCAGGTGGTGGTGCAACAGCAGATGCTTATCACTTAACCGCTCCACATCCTGAAGGGTTAGGTGCAAAAAATGTAATGATTGCCGCTTTGAAAGATGCAGGAATGCAGCCGGAAGAAGTAGATTATATTAATACACATGGTACTTCTACACCAATGGGTGATGGTGCCGAAGCAAAAGCTATTACACAAGTATTTGGAGAACATGCATATAATTTAAATATCAGTTCTACAAAATCTATGACAGGTCACTGTTTAGGTGCTGCTGGTGTAATTGAGGCAATTGCTTGTATACAAAGTGTTATACACAATATTGTTCCACCAACAATTAATCATTTTACAGACGATCCAGAATTAGATCCGAAATTGAATTTTACATTTAATAAAGCTCAAGAGCGTATTGTAAATGTAGCTTTAAGTAATACATTTGGTTTTGGTGGTCATAATGCTTGTGTAATCGTTAAAAAATATATTGCTTAAATAACTGTGCAAATACTTCAGAAATTTTTTAAAAAGTCAACATCTAAGTCTTTAGAAGACAGTTTAAAAAATGTATTAGGTATACAGCCGAAAAACATTCAATTATACATTACTGCTCTAAGCCACAGAAGTATAAAAGACGAACCTGGTGAAAACAACGAACGTTTAGAGTATTTAGGTGATGCTATTTTAAGTGCTATTGTTGCCGATTATTTGTTTAAAAGATATCCATATAAAGGAGAAGGTTTTTTAACGGAAATGCGTAGCAAAATGGTAAATCGTTTACAACTAAATGATATTGCTGTTAAAATGGGGCTCAAAAAAATTGCTCTTTATAATAAGATAGATAACTCTTTACGCAATAGTCAAATTTTTGGAAATACCCTAGAAGCCATAGTTGGTGCAGTTTACCTCGATAAAGGCTATCGTAAAACCCAACAATGGGTTTTAAAACAAATCATTATCCCCCACATGTTTGTAGATGATTTGGAATTAATAGATATTAATCTAAAAAATAAATTAATTGGTTGGGCTAGCAAAAATGGCAAAACACTTTCTTTCGATTTAACCGAAGAAAAGCAAGAGGGTGGTAGAAGAATTTTTATCATCAATACCGTTTTAGACGGTGAAATTTTATCTCAGGGAAAAGGCTTTAATAAAAAAGATGCTAGTCAAGCAGCAGCAATGGCAGCCATCGAAAAATTAGGGTTATAAAAATTGTTTTACAAGTTTATATCCTTTTTCTACATCATTCTTCCATTTCTCTTCTCCAAAATTTAGAATCAGCGATTTTTAAAACTAAATATTTAAAACAATCGTTCAATCGTTATGTACATGTAGCCTAGCTAACCTACATTTGCAATCGATTTAAGAATTGATTGTTTAATTATTTAATACAAAACTTATGGAATACCGTATTGAAAAAGACACAATGGGTGAAGTAAAAGTACCTGCAAACGTGTTATGGGGTGCTCAAACACAAAGAAGCATTGAGAATTTTAAGATTGCTCAAGATACCAATAAAATGCCTAAAGAAATAATTAAGGCGTTTGCGTATTTAAAAAAGGCAGCTGCATTAACCAACTTCGATGCAGGTGTATTGTCAGAAGAAAAATGTAAATTAATAGGACAGGTTTGTGATGAAATTTTAGAAGGTAAATTAGACGATTATTTTCCCTTAGTTGTTTGGCAAACTGGCAGTGGCACTCAAAGTAATATGAATGTTAATGAGGTTGTTGCTTATAGAGCACATGTACTAAAAGGTGGAAGTTTAAACGATAAAGACAAATTTATTCACCCAAATGACGATGTAAATAAATCTCAATCTAGCAACGATACATTTCCTACAGCAATGCATATAGCAGCTTATAAAATGTTGTTAGAAGTTACTATACCTGGTATCGAAAAACTACGTGATACACTACAAGCAAAGAGCCAACAATTTATGCATGTAGTAAAAATTGGACGTACCCATTTTATGGATGCAACACCACTTACGGTTGGTCAAGAAATGAGTGGATATGTAAGCCAGTTAAATCATGGATTAAAAGCTATTAAGAATACTTTAGCACATTTAAGTGAATTAGCTCTAGGTGGAACCGCCGTTGGAACAGGCATTAATACACCAAAAGGCTATAGCGAAAATGTAGCAAAACATATTGCCAATCTTACAGGTTTGCCATTTGTAACAGCAGAAAATAAGTTTGAAGCATTAGCAGCACATGATGCTATTGTAGAAGCACATGGAGCTTTAAAAACCGTAGCTGTTAGTTTAATGAAAATTGCTAACGATGTAAGAATGTTATCTTCTGGTCCACGTTCAGGAATTGGTGAATTGTTTATACCAGACAACGAGCCAGGAAGCTCTATTATGCCAGGAAAAGTAAACCCAACACAATGTGAAGCATTAACCATGATTGCAGCACAAGTAATGGGTAACGATGTGGCTATAAATATTGGTGGAAGCATGGGGCATTTTGAGTTAAACGTGTTTAAGCCTGTAATGATTTACAACTTTTTACACAGTGCAAGATTAATAGGTGAAGGTTGTGTAAGCTTTAACGATAAATGTGCTGTAGGAATAGAACCTTTAGAAGAAAACATTAAGAAGCATGTAGACAATAGTTTAATGTTGGTAACTGCGTTAAATACTAAAATTGGTTATTACAATGCTGCAGCAATTGCACAAGATGCCCATAAACGTGGCATTACATTAAAACAAGCTGCATTAGAATACAAACTAAAAGGACTAGATTTTGAACACATGACAGCAGAACAATTTGATGCATGGGTAGTTCCTGTAGAAATGGTAGGAACACTCTAGTTTTTCAAGTATCTCTTTACAAAATCCTTTTGAAAGAAATTTCAAAAGGATTTTTTTATTGGGGGCTTTCGGCAAGACAGCTTTTCTCAACCACAGTTCCAGCTATCGCAAGTAGTGCCTCCTTCGTCGGCAGCTACTTTGCTCTATCTGGCAGCCTTTGGGCTATAAAATAGAAATCGGCAAATATTTTATTTTGATTAGTATAATGTTTGTAATTATCTATCTGGCACATTCTCATTCTTAACAAAATGCTGCTCAACGCTTTATAGCTGAAAGGCTACCGGTTGAAGTGGAAAACCCACAAGCCTGAGGAACGAAGGCTGAGGATTTGTAACGTAAAACGGTATACAAATGCTTGGATTTGTACCAAAGTTAATAGCCTCAAAACAAATAATGCATAAAAAAACCGCTACTTTAAGTAGCGGTTTTTGTTTATTTTAATAATTCACAAGGTTTTATACCTGTATGTTTTTTAAATGCGGCAGAAAAGTGTGAGATAGAAGAGTATCCTAAAGAGGCAGATACATCTGTAACGCTTAATCCTTTTTCGTACAACAAATATTTTGCATGTTCCATGCGTTGTTGTTGATAAAAATCGAAAATGGTGGTTCCAAAAATTTCTTTGAAACCTTTTTTTACGTAGCATTCGTTCATAGCTACTTTTCTACTCAATTCCTTAATCGTAATTGGGTCTCCAATATGCTGTAATAAAATATCTCTTGCTTTGTAAATACCTTCACGGCTACGTTCATCTTCTAAAAATTTACAAGTAAATCCTTCTTCTTTTTCATCTACCAAGCAATCTAAACTATACAACAATAGTTCATGCACTTTTGCGTTGATAAAAATGTTTTCTAAAGCACCACTGTAGCTATGATTTAATAAAGAGTCTAAAGCGTTTCTTTTTTTATTACACAAAGGAAAAACCTTTGTAAACGCATGTGGATGTTTAAAAGCCAATACCTCATCTTTACGATTACTCAATTTTACATTGTGTGTAAACTGGTGTAAAAAAGTGGCAGAAAAATGGAAAGAAAATACATCAACCGTTGTTTGCTGACCGTTGCAATTGGTAGGCTGATCTTTACAAAACGAACAACTTCTATCGTAACAGTATTTGTTTCCGGTAGTGCAGTATCTTAATTCTAAAAAATTATTTTCTGGTTTTTTATCGTCGAAATGATAAACCAACATACCTGCATCATCAGCAACCCAAGGATGTTGGGCATAATAACGATTTATATCGTAGTTAATAGAACCTGGAATTTGTTGCTCTTTATGATACAATAAATCCATACTTGGTTCTATTCCGCCTCTATGAGCCAATTTTAATATATCTAATACTTGTTGCATTTGTATATGCAAATATAATGTATATACATATAATTTTCCAAATCAGGGATATAAACTTTACCAAAATAGTAACTTTTCTATTGTTTTCAAGCCATGTAAAATGTGGAAAATCGGGTATTTTAAAGCCAATAAATGCATTATCTTCGACCGCTTACAAAAAATACAAGTACACAATAATTATGAGTGAAGAACAAATTCCGCAACAACCCAATTATGGTGCAGATAGTATACAGGTTTTAGAAGGATTGGAAGCCGTTAGAAAAAGGCCGGCCATGTATATTGGAGATATTGGTATTAAGGGTCTACATCACTTGGTTTATGAAGTAGTTGATAATTCAATAGACGAAGCGTTGGCTGGCTATTGCAAAAATATTTTTGTTACCATACATGAAGATAACAGCATTAGTGTAAAAGATGATGGTCGTGGTATTCCTACAGCAATGCACACCAAAGAAAAACGAAGTGCATTAGAAGTTGTAATGACGGTTTTACATGCTGGTGGTAAATTTGATAAAGGATCGTATAAAGTATCTGGTGGTTTACATGGTGTGGGTGTAAGTTGTGTAAATGCATTGAGCACAACTTTGCATGTAACGGTTGAAAGAGATGGTAAAATGTTTGAACAACAATACCATTGTGGTGTTCCTGCTTATCCGGTAAGAGAAATTGGCGTAAGCGACAGAACTGGAACAACCGTAAGGTTTTGGCCCGATGGAAGTATTTTTCAAGAAACGGTTTATAGAAAAGAAATTTTAGAAGGAAGATTAAGAGAGTTGAGTTTCTTGAATAGAAAAATTAGCATCACTTTAACCGATTTAAGAGAAAAAAATGATGATGGCACAGACTACTCTATCAACTTTTATAGTGAAGGTGGAATTGTTGAGTTTGTTGAATTATTAGATAAAACAGCCAATAGAACACCATTAATTTCAAGTACACTTACCGTTGAAGGTCATGATGAAGCTAGTAATGTAGCTGTAGACGTTGCATTGACATACAACAACGACTTTAAAGAACATATTTTTAGCTACGTAAACAACATCAATACCATAGAAGGTGGAACTCACGTTACAGGTTTTAGAAGAGCATTAACCCGTGTATTTAAAAACTATGGTGATAAAGAAGGACTATTTGAAAAAGCAAAAGTGGAGATTGAAGGTGATGATTTTAGAGAAGGATTAAGTGCTATTATTTCTGTGAAAGTTCCTGAACCACAATTTGAAGGACAAACAAAAACAAAATTAGGAAATAGTGATGTTAGTGGAGTTGTAGAAACCACTGTAGGTAGAGCATTGCAAGCCTATTTAGAAGAAAACCCAAGAGAAGCTAAGAACATTATTAGCAAGGTTATTTTGGCTGCACAAGCAAGAGTTGCTGCTAAAAAAGCAAGAGATTTGGTTCAGCGTAAAACGGTTTTAAGTGGTGGTGGATTACCTGGTAAATTAGCCGATTGTAGCGAAAGAAATCCTGAACGTTGTGAATTGTATTTAGTAGAGGGTGATTCAGCTGGTGGAACCGCTAAACAAGGAAGAGATAGAAGTTACCAAGCCATTTTGCCATTGAGAGGTAAAATTTTGAATGTTGAAAAGGCAATGGAACACAAGATTTATGAAAGTGAAGAAATTAGAAATATATTTACAGCTATGGGTGTAACAATTGGAACACCTGAAGATCCCAAAGCTTTAAATACCTCTAAACTTCGTTATCATAAGTTGATTATTATGACCGATGCCGATGTAGATGGTAGTCATATTGCTACGTTGATATTAACCTTTATTTTCCGCTACATGAAGGCATTGGTAGAGCAAGGAAATGTTTATGTTGCACAACCACCTTTATATTTAGTGAAAAAAGGAAAGGAGCAAGAATATGCATATACAGAAGAGCAAAGGAAAATTTTGATTGAAAAGTTAGGTGGAGGAAATGATAATTCGGTAAACACACAACGATACAAAGGTTTAGGTGAAATGAATGCAGAGCAATTGTGGGAAACAACAATGGATCCTGCACGTAGAACTTTAAAGCAAGTAACTATTGAAAGTGCTGCTGAAGCTGATAGAATATTTAGTATGTTAATGGGTGATGAAGTTGCTCCTCGTAGACATTTTATTGAAACACATGCTAAATATGCTAAAATAGATGTGTAATTAGTGTAAAAGGTTGCTAACACTAGTTTTTAAGATGATTTCGTAAAAATGTGGATTAGTTTTTTACCAATAATTGCATAATTCTTAAATAATCATGTAGTTTGGTATTTCTAATAATTTTTTAACCTTGCCTCTTCAATTATCGAGGTAATAAAATTGAACAAAATGGATACTAGTAAAATGCTTAAAGCATACTGCTTAAAAACAAAAGAAAAAAACGTTCCTATGCAAGATGCTGTAATCACCAAAACAGCAAAGGGTGGTTATATGGCTGCTGGTCATGATGGTAAAGGAAACAAAATGGCTGCTATACTAGGTGAAGCAAAAGCATTGCAGGCAATTGCTGATGGTGTTGCAAAAAAAGGATTTTAGTCAATTTTTTCAATGTATTTAAAGCTACTTAAAAAGTAGCTTTTTTTGTATTGTTAATTTCAAAACTTATTATAAAATTAATGGCTGCACTTTGTTACAAATGCAGCCATTATTTATTTACAGCCAAATATTTTAATCTTTATTTGGTTGAGGAGTATATCTTAAGTAAGGTTTAATTACCGTAACACCTTTCGGAAATTTAGCAATTGCATCTTCTGTTTTTATAGTTGGTACTACAATAACATCTTCACCTTCCTTCCAATTAGCAGGTGTAGCAACACTGTAATTAGCTGTTAGTTGCAACGAATCAACTACACGTAAAACCTCCACAAAGTTTCTACCGGTAGAAGCAGGATAAGTAATAATTAATTTTACTGATTTATCAGGAGCAATAATTACTAAAGAACGAACTGTTGCCGTAGCAGAAGCATTTGGATGGATAAAATCATACAAAGTAGATACTTTTCTATCGTCGTCAGCAATAATTGGAAAATCAACTTCTACATGCTGTGTTTCGTTAATGTCTTTTATCCAGCCTAAATGTTGCTCTACTGGATCTACACTAAGGGCTAATACTTTTACGCCACGTTTTTCAAATTCGCCTTTTAAGGCAGCAGTTCTTCCTAATTCTGTAGTGCAAACGGGTGTATAATCTGCAGGATGTGAAAATAAAATTCCCCAACTGTTTCCTAGAAATTCATAAAAGTCAATATTGCCAATAGAAGTTTTCGCCTGAAAATTTGGTGCAATGTCGCCAAGTCTTAAACTCATAATTATTTTGTTTTAGGAATGCAAATATATATTATCCTATAAAATTAGTAGGATATTTTTTCTTTTCCTAAAAAAATATTTTTCTATTTTCCAATTTCAATTTTTGTCACTAGTAAAACAATCAATAAGCCCATAAAAGCTCCTAAACCAAAAGAAAATTGCAATCCAATTGTTTCTGCTATGTAGCCAATAATTGGTGGAAACAGTAGAAAACCGAAATAGCTAACTGTAGAAACTGATGCTATTGCAACACCTGCTGTTTGATTTTTGGTTTTGCCAGCAAGTGACATGGTAATAGGAACAATACAAGAAATACCTAAGCCTATACAAATGAAACCAATTGTAGCACTAAATAAGTATGGAAAAATGATAGACAAAAGCATGCCTATAAAAACCAAGAATCCAGATACTTGCAATAAACGTTTTGCACCAATTTTATTGGTTATCCAATCACCCAAAAATCTGCCACATGCAGCCGCACACATAAAACTAGCATAGCCTACGGCCTCCCAAGTTTTAGGAGCAAGTACAATTGTTTTAAAATAAATTCCACTCCAATCGTACATAATTCCTTCACATGCCATACATGCAAAACCCACAAGTCCTAGCTTTAGCAAGCTTCTATTCGGAAAATTAAAAAGTGCTCTTTTTTCAACATTTTTTGTTGTATCAACATCGTTATAAATGGTGTGTTTAAATGCAATAAATGCCAACACAAAACATACTGTTGCAGCCATTAAAAAGTGTTGCCAAGTAGCTACATCTTTTCCAATTAAAAAAGCTCCAATAAATGCAGCCGAAAAACCTGCAATACTCCAAATGCCATGAAACGTAGCAATAATAGAACTCTTATATAATTTTTGAACACCTACCGATTGAGCATTAATAGATATGTTCATTAAATTTCTTGCACTTCCAAATAAAAATAAAAGCACCACAAATTGCCAAGTAGAAGATACAAAGCCAATTAAGCAAAGTAAAAATGTATAAAAAAGCGTTCCTAAAAGCATAATGTTGCGGCTACTATATTTTCCTAATAAATAGCTAGTAAGCGGTAATGTAAGTATTAGCCCCAATGGCAAAGCAAATAAAGTGCTGCCCAATGTTGCATTGTTTAATTGTAATTGGTGTTGCAATGCAGGAATTCTACAAGCCCAACTTGCAAATCCAAAACCAGAAATAAAGAAAAAACAAGCTACACCAAGTCTAGTTTTTTTAAAATTTAAAGTGTCGTTTTCTGTCTGTATCATTTCATTGCAAAAGTAGTAGCTATTGCAAACGATAGAAGAAATAAATCATTTCTCTTTTTTCAATTCAATAGCAAAAAACTACCATTTCGGTTAAGTGATTATATTTGCCACCCGTTGAACTTTTGTGAAACCAGCAACAGAATTAATATGGAGCTTCTGTTGCGTCGCACTCTTCAACGCTTTGTTCTTTATGGAGCATTGTTTATTTTCATAACATACTACTAATTACACAATCATGTATAGAACCAACACCTGTGGTGAATTAACTTTAAAAAACGTAAATCAAATTGTAACCCTAGCAGGTTGGGTTCAAACTGTTCGTAAATTCGGTAGCATTACGTTTGTAGATTTAAGAGATAGATACGGTATTACACAATTGTTATTCAACGAGAGTTTAAATGCTCAATTAGATGCTCAGCCATTAGGTAGAGAGTTTGTTTTGCAAGCAACAGGTAAAGTAAATGAACGTAGCAATAAAAACAGCAACATTGCAACAGGAGAAATAGAAATTTTAGTAACCGCATTTACCATTTTAAATAAAAGTGCTGTTCCTCCATTTACCATTCAAGACGATACAGATGGTGGGGAAGATTTACGCATGAAATATCGCTATTTAGATTTACGTAGAAATGCCGTAAAAAAGAATTTAGAATTGCGTTATGCAGTTGGCCGTTCTACCAGAAACTATTTACACGAAAATGGTTTTATGGATATTGAAACGCCATTTCTCATTAAATCTACACCAGAAGGAGCTAGAGATTTTGTTGTTCCAAGTCGTATGAATGCAGGTCAGTTTTATGCATTACCACAAAGCCCACAAACATTCAAGCAGTTGCTAATGGTAAGTGGATACGATCGTTATTATCAAATTGTAAAATGCTTTAGAGATGAAGATTTAAGAGCTGATCGTCAACCGGAATTTACACAAATAGATTGTGAAATGGCATTTGTAGAGCAAGAAGATATTTTACAAATGTTTGAAGGGTTGGTAAAACGCATTTTTAAAGACGTAAAGCAAATATATTATACAGAACTAGTACAACGTACTACTTGGGAAGAAGCCATGTGGCAATATGGAAACGATAAACCAGATATTCGTTTCGATATGCAAATTTGTAATCTTAAATTTCCAAAACATACATTTCTTACAAAAGAAGATATTAGTGCATTAATTAGCGGAGCAAATTTCCCTGTATTTGATGATGCAGAAACGGTGTTGGCAATTGCTGTACCAGGTTGTGCAGAATATACCCGTAAACAAACTGATGAGTTGATAGAATGGGTAAAGCGTCCACAAATAGGCATGAAAGGTTTGGCATTTATTAAATGCAATACCGATGGAAGTTTTAAAAGCAGTATTGATAAATTTTATTCAGAAGAAAAATTAAAAGCTATAGCAACAGCAGCAAATGCAAAAGCTGGCGATTTAATTTTAATTCTTGCAGGTGCAGAAGAAAAAACAAGAAAAGCGACTAGCGATTTAAGAATGGAATTGGGCAATCGTTTAGGATTACGCAAAAACAACGAGTTTAAATTGTTATGGGTGTTAGATTTTCCTTTGTTTGAATATGCAGAAGAAGAAAACCGTTGGGTGGCTCGTCATCATCCTTTTACATCACCAAAACCAGATCATATAGAAGTAATGATTAACAATAATCCGGTTATTGAAGATGCTTCAAAATATCTAGAACATCCTTATGCAAACATTAAAGCAAATGCCTACGATTTGGTTTTAAATGGTAACGAAATTGGTGGCGGTTCTATTCGAATTTTCCAAAGACCATTACAAGAAAAAATGTTTGCAGCATTAGGAATGACGGAAGAAGAAGCCAATCACAAATTCGGATTCTTATTAGGTGCATTTGAGTATGGTGCTCCACCACATGGAGGTTTAGCCTTTGGATTTGATAGATTGTGTGCTATCTTAGGTGGAAGTGAAAGTATTAGAGATTTTATTGCTTTCCCTAAAAATAATAGTGGTAGGGATGTAATGTTAGATGCACCAAGTAGTATTGATGAAAAACAATTGGTAGAGTTACAAATACAGTTAAACGTAAAAGATAAAGTTTAATATAGGTTTTAAAAATTAAGGCTCATTCATTGCAACTATACTGTATGAATGAGCTTTTTTATGCAGTTAATTGGATGAAGTAGTTTACCAATAGTCGTTTTTAAATTGAAGTAATAATGAATTAAGTTGATTATTTTCAATTGATTTTTATACAACATTTATGGATGCAAAAAAGAAAGGAAGTTTAGATGTAATAGATAAAATTTTAAACGCTTGTTACGAAGCCAATAAAGATGCTTTGTTTATCATGAGTTTAATGCATCAATACGAAGAGAGAGGATGGCTTACCAAGAAACAAATGGAAGGTCTTTTATTAAAGGCACAAAAAGTAGCTGAAATGCCAGCAGGTTGGTTAGCAACTTTAGAAGCAACTATTGCTAAAATGCCAACAAGAGATAAAACACCACTTCAAATAAAACCTGTAGAAACTGAAAAAGATCTTCAATCTGAAAAATATATTACTGCTATTCTTGCCAAATATCCACAACACAAAAGAGTCGTATATTTCCAGTCAAAAATTCAAAACAATACACCTTTAAATTCTTCAGAAAAAAGTGAATTAAGTAAGTTCTACACTCTGCTAATTCGAAAGTAATATTTAAATTATTTTATGAATTAAAAATTATTTGTTTTATCTTATTTCTTTATCATTTTCCCATATTTTATAGATTTTTTCTAAAAATCTATAAAAAAATAGAATAAAGGTGCATAAAAATGGCATTTCGCTAATTTTTTTAAAAAAATATTTTCATCATCATTTAAGTCAATCAAATTTATCCCTATCTTTCAACCACCTACGATAATTAAAAATTTGTCCATTTTTTTTCTTATAAAATTATGCTTATGAATAGTGCAGATTTATGGCAACAATACATAACACAACCTGGTATTTGGGATGAAATGAATACAGGTTCTTCTATACGTGAGCAGTACACTAAAGTTTTTGAGGCATTACAAGATTTGCCTGTTGATGCCTTGCACCAAAAAGATAAATTGGCTAGCGAATTATTCATGAATCAAGGAATAACGTTCACAGTTTATAGCGATAATGCTGGTATTGAACGTATTTTTCCTTTCGACATTATTCCACGTATTATTACATCAGCAGAATGGAATCATGTAGAAAAAGGTATTAAGCAACGCTTAAAGGCCTTAAATATGTTTTTGAAAGATGTTTATAATGAACAACAAATAATAAAAGATGGAATTGTTCCTGCAGATTTAATTTCTAGCTGCCCACATTTTACAAGAGAAGTGTTTGGTATTCAGGTACCTCATGATATTTATGTACACATTAGTGGTATCGACTTAATTAGAGGTGATGATGGTACTTTTTATATTTTAGAAGATAATTTACGTACACCAAGTGGTGTAAGTTATATGTTAGAAAATAGAGAAGTTACCAAGCGTTTGTTTCCAGATTTATTGTATAGTAGTAAAGCTAAAATGGTAAGTAGTTATCCATTAATGCTGCATCAAATTTTATTACAATTAGCACCTGCTCAACTCAGTAATCCAAACGTGGTTTTACTTACACCTGGTGTTTATAATTCTGCTTATTATGAGCATACTTTTTTAGCAAGAAGTATGGGAATTGAATTGGTTGAAGGAAGAGATTTGTTGGTTGATAATCATAAAGTATACGCTAAAACTACCAATGGTTTAAAGCAAGTTCATGTAATTTATAGAAGGGTAGATGATGAATTTTTAGATCCATTGGTCTTTAGAAAAGATAGTTTGTTGGGTGTTCCTGGTTTAATTGGTGCATATAGAAAAGGAAATGTAGCCATTGTAAATGCATTAGGCAATGGTGTTGCCGATGATAAAGCGGTTTACAATTATGTGCCTGCAATGATTAAGTATTATTTAAATGAAGACCCTATTTTACCCAATGTGCCTACTTATGAATTAAGTGATGAAGAGCAACGTAAACATGTTTTTGCTAACATTACTAAAATGGTGATTAAACGAACCAATCAATCAGGTGGTTATGGAATGTTGATGGGAAATAGTGCTTCTGAAACAGAAATTACCGATTTTATTAAGGCAGTAGAAGAAGATCCTAGAAGTTTTATTGCACAACCTATTATTAAATTATCAACCGTTCCTTGCTTTATTGATGGAAAGTTTGTGCCTCGTCACGTAGATTTAAGACCTTATGCTTTGTGTGGTCCTGATGGTGTACAAATTGTTCCTGGTGGATTAACAAGGGTTGCTTTAAGAGAAGGAAGTTTGGTGGTGAACTCTTCTCAAGGTGGTGGTAGTAAAGATACTTGGGTAATTGAATAAATGGTTGATGAAAAATGAAACGATAAAGCTGGTAGCATACAAAATGTAAATTTGAATGCGGCACCTGTGAATGAATAAATATTGATGAACCATGTGTCTATGAAATAGACACAGTATAAACGCAAATATTTTATGCTGAGTAGAATTGCTGATTCTCTTTTTTGGACAAATCGTTATATGGAACGTGCAGATGGATTGCTTCGTTGCACCATGACCAATTATATTTTGATGTTTGATAAAGGGGTAAATAATAATTTAAGTTGGAAACATATTTTAGAAATCTTTACTTATTGTGATGATGCTGAAATAGAAAGTATGAAGTTTAATACACAAGAAACTTTGCACAAACTTTTGCTGGATACATCAAACGTAAATTCTTTAAAAAATATATTGGGTAAATCTAGAGAGAATGCTCGTGGAATTCAAGACCATATTACAAAAGAAGTCTGGGAACAAGTTAATGGCATGTATCATTCAATAAACAATTCAGATTTAGCAGAAAAACTTACAGGATATGAAGCTCTTGAAACCATTGATTTGTTTATGAAAGAGAGCATTTTGTATAACGGTGTTACCGATACTACTATGCCAAGAGGTTTAGGTTGGAGTTTTATGAACTTAGGTAGATATATTGAACGTTGCTTTATAACAATAGAGGTGGTTGAAAAGTTTTTTAGCTTTATAGATTACAACTTGAGCGATGAAAAAGATATTTTGCAGTGGAGGCCCATGTTGCTTGCACTTTCTGGTTATGAATTGCATTTAAAAACCTATCGTAGCAATGCTTACAATGAAAATGCATTGCACCAAGTAGTGTTTAACAAAGATTTTACACGTAGTGTTTTGTACTCATTAAGTCGTGTTTCTAAATACTTAGTAGATGTTTTACAAGAAAATGATACCGAACATAAAGACGCAATTATTAAACGCTTTGGACGATTATTGAGTAAAGTAGAATACACCGATTTTGAATCGCTGAATAAAGATAATTTACAAGAATTTTTAGAAGAAATTAAAAACGAGCTAGCTGCATTTAGCAATATGCTTGGTCAATGTTTTTTCTCTTATTCATAATGCAGAATATCTGTAGTTTTTAACTAACTTTTCTACTATTTACATCCATTACAATAAATGGTTAATTAGTAGAAAAGTTTGTTTTTTATCATAGTATTGCAAACTATTTACTAAGAAATAATGAATAAATATGATGTTTTTGATTAGCATCTTTATTCATTCCAACTATTCTCTATGCCCGTTTATACTATACATCACGTAACTAAATATGAATACGATAGACTAATAAAAGAAAGCTGTAACGAAATAAAAATTTATCCGTTTATTTCTACCGAACAAGAAGTAATTGAACATGCAGTACAAATAACCAATCATCCAGAAGTATTTACATTTAAGGATTATTTTGGTAATAAAACAGGTGTATTTAATGTTTTGCCAAAGCATAACAAACTTGTAATTGAAAGTAAACTTACCATCCGTACAATTGCTCCTGAAAAAGAAGTATCTACAGTAGAAAGTAATTGGAAACAATTAGAAAATGAAGTATCTGAAAATTTTCAGTTATTCGATTTTTCTATACAAAATGCAATTAAAAATGAAGAAGAAATACAGCAAATAATACAGGCAATAGATCCTTCTACAAAAAGTATTGCCACTATCATACAAGCAGCATCTAACTACGTGTTTACCCATTTTAAATATGTAAAAGGAATTACTTCGGTTGAAACTACTGTAGATGAAATTTTAGAAGTAAAAGCAGGTGTTTGTCAAGATTTTGCTCATGTGTTGTTACAAATTCTTCGTTCGTTGAAAATACCTTGTAGATATGTGAGCGGATATATTTGCCCAAATAAAAATGGATTGAGAGGAGAGGGTGCAACACATGCATGGATAGAAGCTTTTGTACCTAACTATGGATGGGCAGGAATAGACCCAACCAATGATGTTTGGGTAACTGATAATCATATAAAATTGGCAGTAGGTAAGCATTTTGCAGATTGCACACCTGTAAAAGGAACTTTTAAAGGGCCTGCAAAACAACAATTATCTGTTTATGTATCTGTAGGTTATGAGGATGGTCATGTTTTTGAAGATGTAAACAATATTAATATGGAATTTACACCAAGTGCAGCACCAACAAAAGAAAGTTTTGTGGTAGATTCAATTATTCAACAGCAACAACAGCAGCAGCAATAATTTTTACAACCAATAATTTTACTCAAATTTGTAGCATGATTGCACTTAAAATTTATAAAATTCTTTCGTACATATTGTTGCCTTTTGCAGCTTTGTTTAGCCTATTTGCTTTGTTTGCTTTATTTGTGGCTTTAGCAAATCCAATTATGTTTTTGCCATTGTTTTTATTGATTTGTGTGGTGTTGTATGTATTTAGTTCGTTTCAGTTTTATCAAAAAGCCATTGTACACACAAAATCTTGTAAACCCTTTTTACGTGATTTTATAAATGTAAATGCTATTGTTTCTATTTTCTTTGCTGCATCTGCCATTATTCAATTTATACAAATTAAAACCAATCCTAGTATCATTCAAAAAACATTTCAGCAAGCAATAGAAATACAACAGCCTAAAGCTCCTGCCGATGTTTTGCCCATGATGGAAATGGTAATGAATACTACTTTGTACATAATGCTTTTTTTCGCCATTGTTTTACTAACCCATATTGTGTTTACATTTCGTTTTATGAAGTTGTTTAAACACACGTTTAACGCTCATTAGTTTTCTAAATTCATCAACCATAATTGTGCAAAAAATAAAAACATATTGGTGGTGTCAATTGCTAGGTTGGCTAGCAATGATTACGGTAGAACTTGTAAATTATACTTTCTTCATCATCGGAAAGTTCGATAAACAAATACTTATTTATTTTTCTATTTGTGCTTTCATTGGGTTTACATTAACCCATTTGTTCAAGTTGCTTATTCATCGCTTTCAAGTATTTCAAAAAAGTAAGATTACCATTTGGTTGCTAGCTCTTTTTTCTTCATTAAGCATTGCTGTGCTCATTTCTATTGTTGTTGTTTTTATAAACGCCTACATGATTTATGCAGGAAAAATTACTTTCAGCTGGATTGAGTTTTTAGGAAATATTATGAATTGGATGCGTTACGTAACCGTTTGGGTAATCATTTATTTTATGTACAAATTAGTATTGCAAAATAGTTTATTACAACAGCAAAAATTACAGGCAGAAAATATAGCAAACGTTGCAGAATTAGAATTATTGAAATCTCAATTAAATCCACACTTTTTATTTAATGCATTAAATAGCATTAAAGCATTAATTAGCATTGATCAAGAAAAAAGTAGAAACGCAGTTTTGTTGCTTAGCGATTTGTTACGATTTACCTTAAACTATGGAAAAGACAGAGAAATTCCACTTTTATTAGAGATTGATGAGGTGAAAAAATATTTTCAACTCGAGTCTATTCGATTTGGGGAAAAATTGAAAATAGATTTTGATATTGATGAAAATGCATACAACTATCTTATTCCACCTGCTATTGTTTTAACGCTTGCAGAAAATGCTATTAAGCATGGAAAAATAGCAGCAGATAACCGTTTACATGTAATATTGATAATACAGAAAACCGAAAAAGGAATTTATATTGAAATTAAAAATACAGGCAAACTGCATTCTGAAGCATTAAACAATACTGGTGTGGGTTTAGCATTGGTAAAAAAACGTTTAGAAGCCTTATATCTGCAAGAGGCAAGTTTGCATTTGAAAGAAGAAGAAAATTGGGTATCTGTAAGTATACAAATTAATGGCAATGATAACCTATAAAACCATCATCGTAGAAGATGAGTATTTGGCAGCTGCTGAATTAAAAAAAATGCTTGAACCGTATTCAGATATTGAAGTGGTACAAGTAGCTGATAGCGTTGAAGCTGCTGTAGAAAGCATTCAAAAACACCAACCTCATTTTATTTTTCTCGACATCAATTTAAATGGGCAACTTGGTTTTGATGTGTTAAACAAATTGCCACATGTACCTCATACCATTTTTATTACAGCATACGATCAATATGCAATTAAAGCTTTTGAAGTAAGTGCTATAGATTATTTATTAAAGCCTGTTCATCCTAAAAGATTGGAAGAAGCTATCGAAAAAACTAAAAAATTAATTCAACCATTTGCTACAAAAGAAAACAAACTAACTATTGATAAAAGAATATTTGTAAAAGATGGCGATCAATGTTTTTTTGTTCCATTGGTAGATGTTTTTTTAATTGAAAGTGTTGGTAATTATGCTCGTGTTTTTTACAATAACTACAAACCGTTACTACACAAATCGCTGAATTATTTAGAAGAAAAATTACCTGAAACACATTTTTTTAGAGCAAGCAGACAGCACATTATAAATATCAATTTCATAAAAACCATCCATCCGTATTTTAACAATTGTTTGCAAATCGAACTTCAAAATGGGGTTAAAATCGATGTTAGTCAACGTCAATCGGTAAAGTTTAAAGAGTTAATGGGTGTATAACTTTTTTAGTGAATAAATTTTTTCTGCAATCAAGTACAATTTTCTGCACTTATGTATTTTTTGTTACACTGTTAACTGTAGCAAAACAAATTTGTGTTGAAAATAACATACAATGGTTCGTTTTAAAACTGATGCTTTAACGTGGATTTCTAAAAATGGTTTTTACAGCTTACAGAGCAATCATGAAACCCTCATATCCATTCGTTTCTTACATGCGTCTATACAAGAGTTTGTAATTGGTAAAAGCGTTTTTGTGTGTACAAGAAAAGGTTTTTGGAATCCTTCATACACCGTTACTGAAAACAACGAGTTTTTCTTAAGCATGAAGCACCAATTTTGGGGAAGCAACGCATCAATTGTTTTATTTGATCAACAACAGTTTATTGTACAGTATAGCAATAATCCTTATTTAAGTATTTCTATTTTACATCAAAATGAAATGGTAATGCAATATTCGCTAGTATATAAAAATCAACAACCAACTTTACAAGTACAATTTGGCAACTCTTTATTGAATGCGGATTTGCTATTAGCACTTGCTGCCGTTTGTTTTATTTTATTTAAACAAATAGCTGGTGAATATATTTTAGAACATGAAGATTTAATTGGTTTATCTATTGCATCTTAATTCCTACAATTGTTTAAAAATAGTTTTTATGGCAATAATAATAGCTGCATTAGGCGTAAGTTTCTTTTTCTTTTTACCTTATTTAATTGCTATTTATTTCATTCGATTAGCAATTATTTATTTGTTAACGTTTGTAATAATTTTTATCATCTACGTACTTATTCAAAAAACAATAATCATTAAACCTTTACAAAAAATGAAAAAGACAATTCTTTTTAGTGGTGTATTTATTACATTCTTAAGTGCATTTACCATTATCAATGATCCTGCAAAAGATATTTTGGGTAAATGGAAGTTAGACGATTCTTCAGTACCAAAAGCTACAAAAGCCATTATTGAACAAACTAGAAACACCAATGCTGAAATGGCTCAGCAAATGGAAGAAAATTATCCTGATATGGAAAACATGGTTAGCAGTTTGCGTTTCGAGTACAAGGAAGATAATTCTTATGTGGTTGAAACACCACAAGGCCCACAAGCATCAACTTATAAATTAGTAGATAATAATCGTTCTATTCAAATTACACGTTCTAATGGCACTACAAGAAAAGACAGTATTTTAGAACTATCTGCAACAAGACTTCGTTTAATAAACAAAGAAAGAAATGATACAAGTTTATACGTTCGCCCTTAAACCATTGTTATCTATGAAAATGAAATTGTTAATTTTTATTTGTTTTCTTGTTCCTTTTTTTGCTACTGCACAACGTTGGCAAAAGTTAAATACCATTCCTTATCCAGGCAAACAAGATGATATTTGTTTTGTAAATGAAAACAAAGGATGGTATGTAAATGGTTATGGAAAAATTTATACTACCAACGATGCTGGAAATACATGGCAAGTGCTGCTTGAAAAAAAAGGTAGCTTTTTTAGATGCATTGCATTTATAGATTCTTTGGTGGGTTTTGTAGGAACAGTTGGTACCGATTATTTTCCAAATGTTACAGATACCATTCCTTTATATAAAACCATTGATGGTGGAAAAACTTGGAATCCTGTTGCATATACAGGTCCTTATGTAAAAGGATTGTGTGCAATAGACATTGTGAAAGAACAATACATTAATCATGGGAAAATAGACTACAAATACCATGTTTATGCAGTTGGTAGAGTGGGTAGCCCTGCAATGATGATGGTATCACATAATGGCGGAGAAACCTTCACTTCAAGTAGCTTGAACGCTAACTGTAGTATGCTTTTCGATATTAAAATGTTTAATACAAAAGAAGGTTTTGTATGTGCAGCAAGTGATGCAGATATTTCACAATCCAATGCACTCATTTTATACACCAAAGATGGTGGAGTTAGTTGGCAAAAAGTGTATCAATCGGCTCGGCCATTTGAAACAACATGGAAGGTTTCTTTCCCATCAAGAAAAGTGGGGTATGTAACTATTCAATCGTACAATCCTGATACAACTGTAAAACAACAACGTGTTGCAAAAACAGAAGATGGCGGAAAAACTTGGCAAGAAATAAACCTTACAGAAAACGCACAAGCAAGAGAATTTGGAGTAGGATTTTTAGATGAAAATCATGGCTATGTAGGAACAATGACTAGTGGTTTTGAAACTACTGATGGCGGAAAAAATTGGCAAAAAGTAGATATCGGAAGAGCTTGTAATAAAATACGCATCTATAAAAATGAAGTAGGGAAAACCTATGGTTATGCAATTGGTGTTGGTGTATATAAATTAATTTTTTAAGTGTTATTTATGATGATCATAAGAAAGCATTGTATCTGTTTCAAGCGTTTGTATGCATACATACTTGTGATACTTGTAGGTACAATGCTTTTTTCTGTTTCAGCATTTGCTCAGTCTGTAAAAGGTATCGTTAAAGATAGTAGTAATAACAAGCCAATTGCATTTGCTAGTATACAAGTTAAAGGAACCACCAATGGTACATTTACAGATATAGACGGCTTTTTTGAACTTACAAAAGCAGTCGATAAAAAAACAATTATTATTAGTGCAGTGGGTTATTTATCGCAACAAATAGTGGTTCAAAATAATGGATCGAACACTGTTATTTTCTTGCAACCCAATAAAGCAGCATTAGACGAAGTGGTAGTGGTTTCAGATATTAATCCTGCACATCGAATTATCAATTTAGCCATTACAAATAAAAAAGTACATCGACCAGAAAGTAAATCTTCTTTTAAATACAATGCTTATACCATTGCATCTTTAGGTTTAGGCGATAAGTTATTCAACGATATTTCTGCCGATAAAAAAAAGAATACAAATACTAAGCAAACGGCTAAAAAAAGTATAAACGATTCTTTATCGCAAAAGCGTAATCAGCTTACAGATTCTTTTTTGAAGAAGAATTATTTGATGGTTACAGAGTCTTTTACAGAAAGATTGTATCAACAGCCAAACAAAAGCAAAGAAACTGTTTTAGCTTCTAAAATTTCAGGATTTAGCAAAGCTCCTTTTGCATTTACAAGTGCAAGTTTTCAACCATTCGGTTTTTATGATGATTATATTACTATGTTAGATAAAACATATACGAGTCCACTTATTAAAGGAAGTATAAGTTTATATAAATTTCGATTAAAAGAAACATTCGTTTATAATAAAACGGATACAATTTTTATAATTGCATACGAACCTAAAAAAGGAAAAAACTTTACGGCCTTAAAAGGTGTATTGTATATCAATTCGAATGGGTATGCTATAGAAAATATCATTGCATCACCAGCTAATGAGCAAGACTTAATTTTTACATTCAAGCTGCAACAGCAATATGCAAAAGTGGATGCGTTTTGGTTTCCTAAACAACAAAATACAACCATAACACAAAAAGATTTAAAAACAGATTCTGTATTCATGCAATGGGATTCTCGTAGCTATTTCAGTAACGTTTTAATCAATATTCCTTTAGATAAAAAATTGTTTTCTGATGTAGAAAGTTCCTACAATCCAAATACAGCAGGCATTTTATCAGACACAACTTGGAATAATTTTCGAATAGATTCGTTAAAGCCCAAAGAAAAAAATACATACGCTGCTTTTGATTCTTTGCCTAAAAAAACACTTTTTGCAATCAATCAAACCAATAAGTTTATTGAGGCATTTGCCATAAGAGCAATACCTTGGGGAAAGGTAGATATACCATTTGAATACTTATTAAAAGGATTGAATAGATACGAAAGATTACGCCTAGGTTTGGGTGTTCAAACAAATCCAACTTTTAACCGATTTTTTTCTGTTGGTGGCTATTTTGGTTACGGAACTAAAGATGCTGCATTTAAGTTTGGTGGAAATGCTCAATTTAAATTAGCCGAACGTACCAATACCAACTTGCAAATTTCTTTTTTACAAGATGTAGAAGAGGTTGGTAACATGCAAGGTGTATTATCGAACTTAGGATTTAAATCTATACCCTCTTTTCGAAATTTTTATGCCACAACAATGGATAGTGTTCAGCGATTGATTGGTAATTTTTCTACTAAAATTTCCCCCACCATTCAAACCAATATTTGGGTTTTAAACGAAAAAAGAAACTCGGCACAATATCAATACAATTTTGTGTTTGATAAACCTACTAATGCTGGTACATTTAATAGAACGGAAATTGGTTTAGGAATATCTTGGCGTAAAGGGGAAAAAATATTTCAATTTGGTAGAGCAAAAATTGCAACTGCAATACCACAACAACAATTGCTATTTCAGATTTCAAAAAGCATTGATAATGGTTTTAATAGTAATTTAAATTATACCAAAGCATTTCTTCAAACGAATAATTTGCTACGAACGAAACGTTTTGGAGTTACAAAATTAGATTTTAGTGCGGGCAAAATATGGGGTAGTTTGCCTTTTGGTTTATTGTTTAATACAGCATCGAGCCGAACAGATCAGCCGAATGGCATTTTTATTCCGAATACATTTCAAACGGTTAAACTTTACGAATTTATAGGATCTGAATTTGCTACCTTATTTATGCAACATAATTTTGGTTCGTTATTATTAAATCCTAAAAATGTGCATTTTAAGCCAGAGTTTGTATTGGTACAAGGTGTTTCTTTCGCTACAATTAATAATGCTTCAAAGCATCAGTCCATTTCATTTCAAACGGCAGAAAAAGGGCTTTTTGAAACGGGATTTTTAATAAATAACTTGTATAAGCTAGACTATAATTTTATGTTTTTAGGACTTGGTGTAGGTGCATTTTATAGATATGGATATTATGCATTACCAAAAGCAATTGATAATTGGTCAATAAAAATATCATTCACCACAAGTCTTTAATTTCATTAAATAACTGATTATCAATAAAAAAGCAATATTTACTTTCGATAATCTAATTGTAAATACTGCTTTCGTTTATAACTGTTGCTCACCCCTGAGAAACCGTATACATATTAGATACGTAAGTTTAAGCCAATTGGTTTGCTCGTAAGAAAAAAAATTACCAGCTAGTACATATTCTCTTGTATAAATAAAGTTGTAATTAATAAAAACTACTTTACTGAAATATAAAGTGGGTAGTTATTATTGTTTAACTACATGTCAACGCTTTGTTAATATTAGCATAACACAGGCTTAACAATTCGTTAATATACACCACTGACTTTTGCCTCACAAAAAAATAAAGTTGTGAAGCATTACGTATTTATTCTTCTTTTCTCACTTTTTTCTGCCATAGCAACCGCACAAACTGTTAAGTTTTCAGGTAAAGTAGTTTCTTCAAAAAATAATGATGTTTTAGGTAGTGCATCTATTAAAATAGATGGACCAAGTAAAAAAGTAATTTCTGCAGAAGTAGACGGAACTTTTACCGTAAACATTAATCCAGGAAAATATACAATAACCATTTCTAGAGTTGGATATTCTGTAAAAGTGATTGAAGATGTAGACGTAAAAAAAGGTGCCGAAAATTACATTGATATAGTTTTAGATGAACAAAAAAATAAGAATGAAGAAGTAGTTGTAAAATCTAGTTCTAGAAGAGAAAGTACAAACGCATTGGTTAGTTTTCAAAAAAATAATACTTCTTTATCTAGTGGTTTAGCATCAGATTTTATTAAAAGAACACCCGATAAAAATATGGGTGAAGTATTAAAAAGAGTAAGTGGAACTACCATACAAGATAATAAATTCGTTATAGTTAGAGGTTTAAGTGATAGATACAATCAAGCAATGCTGAACAACGCACAAATGCCAAGTTCTGAGCCTGATAAAAAACTATTTTCTTTCGATGTAATTCCATCTTTACTTGTAGATAACGTTATTATTAATAAAACCGCCACTCCAGATTTAACAGGTGAATTTGCTGGTGGTTTAATTCAAATTCAAACAAAAGACGTTCCTAATAAAAACATATTTACGGTGGGTGTTTCTTTAGGATACAATACTGAATCTACACTTAGAGATTTCACTAGTAATAAAAGAAATAGCACCGATTGGTTGGGTTTTGATGATGGAACACGTAGTATTCCTGCCGGGGTTCCTGATAATCGTCAACAATTTTCAAAGAATGATGATGCATCTAAGGCTGCCATTACAAGATTATTCAATTTCAACGGTTATAATAAAGTAGTTTCTACAGCAGCACCTATTCAATCGTACAATTTAACTTGGGGTAAGTCTATCAAACTTAAAAATAATGGTACAATTGGCGTGATTGCAGGATTAACTTACCGTCAATCTAAAATTGTTTACAATAATGTAGAACGTAGTCGTTACGATTTTGATAGAACAAATACTTCTGCTGAATACATTTTCAAATACAACGAAACCCAGAATATTTATAACGTAAACTGGGGTGCTTTGGCAAACTTTACTTACGTAAAAGGTCGTCATAAAATTTCTTGGAAAAATTTATACAACAGAAATTTTGAAGATAAATATGCTATTAGAACAGGTACCAATTTAAATAATAATGCACTTGTAAATTTTAATTCCTCTTTCTTAAATCAAAGAGGTTTATACACTACACAATTGGAAGGTACACACCAATTAAATACAAAAGGAATTAAGTTAGTTTGGAATGCAAATGGATCTATTAATAATAAGCAACAGCCAGATTA